>Ga0315312_1002178_pt1 | contig 13911 bp, 12 predicted proteins | sample TDP7_MG_FD_203629 | JGI IMG/M metagenome (GOLD analysis project Ga0315312, IMG submission 203629) | Freshwater sediment microbial communities from Lake Towuti, South Sulawesi, Indonesia - TDP7 | ecosystem: Environmental > Aquatic > Freshwater > Lake > Sediment | place: Indonesia: South Sulawesi... | reverse complement strand
AACCTTCTAAGCTACCAAGAAATCCGACCTCAATCGCAAAAAGCAATGCACTCTTACCGGTTCCAGTTTCACCTACGACAACATTCTTGCCCTGACCAAATCTTACGAGTGTTTCTTCCTCCCCGTAACTCCCTATCCCTTTTATCGCTATTGAGTTAATCATTTCTTCTTCACCTTGGTCAGATCAAAGTCATCAATAATTTTAAGAATACTTTCCTTCGGTTCCTCTCTAGTTTCAGTTGAGAAAGCTGGATTCATTCTTTTGACAATTTTAATTGCAAAATCAGCTATAGTCTTAGAGCTTCGAGTGTCCCAGCCGCGCTCTTCAAAGTATTTCTCTACCAGTGGAAGGTAATCTTTCTCTGGGCTAACCTCGCCCTTAAATTTTGAACCTGTTTCCAACTCACAGACAGGCCACTCAATGTATGCTGCATTCACTGAATCATGAATCTCTCTCAGGGGTAAATCATACTCATGATAATTTGGTGCAAGACTCCCAGAAATAACCGGTCTTATGAAAGAGTTCTTGTCGGCTATTTGCGTAAGAGCCTCTATCATTCCTTCTTTTACATCGGTTGGTGAAGCTCTCTCAAACGTAACTTCAACGTTAAGAAATTTTTTCGTAGGTATTCTTTCGAACTTGGTGAGGACCTTTTCATCTTTAACCTCGACTAAGTAGAATCCTTTATCCTTAATTTCCTTTCCAAGCTCACGCAGTTTTTTAGATTTATAAGCGAGGGACAACTTGCTTGCCTCTTTAAAGCTACAGTATTCAGTGCTTCCTGGATTGTAAATTCTGGCATCGCTAATTTCGAATTGCTGATGGTCGTGTCCCAGGGCAGCATAATCGATTAATTTTGAACCGTGCATGCTTTTTAAGTCAGTAGTGCTTACGACAGCACCGGTAGAGTAGGGTCTATCGATCATGCTTGAATGTAAGAGGAGGATAACAAAATCAACATTCTTCCTTGTGAAGGACTGTGAAAATGCAACAAGCTTATTTTTCTGCTCCGAGCCATAGTCTCCTAAACCATATATCCTTACGATGGTTTTTCCATCTCCCGCTTTTAAGTCATAAAAATCTTTACCCGTCCTAGTTTTTTCGCCTGGATTTGCATTAACATAAATGAGCTTCTCTTCCTCATCTAGAATATTTAGAAAGTCGCCACCAAATTTCTCAAAATAAATACGTGAAGAGTCATGAGACCCTCTAGTTATTATGAACTCGATATTGTTCTTCCCAAGTCTTCTCAGTTCTGAAAACAAACGACGCATGGCAGCTATGTTAGGGGTTGGGTTCTCAATTAGATCCCCGCCATGCAGAATAAAATCTACCTCGTTTTCTATCGCTTTATCAACTACGTACTGAAAGGCTTTTCCATAATCTTGAATCCTGGCCTCTTCTCGCGTGGCAATTACAGGCCAATTCCTGCCAAGATGCGTATCAGAAATATGAATGAACTTAAAACTTTTGACCAGTGTACTCACCTAACCTTTATTGTTTGAACTGCCAAGGGTGCGCCTGTGAGCATAACTTCACATTTCCTACCAGAAACAGTCTTAACTATAGCGTAAACTTCCAGTTTTCGAATATAATACTCAACAAGTCTAGCTTGAGAGAGAGGATTATCACTTCGGCTTAATTTATCCCCAATGCGCCTAGTTATCTCTTCTATCGATTCCGCACGACCTCCAATTTCATATAACGTTTTTAGTATAGGTATAGTTTTTTCATAATCCCGGAAAGGGGGTGGGACCGGGATTTCCACGATTTCAGAGCCCTCTTCTTCCGGTCCCTTTCCACGCTTAAAATAGTAGCAGATTGTTGGGTTTCCGATGGAGGCAAAGGCATCTCTAGCTGCCATAGCAGCGATCCTATTAGAAGTACCTATATTCGCATAGAACCTTACGTTCTTTTGTTGCCTTGCTATTTCTCTGGCTAGCTCATGAATTCTAAAGAAAATTCCCCAATAGTCTTTTAAGTCTAATTTGTAGAACTCCACTTGTAATTTGGGAATTAGAATCTTCAAGCTATCTAGTGCTGTTTCCACTTTTTGTTTAAGTGAACTGTAGGCAGTCGAAGCTATCATCAGAACAAATAGGTCTGAATTGTAATGTCTCAGACCGACAAAGCCGTCTGAGACCCTATCATCGACATCAAGAATGGTGAAATGGACAGATTTTGTATCTCTAGTACCGGTCTGCATAATCATCACCACCCACTTTAATTCTGCTGGCTACAAACTCTTTAGACAGCTTTGTTAGTTCAACGATTTTGTCTATGTCATCTTTGAGTTCTTTTCTAGCTTCTTGTAAGTCCTTCTCGATTAGGTCGTTAAAGTACGTAACTTTTACTGGTATTGGCAGATTTCCTAGTCCTCTCTTCACAGGATTAACAACAATTCCTTGCCCTGGACTCGCTGTCTCTATGAAAGAATCAAAGGGTATAGCATCGCACGGGAGTTTTCTGAACATTTGTTGTCTTAGGTCTTTCTGAGGGATCTTAAGCAGAATATTATTTTGTAGTTGCGATAATAGAGTTGGATCTACAGTTGACGGGTCCGCCATCACTGGCATATATCCACAGTAGAACTTTCTGGCTTGAACTGCAAAATCTCTGAATTCCCTCATTCGAGCCAAGGTTTCCTCGTCAAAAGCAGCTGTTGCCTCTTCAAATATGAACATGAATAGAGGCGTTTCTCTCTCAAATTTCTCCTTGTTTTCTCTGTACTCATTTTTTCTTTGGTTTACTACTGTATCTAGGACTAACCGTTTAATCCACATTTTAATGTCAGTGCTTGTGATGGCCGAAACATCGAGGACCATGACCTTAACTTGTTTCTGAGCGACGAAGACTTTCTTAAGAAGATGGTCTCTTCGACTTTCCCACTCATCATAAGATTCACCATCTTTCTTAGGATATATGTCTCGATAGTTGTTTTGTTCCTCATCGTATTCTATTTGAATCAAATCGGCTTTGTTATAAAGAAGTCTAAGTTCCCCAATGATAATATTTAACGTATTGTCTTGGAACCTTTTTAAGAGACCGCCTTCAACAGCGTTCTTGAGTTGCCTAGCTTCTCCTTGGGAAATTATCCAGTTAAGTGCTGAGACTGAAAGTCTATCCGTTCGCTGAGGTTTATCTGAATCATTCCTCCCAGGACCATTGTAGTAGTACTGAAGGATTACTCGAAGAGCATGACGGGCCGGAATACTTGTCGTGCCCTCCAAAAATCTATCTAAAGGAATCCAGTGAAGTGGAATCCTGCATGTAGGGTCGGCTATCGGATCAGCGTAAATGAAAGCTTTCCGATCAAACTTGTCTAAACCATAATCTTCTCCACTTCGATAGTACTCACCATGTTCATCAAAGATTAACATCCCCAACCTTAACTTATGCCTAATAATGTGATACGCTATACCCTTGACGGTCACGGATTTTCCTCCACCGCTCATGGCTGTCAGCCCACAATGAGGATTTTCTCCTGGCATTAATTCCAATTCGTACACAAGGCTTGTTCCGTAAATGTTTCCTAAAGGAATTCTAATAGCATTTGGTGGTCCTCTTGGACGGCTCAGTTGTATGAGTTCATCTTCCACAGCAATATCCACAGTAGAACCTTTATGTACTGGTCTTGAAGCAAGCTCGAAATTTTCAGAGCTCATGCGTCTTTGCAGTTCAAGTTGGGCTTCGGCTACACCTTCACTTGCATTCATTACTATGGCAACCGAGATTACGTCAGCTAGACAGTCCCGTATTGCCACAACATCTCCAGCCTTAAGCTCCTTCCCAGGAAAAACAAGAATCTTTGTCGTCATCCTTTCTTGAACGTAAACCGCACCTACAGCATCAGGAGCTAGTCTTGAAAGCCTTTCTCTCACGTCTGCGCGTGAGATGTCTAGTCCTTTAATCGATGACAGGATATCTACAACGCTTACTAGATACTTTTCCATACTGAAATTCTTGCTTTCTTTTAGACGTTCTGGAAGTATTGATATTAGGGTTAATAGTAGCCTTTCTTCGACCTCATCTATTAATGGGTACAAGAAGAAGTAGCCCAATCCAAGTAGCTCATCCAGCTCGCTATCTGATACTGGAATAATTCTAGAGTAAGGAAGAGTTACTGACAGCTTAGGACCAGGAACAATCTTCCCATTTTCTTGTTTAGCGACAATTATTACGTGGGCAGAATAATCGGCCATTGGATTATGAACATCAACATACATTCTGTCTTCTGCGGATTCACCTGCTTCAATGTCTACGCCACGAGAGATCTCGCTTAATGGTGGGACTTTTGAACCTACATTAACAACAATTCCATATTGTATCTGATTTTTAGCAGATATTCTAACAAACGTTGCTACCTCTTGGTCCGGAGGATGGCCTGTTTCCAACTCACGGAACAGGTCAGCGATTGCACTTCCAAAATCTGCCTCCCTAATTTGACCCTTAGTTTCATTTTTCATATCGGTTTCACCTTCCTTAATGTTTTGTATGTTGGAGTAGCTTGTAGCGCCCGAATCATAAGCTCAATCATCTTCCTCTGTGCCAAGCTAGCATAAAGATGAGCACGTGACAGGACTAGAGGGGTGCCATGCCCCAAAATCACTTGACTCAGAACTCCTCTGTGTAACTCATTTAAGTATTCGGCGTTTCCGATATCTAGCCCTGGCCGAATCCCAAAACCAACTCGAATCCAATCATCAGCCATGACGGTTGAATCGTCCATCTTTCGAAAGCCACCCCAAGGTGTTATGTAATAGCCTGTAACAAATCCAAGTTCAAATCTCTCCATATCTTTTCTCTTACACTTGAACGCAGGACTCCTATCGCCTGAAGAATCGAAATATGAGCCTAGACCTTCAAAATCCGTTATGAAACTTCGGACTTGTGGAGACTCAAGTATAGCATTTAGATAACCTATAGGGGTCGGCGTCAACTCTTGTCCGGTCATCTCAGCCCATTCTTTTGCTACAGCTTCCGCTTCTTTTGGATGTTCCCTAACCCAATTCTCAACAGTATTTATCAAATCTTGAACCTGTGTTTTTGAAACGTTTTGCCATAGTGCAGTGTCGAACTGATCAATCAAACTTGTCACGAAGTCTTTCGCTCGCGAAGCATGAGTAACACCAATAAGAAAAATTTCACTTCTAAGGTCAAGCAATCTTTGGTGAGCGTCTAGGAGTATTTGACGTCTCTCTTCTCCTGTAGTCTGGTTGAGCCATGAAGGCTCCAGAGGAAAGTCAACCATTAGAAGTATTTTATCCTTATCGCGAAGGACAGAAAGGTCATTTTGATACATCTGGTTAGGGCAAGTTCCGTTACAGACCAAGCAATTGTCACATGGGAAATCACCTTCAAGGATGAAGCTAACAATGCATCTGGCATGTTCTATTTCTTGGATATACCTTTCAGAGTTTACCTCCCAAAAACCCGCTCTCATCTGTGTAACTGGCCTAGTTATCCCCCACTCCTTTGCGTAGTTTCTTTTGTTTTGTCCCTCACCATGCAGGCAGTAGGTACATATTCCTATTCTGACCGCCAGCCCTTGTCTTACCATGCCAGGAGTTGTTAACTGTGAACCATCAACACCAACCCAGGCAAAATCATCATTCTCTTCAAAAACCCATTTCTTAGCCTCAGCAGCAGACTTGAATATCTGCGTTTTCCATGGCTTCGTGTTCAATGTCTCTAAAGGTTCGACGTATGAAGAAGGAGATGAATAGAATTCCGGGGGTAGTTTCCGAGCAATTGTCGAGAGGAGCCCTCCGATCACTCTTGTCCTTTCATAGCTGGTCCTTTGCTTAAGAAAGTTCTCGAAAAGACTTTTGATTTCAACGCTCATATCGAAACACCTTTTTCGATAATAATTCTATTTTTCGACATTTAAATACTTTTCGGTGCAACCATATGGCATTTAGATGAGCTTCGCCACTTTCTTACCCTTATCGGTCAAACTATAAACTCGACCTTTTACTTCGTTTGGATTTACGCAATAGACTAACCCTTTTGTCACCAATTCCTTAAGGGTTCTGCTTACATGAGTTATCCCTATCTTTGTTTCAGTAGAGATTTGTTTGGGTGTCTTCGGGTGAGATGACAGAGCCCGAACTACTTTGGTCCGGTGGGTACTGGCAACTATATAACCGTAGTTTCGCCAAGTCATAGCTCTCGTGAAAATGATTGGTAAGCGTTAGGTATATTGATTGTTACCAATTGATTATCAAATTGATTACATCTGGTAACTACAAATTAGTATCGATTCGGCTATACCGTTTTTAGGTGTAATCATGAATGAGATAAAGTCGATACTAGAAGAACTAGCAACTAAGGAAAGATTTAGCGGAAGAGAGGCGTTTGAAAGAATAAATCGGATATTAACAGGTCATGCACCCATATCCGGATTGCTTACTTCTATCCGAGAGAAATTAGGAGAATCGGCCTATGAATATGTAATCACAGGCTTACTTAGAAACGTATTTCTCATTGAGCTGGTCAACGACAATATTTCCTCTACAAAGATGGAAGTCAGATGGGTTTTAAAAGAGTCTAGAGGAAAGAAGCAAGAGAAGTTTGACCAATCCGACCCTCGATTTTGCCCATTTGAAGATTGCGTAGAGATTTTTTTGAAATTGTTAAAAGAACTCTGTGATTCGATCGAAAGAGAGGAAACTAGAAATCTACTGAAATTGTATCAAAGGTATAGTCTATTGTCTTACGAGATACCCTTAGATTATTTGAGTTCACCAGTTACCGATAAATCACTCAGTCACATTCATTGCCTTGAAAACATCCAATGGATATGGGATGAGAAGTACCAGAAGACACTAAAACTTAGAGAGATTTTGCTGAATCCCAGTAAGAACACTATGTCTGATCTGTTTTCCTCAGTTTTAAAGGACAAGATAAAGGTGAAAACTTATCTTACGGATAGGGTACAAACGGGTAAACACAAGACAAATAGAGAAAAGCGTTGGGAAGTTCATCCTGAATCAGTGCATTTTGCATTGAGAAGGAATTGTCTTGAAATCGAATACAGATTAATATCACAGCTTTGCCATTTCGAAGGCTTTCCTGCGGAACTCTTCAATCTGCTCAGGACGGAAAAATTGATAACAGATGAAGGAGAACTCTTCAGGTGTCCAGTTACACTGAACCCTCTTTCTTTTGTGGAATTTGAGAAAGAGATCAGAAGACCATTTCATGGGAAATCAAATTTTCCCGTCGGACATCTGAACCCATTAAAATTGGTTACGGATGATCCGACTGTCGGACACACTGCCGAGAACATAAGTTGGTTTTCCGCCGATGGAAATCGAATTCAGGGGAACCTTTCTTTAAAAGAAACTAGGGAGCTGCTTAGTCAAATACAGAGAAATTATGAACGTTTGGGAATAAGGTAAAATAGTGTTAACATACATTAGCAGGCGTATAGCTATTTAGTCCAGTATAAAATCAGACTCAACTTTTCCTGTCACTTCTATCGAAATCTGTCTAGCTTTCTGACGAAGTTCTGCCCGTTCTTCAATAATTTTCTTGGTTTGACTTATTATTTTCTCCTTAAGTTTTTCATCCTTTGGGATTGGAAGTATTAACTCCATTATTCGATTACCAAGAGTATCGATTATATCTTGAGTAAATTGCTTGGCCTTTATCTGTTTCTTAACAATGGATGAACTCAATGTTGCCAATAACAGAAACGGTGAGAGGAGATCAGGCTTGAGAACGCGCAACCGATAAATGTGGCTTTGAAATAGGATTTTCGTGTCATACTTTGTAATCATGCATGTTGTTCCGACTAAGTAAGTTCCATCCCTTACCATCAATATATCGTGCTCCTTGACGTCTGCTTTAGAACGATATTTTATGTAAATTCTTTCATCTACGCCATGTTTTGGGTCGACTTTAAGTTCCCAGTTACTCATATCTGAAGTTCGGACAAATGGCACTATGCCCGTTCCATATGACAACCTACCTATTTCCACCCCTGTAGATATTGCCAAAACCTTATCTTTTACAAGTTGTTCAACAGATATTAGGTCATGAGTGGCCTTAAGATCTTCTAGCTCAGAAATAATTTCGGGGTCATAATATTTCGGGATGAAAATATTTGACCTAATTTCCGATAATCTCTTTACAAAACCTAGCCTGCTGTACAACAAATCGGTGACATTTTTTTGAAATATAAGAAAGTTTTGAGCTATTTTTGGTACATCATCGTATGGAATCTTATTACCTCTAGAGTCATGGCCACACCACTTTACAATGGCCATAAAGATAGGATAATCTTCTTTATGTTGTGTCTTCTCTATAAAGGCTACACAAGTCTTATTGTGAGTGTATGGCTGAAATAATTCCTCTGGCATAGAGATCAATCCGAGTAACTTAGCCTTCTTTCGTAGATAAGTCATAATATAACCATGCGTTGGATTACCGAACAAGCTTTCGGGCAAGATTATACCCATTCGGCCCCCTGGTTTTAGAAGTTGTAAGCACCGTTCAATGAACAATACTTGCGGTGGTTGTTTTTCTCTGGGAATACTAATGATTTCCCATTCCTTAGATTCTTTATCTCTTTTCCAGAGCTTTCCTAAATCGTATTGCCCTAGAATTTTCTCTCCCTTTACTGGAATTTTTGAACCGTGCGGTGGATTCGTTAAGAGAACATCAAATGAATTAAGTCGGATCTTTTCCTGCGTAGCGGGATGCCATTCCGATGGAACCTCTAAACTGTTCTCACAGAAAACCCCTCCTCTGCCGTCACCCACTACTGCCATATAGGCTTTCGTTACTTTTGCGAGAAACCGATCTTTATCTATTCCCCGAAAATATCTTGTAGCTATCTCTCTTTTTTGAGTGGCTAGAACTTCCGCAGACCATCCTTTTCTCTTACCTTCTGATTCTAGTTTCTTCCAAACATGTTCCAATGCCACTATAAGGAAACCACCACTACCACAGGCAGGGTCGATTATATATTCCCTTGGTGATGGGTCCAGAATGTCTATCATCATTTTGATTACGTTACGTGGAGTAAAGAATTGGCCTTCACCACCCCTTAAAGCTGGTCCAATGAATACTTCGAAAGCCTCAGCAATAGCATCTCTTTCAGCATCTTTAATATAAAAATTCTGCAGTTCACCAACCACATATGTAAGGGATTCTGGATCAAGATTGATATTATCACTGGTGTCGAATATGTCGGCATATTCGATTTTTACTTTCTCATTAAACAGAGTGAAAATTCTCTTCTTTACATCTTCTAGAGGTTCGCCCGCCCCTGCGCGGAATGTGACTTGGTCATCCGGGGCAGTATTAATTTCATCGTAGATTTTACAAAAAAGAAGATTGATGATTTCCTGGGCTAATGTTTCATCTCTAGTGATCCCAACGGTCATCCCAGCCAAGTGATTTCGGATGTCTCTAAAAATCGCTTTAAGGTTTACTGGTGGGCGTAGATCTGCCCTTCTAAATTTACCGATATCTTCTATACGTTGTCCTTTTTTCGGGATATTCGGAAGCTCTTTATAGATTACGTTACCTTGCCTATCAATTATTTTCTGAATATAGAGATGTTCATGTCCGTTGAACCAAACTCCTACTTGAGCCGATGAAAGACCCATATATATCTTGAGTTGTTCAAACCCATCAGCTCGATTTTTTCTTTTACATTCAACAATCATGAAGAGATTGTTATATGTCTTATTATTATCTCTGAAAACAGCAATGTCAATCGGGTATTTTTCCTCACCAGAAGGCGATGCTCTTATGCGGAATTGGGGTCTCGTTTGAATCTGATCCTTTGAGTAACCATACTCTTCAATCAATCTACGAGAGAATATCTGAACTGCCTCTACTTCTTCTGGACCGGATTTTACCAATTGCCCAGATACATAGTCGGCAATGTATCCCTCGGGTACTTTATGTTTAACAGGCTCCCCAGAAAGCGTTATCTGTTTTGTTTCCTTCATAAGGCTCCCCCCTTTAGTTCTTTAAAGTACACTTTTGCAGGTCCAATCTTCTTCGACTTAACATATCCCTGGTTTTCTAAAGCCTTTAAATAGCCAGCCAGAAACGTTCGGTTAATTTTCAGCTCTTTCGCGAGTTCGTTGACAGGCTGCCCTGGATCTTTCTCTAGAATTCTGAGAATCTTGCCTGTTAGATCTGAATATTCCTTTGACATGGCTATTTTCCTAATGCATCTTTGGATATATATGCTTTTACGTTACCGCTAACACACGTGTTTACACTTTTACTAAAATAATAGGACATGAAAATTATTAAATAATAGAGGTCTTTCGCTTGTCGTACGACCCAGTTCAAAGGCATGTAGCCATAGAAAAGCTTGTTGTTCGCGAAGGCTCAGAAGGACAGGAGAAAAAGTATTATCGGGTTAGGCCAGCAAGATGGTACGGCGGAATTATAACCGCTGACTGTGTAGGTTGCGGACTGCTTTGCAAGTTTTGCTGAGTTTCTGACCAAGTGATGAACAGGCCAGGAGAAATTGGAAAGTTCTATTCTTCGGATAAAGTTACTCATGGCTTAGTCACTTTAGCAAAGAAACGTGGTTTAGAGCAGTTGCGTGTTAGCGGTGGCGAGCCAACAATCGGAAAGCCTCATTTACTCCAACTTCTTGAAAGGCTTGAAGGAAAAGGCTACAGCTTCATCCTTGAAACGAATGGGATACCAATAGCCTATGATGAAAGTTATGCTGAAGAGCTTTCAGAGTACGATTTTGTCCACGTAAGGGTTTCATTGAAAGGATGTAACGAAAAGGAGTTTTCCATGTTAACAGGAGCTAAGCCGGAGGGCTTTAAGCTTCAATTGAAATCTCTAGAAAAATTGGTTAAAGCAAATGTAAGCTGTCATCCTTCCATAATGGCATCATTTTCACCAAGGGAGAACCTTGACGCGCTCATAAAAATGCTTGGAAGGATAAGTCCAGAATTGGCTAGAGAAGTAGAAATTGAGGAACTAATCCTATACCCGCATGTAATCGATAGAATTCAAAAACATGGGTTAAAGTATTATTCTGCTTACACACCTGAAGGAATTCCTTCAGAGCAAGTTTGAAAGGAAATGAATTTAGCACGCTACTAAAGTCTCATAGTTTTCTCCCCAGCAATGGAATTTCAGGTTAAGCCGCAAAAATTTTTTGTTTAAAAAGCTCTATTCGGCTCACTCATTCTCCTCTTCCCTCTTCGAGGTCGCTCCGCTAAGAGTAGATGGCTCGCCTCACGTAATTAGCCTCAGAAAAGGAGGTGATTGGAGTGTTCGTGCTGAATGCGAAGGAGGAGAGGGTGTTGAGGCATCTGGCAGAGCTGGGGCTTTCCAATTACGAAGGCAAAGCCTACTTCGGCTCTCTTGTGTTAGGAAGGGCGAAGGCGTGGGATCTCGCAAGGTATTCGACAGTTCCGCAGTCTAGGATTTACAACGTGATTGAAAGATTGCAGGAGAAGGGCTTGGTTGAGATGCAAGGAAAGCCTGTGTACGTCGAGCCTGTTCCACTTAGAGAGTTGGCTTCAAGGATGGTGAAATACAGGCAAGAGCAGATTAGAAAGACAAGGAAGGCAGAGCAAGAGCTGGAGAGCCTTGTAAGAACGCTAAGTCCAATTGTGAAAGAGAGTGGAAATAAGCACATGAGGCTTTTCAAGCCTAGATACAGAAGGTGATGCAGTCTTTTGAAGAAGAACCTCTTCAGTGAGTTCGAAGTCTATTTAAACTTAAAAATTAAATGCATCAACAAGAATCCGTGATGAGTGAGAGCGGAAGGATGTTGATAAAGGATCGAGCACAAGATCCCACAAAAACAGGGTGAAATAAGTCTTGATGAGTATGGTTTTGAATCAATCGAGAAACTATATAGAAAAATGATGGATAAATATGTTGAAAAGGGTGCTAGAGGGTTTTTTCTTGGGTTGGGGGGATATCTATTAGCCTATAGACTCAGCAGGGCATTTATTGTTGAGTTTGAAGAAGATGTGGAAATTAGGTTAAGGAAGTTAGCTAATGAGTATGTAAGAGATTACCCGGAAAAGGAGAACGAGCTTCCTAAGTTTCGCTTAGTGAGATAAAACATTCACATATTTTAAGTACCATTATGGCAGTTTAGATTTACGATATGGCACCCATAAACTATTGTTTCTGAAAAGAGGCATTATTTTTGAAAGTCTCTCTCCTATCCTTTCTATCCACTCGTAGTTAGGACACATATTAAGTTCCTCAAAATTATTTATATATTTTTTAGGATGAATACTCAAATTTCCATCTATGATATCGTGCTTAACTTGAGTTAGAAAGAAGTTATCAACCCAAAGATCTCCGAGTTCTGTCCGTATCGTATCGTTTCTCATAAGATCTTTCCGTGTCCCTAACCTCAATTTGCCATTAGAATCCGACAATCTAAGTGCACACAGTCGCATATTATGTTGCCTGTAACTATCTGAGGAAATTCTTTTCTCGTAATTATCGAGATAACTTAACAACCATTCAACAAATCCATTATCCAACCTTATTTTAGATTTTTTGATTAAATTTATCACATATTTTCTGCGAAATGTTAGTTTTCGGCGATGAGATCTACTTTCAAGATGATGCTGAGATAGATATTCATCTAATTTTTGAACTAAATTTTCAAAATTGATGTCTGGGGTTTGACTAACTAACTTATCGCAATACTTAAGAACCATGAAAATGCGTTGGTCAGGATTTTTCTCTAAGGGAAGGGGGATTCGTTGGCATGGATTTTGATCAAAGGGAATGTTCGCTGCTTTTCTGAATAGAACGAAGAGCTCCCCTAGTTCAAATCGTTTGCGCAATCTCAATCCAATTTGATAAAGCTCTTTGCAATATGGATAATAACGCAAATAGTGGTCCGCAAGTACATCAACTTCACGTGAATCGAATCCTTCTTGTTTAATAGACACGCCGCAAAGTAGACTGAAAGTCTCATCAAGAATAAGGTAAGAGTCGTGCATCGTTTCTAGAAGTAATTCAATAGTAACAAGATTATTTCCGAGTTCACGTGCAACATAAGGATTTGTAATACCTAGAATGGCAAATTCAACATTGCCCAAAACATTATCCAAAAGGATATCTTTACCTATGTTCGTCAGAAAATCAACAACATGATGCCCCCATTCCAATTTTTCAACGAAAGCTTCTATTGTAGGATCATACATTGAAGAGTCATTTGTTGGAATGTAGATAGCATTGCGCGCGCAGAAATACTTGGCGCGGACCTCCCCAATCGACCTCCCCTTATTTATTAGGGGCATTTCGCGTACGAATTTAAAGGATGGGAAGCATACACTGTGCACATAGTCTTTCAAGTTTCGAATTCCTTCCTAGCTTTTTTTAAGGCTTTTCTAAGCTTCACCAAATCTAGGCCTCGACGTATGTTATGAAAAACCGGAGAAAAGGTTTCGACAAAAATTGATACCGCTTCCAGATTCTCTAGGTAAGCCCTCTCACCCTTATCAGAGGCGGTATACCAAACTTTTGATGGCCCCGCCTTCTTATAGAACACTTTGTTTTGAATAGATAATGCCATAAGATACTTTGACGCGGTGTTTCTACTGAGGCCTAATCTTTCCGAGATCCACTTGGTAGTTATGTAGGATTCATGTGAAAGTAACTCAAGTATTTTTTCAGAGATATCCTTAGTTTCTTCACTCAATCATAACACCGTCCTTATTTGAGCGCATGTGATAATCAGTAATGCTTATATATAAGTTTTTCCTACAAATGTGGTGAGCAAATGTGCTCAAAATGGAGGCGGTTGAATTGGAAAACAACGTAAAGAAAGTAAATAAATCTGCTCTTCTAGGCAGCAACGCCGAGAAAACGGAAAAGGTCTACATAAACCCGACCACAGGTAAGGTTTCAAGCAAACCTAGTGCCGACTCTATAGC
>Ga0315312_1002177_pt1 | contig 13922 bp, 12 predicted proteins | sample TDP7_MG_FD_203629 | JGI IMG/M metagenome (GOLD analysis project Ga0315312, IMG submission 203629) | Freshwater sediment microbial communities from Lake Towuti, South Sulawesi, Indonesia - TDP7 | ecosystem: Environmental > Aquatic > Freshwater > Lake > Sediment | place: Indonesia: South Sulawesi... | reverse complement strand
AGACTTTAACCGATAAAGAATATCAAAGGATGAGAGATGCTGCTATTGCTATAATAAGGGAGGTTGGCGTAGAGACAGGTGGTTCCAATATTCAGTTTGCGGTCAACCCCAGAGATGGCAGAATGGTTGTAATAGAGATGAATCCGAGGGTATCGCGAAGTTCTGCTCTGGCAAGTAAAGCAACAGGTTTTCCTATAGCTAAGTTTGCTGCCAAGCTCGCCGTAGGCTATACGCTCGATGAAATAAGCAATGATATCACAAAGGAGACTCCAGCTTCATTTGAACCTACCATAGATTACTGCGTGGTTAAGATTCCAAGATTTACTTTTGAGAAATTTCCCGAAGCAGAGGATATTTTAGGAGTGTCTATGAAATCGGTTGGTGAAACAATGGCCATCGGCAGAACATTTAAGGAAGCTCTCCAGAAAGGCTTACGTGGTTTGGAGACTGGCCACTCAGGCTTAGATAATAAGAAAAAACATAGAGAAATTCCAGATGATAAGCTCATCCTTAGACTTAAAGAGCCAAATGCCTCAAGGATATTTTATATCAAGTATGCATTGCAGAAAGGTATGAGCGTAGAAGAGATATCGCAGATTACCAGTATTGCCCCCTGGTTTATAAGTAACATAGACGATATTGTAAAATTAGAAAACGAGATAAAGCGGAAATACGCTCAGAGTAGAAGGCTTGGTAAGGAATTATTAAGGCAGGCTAAGCAATATGGTTTTAGTGACAGGCAGATTGCTGGGTTGACCAATTCTGATGAAATTTCGGTCAGGAAGTTAAGGAAGGAAGAAGGAGTAGAGGCTACATTTAAGCTTGTAGATACCTGTGCAGCAGAATTTGAAGCATATACTCCATACTATTATTCAACATATGAGGTGGAAGATGAAACGAGAAAGTCGACGAGAAAAAAGATAATGATATTAGGAGGAGGGCCAAACAGGATAGGCCAGGGGATAGAATTTGACTATTGTTGTTGCCATGCTTCTTTTGCTCTTAAGGAATTGGGTTACGAGACAATTATGGTTAATTCTAACCCTGAGACAGTATCAACAGATTATGATACTTCTGACAAACTCTATTTTGAGCCACTTACATTTGAAGATGTAATGAATATTGTAGACAAAGAAAAGCCAGATGGTGTAATAGTTCAATTCGGAGGACAGACTCCTCTTAACCTGGCAAAGCAGCTTATGGATGCGGGTGTGCCGATAATAGGCACGAGTGTTGAATCGATTGATCGGGCGGAAGACAGGAATAAATTCGCAAGGCTGATAAATAAACTCAAAATCAATCAGCCAGCAAATGGGTCTGCCACTTCAAGAGAAGAGGCAAAAAAAATTGCTAAGAAAATTGGATATCCTGTGCTGGTCAGGCCATCGTATGTATTAGGTGGCAGGGCGATGAAGATAGTTTATGACGATAGGTCACTTGATGGATTCATAAAAGAGGCCAAAGACACTTCTCCGGAACGGCCTATTCTAATAGACAGGTTTTTAGAAGGTGCGGTTGAGGTGGATGTTGATGCTGTTTCAGATTCAGATATCACAGTTATCGGTGGAATTATGGAACATATAGAAGAGGCGGGCATTCATTCCGGAGATTCTGCCTGCGTTCTTCCGCCGCACACATTGAGCGAGAATATCCTCAATACTATTCGTGAATATACGTATGCAATATCGAAAGAGTTAAAAGTTAAGGGCTTGCTTAATGTACAATTTGCTGTGAGGAATGATACTGTTTATGTATTGGAGGTCAACCCCCGGGCATCGAGGACAATTCCTTTTGTAAGTAAAGCGACCGGAGTACCTCTGGCAAAGATAGCGGCTAAAGTTATGGTGGGAAAAAAATTAGAAGATATCGGATTTACCAAAGAAAAATCGTTAGACCATATTGCGGTTAAAGAGTCAGTGCTTCCCTTCTCCCGGTTTTCTGGTGTCGATATTATATTAGGCCCAGAAATGAAATCTACCGGTGAGGTTATGGGAATTGATGCATCTTTCGGGACGGCATTTTACAAGTCTCAGGTGGGAGCCGGTTCTGCTCTCCCCAAAAGCGGAAAGATATTTATTAGTGTAAAAAATGATGATAAGAGAGATATTATATTTATTGCCAAAGAACTTTCCGCTCTGGGTTTTGAAATAATTGCCACAAAAGGGACATCTAAGGTTCTTCGTTCTAACAATATCAATAGTACCACAATTAAGAAGATCAGTGAAGGTGGAACGGAAATATTGGAGATGATAAGAAAAAATGAGATAGGTCTAATTATAAATACCCCATCGGGCGAGAGAGGGCAATCTGATATGAAGCCCATTAGAAGCTTGGCCACGATGCATGGCATACCTTGTATAACTACTATTCAGGGCGGCCAGGCAGCTGTAAATGGGATAGGCTCTACCTTAAAAGGGGATTTTTCAGTCAAGCCTATACAGGAATATCATAGGATATGAAGACGGATAAAGACTGGATAGCCATTTTAGATTTTGGTTCTCAATACACTCACCTTATTGCGCGGCGGGTAAGAGAAATTGGCGTATATTCGGAGATAGTGCCCTATAGTATTAAGGCAGAAGACCTCTTAGCCCAACGGCCAAAAGGTATCATCCTCTCTGGAGGTCCAGCAAGTGTTATTTCGGTAAAAAGCCCAGTGTGCGGTAGGTATGTTTTTGATTTAGGTATTCCCGTTCTGGGTATATGCTATGGTGCACAGCTCATCGCAAGATTTTTGGGTGGTAGAGTAGTGAAGGCAAGGGCCAGAGAATACGGAAGAGTGAATCTTAAAATTAGCTCCAAGGCGAGATTATTTAAGGGCTTATCTTCAAAAGAGGTGGTCTGGATGAGTCATGGAGATAAGATTGTTAGGGTGCCTACTGGATTTAGAATAATAGGCTCAACCGCTAATGCTCTCGTTGCGGGAATGGAAGACAAAATAAGGAACTTATACGGTGTGCAATTCCATCCCGAAGTTGTGCATACGCCAAAAGGTAAACTTATATTAAGAAATTTTGTTACTGATATAGCGGGTTGCAAAAGAAACTGGAATATGCGTTCCTTTGTAAAAAGTTCAATTGAAGACTTGCGTGGAAAAATTGGGAAAGAAAAAGTTCTATGTGCTTTAAGTGGAGGGGTGGATTCTTCTGTTTTAACTATATTGCTACATAAAGCCATCGGTAAAAAATCAATCCCAATCTTCATAGATAACGGCCTTTTGCGCAAGAATGAGGCCGCGCTTGTTAGAGAGAGGTTCAAAGACCACTATCGCATAAATCCAAGGTTTGTGGATGCGAAAGATTGCTTCTTAAGAAAGCTAAGAGGAGTAATAGACCCGGAGAAGAAACGGAGGATAATCGGCAGACTGTTCATAGAAGTTTTTGAAAAGGAGGCAAAAAATTTAGGAAGAATTAAATTCTTGGCGCAGGGCACACTATATCCAGATGTAATAGAATCGAGGTCTCCATTTGGCGGACCTTCAGCCACTATAAAAACACACCATAATGTCGGAGGTCTTCCTTCTCATTTAAAGTTTGAATTGATAGAGCCGCTTGAATATTTATTTAAGGATGAGGTTAGACTTCTGGGCAAAGAGTTAGGCCTTCCGGATGAGATGATACAGAGACAACCTTTTCCCGGGCCAGGACTTGCAGTAAGAATTATAGGCCCGGTAACTGAAATGGAGCTCAATATCCTGCGTGAAGCAGACTGGATTTTGATTGACGAGATAAAGAAAGAGGGATTCTACTCCAAGCTCTGGCAATCATTTTGTGTTCTCTTACCAATAAAGACGGTGGGGGTAATGGGTGATGAGAGAACATATGAGAATGTCGTGGCCATAAGAGCAGTAACAAGCAAGGATGCTATGACCGCTGATTGGGCAAAGTTGCCCCATAACCTTTTAGGTAGGATTTCAAATCGCATTATCAATGAAGTCAAGGGAATAAATCGTGTCGTATATGATATTTCCTCCAAACCGCCAAGCACGATAGAATGGGAGTAGAAGAAGGTGGAAGCAGAAATTTATATCACTTTAAAGAGAACAGTGGCAGACCCGCAAGGGTTGACCGTTGAGCATGCTTTGAATTCTTTAGGTTATCAGGATGTGGAGGAAGTGCGTATGGGAAAGTTAGTCATAGTCAAATTAAATTTAAAAGACAAGATTGAGGCAGAACAAAGAGTTGACCAGATGTGTAAAAAACTTCTGGCTAACCCAATAATCGAAGACTATAAGTTCAAGATAAAAGGATAGCAAGGTGAAGTTTGGCATTGTAGTTTTTCCTGGTTCTAACTGTGACCAGGACTGTTTTTATGTAGTTAAGGATATTCTCAATCTACCGGTTGAATATATCTGGCATAAAGAGACTGAATTAGACAGTGTGGATTGCATTATTCTGCCTGGTGGCTTTAGTTATGGCGATTACCTAAGGACAGGGGCAATAGCCAGATTTTCACCAGTAATGGATTCAATTGTAGATTTTGTTAAAAAGGGGGGCATAGTTCTCGGTATCTGCAATGGTTTCCAGATTTTACTTGAGGCAGGACTTTTGCCCGGGGCAATATTAAGGAATGCAAATCTCCATTTTATTTGTAAATATGCATATATAAGAGCAGAAAATACGGAAACGCCGTTTACAAATCTTTGTAAAAAGAGCCGGGTTTTAAAGATTCCCATAGCTCACAATGAGGGGAACTATTATATTGATGAGGATGGACTAAAAAATTTGGAGAAAAATAGACAGATTGTATTTCGTTATTGTAGCTCCGACGGAGAAGTGAATAAAGAGCAGAATCCAAATGGCGCTATGGGAAATATTGCCGGCATTGTAAACAGAGACAGGAATGTTTTGGGTATGATGCCGCATCCGGAACGATGCACGGAGCAAGAATTGGGTTCTGAGGATGGATTTTTGATTTTTAAATCGATGGTTCAGTGGTTGAACAAAAGAGGTTAAGATGGCAGAGCCCGCAGTCTGGCGGAGTCTTGGTTTGAAAGATGGAGAGTACCAAAAGATTCTGGAGGGATTGGGAAGAGAACCCTCTCTGACGGAACTGGCTATGTTTTCTGTAGAGTGGTCCGAGCATTGCGGATATCCACGCTCGCGTAGTCTGTTAAAGCTTTTGCCCAAGACTGGGAAATATCAGGCTTTAATAGGAGAAGATTCCGGCGGAATTGTTATTGATGACTTAGCAATAGTTTTTAAGATGGAAAGCCACAATCATCCATCACAGGTTGAACCAAAACAGGGAGCTGCTACTGGTGTAGGAGGGATTATAAGGGATATATTTGCAACTGGAGCAAGGCCGATAGCATCATTAAATTCATTACGTTTTGGGCCTTTGCAAGATTCCTATAATAGATATCTCTTACGGGGTGTAGTAGATGGGATTCAGTTCTACGGCAATTGTATAGGCGTACCAACCGTTGGCGGAGAGATATATTTTGAAGAAAGCTATAGCGGGAACTGTTTAGTCAATGTGATGAGTATTGGCATTGCGTCCAGAAAGAGATTAGCCCGGGCGCGTGCTGAAGGATGTGGTAATTCAATTATGTATGTGGGCTCAAGCACAGGAAGGGATGGTATCGGAGGCTGTAGTATTCTGGCCTCGCACGAGTTGAAAGAGGATGAAGAAAAAAGACCTACGGTGCAAATCGGTGATCCTTTTACCGAAAAATGTTTGATTGAAGCTACATTAGAAGCGCTGGCCACAGGCCATATCGTGGGAATTAAGGATATGGGCGCAGCGGGTCTTACCTGCTCCACGAGCGAGATGGCATCCGTTGGTAATTCAGGGATGGAGATAGAATTGAAATATGTTCCCAGAAGGGAAGCCAATATGGAATCGTGGGAAGTGATGATGTCAGAATCCCAGGAAAGAATGCTTCTCTGTGTGAAGAAAGGCAAAGAAAAAGAGATAGAAAATATTTTTTCCAAGTGGGACTTGAATGCTATAGTTATTGGTAAAGTTACTGATGGCGGTTTAGTGCACATCAAAGATAACGAGAGAGTTATAGCCAAGATAAAGGCCCATTTCTTGACACAACCACCACATTATGATATGCCTTTCAAAAAGCCAGACTATTTGAATGAGTTAAGGAGACTTGATTTAAGCAGAGTTTCGGAGCCTAATAATTATAATGAAGTTCTAATTAAGCTTTTAAAGTCTCCTTCTATCTGCAGTAAGAGTTGGGTTTACGAGCAATACGACCATATGGTTCAAACTAATACCATAGTCTTACCCGGCTCTGACGCTGCGGTACTAAGGCTAAAAGGAAACAATAAAGCCATAGCTGCCACCACTGATTGTAATAGCCGTTATTGCTACTTAAACCCATATAAGGGTAGCCAGATTGCCATAGCCGAGGCAGCCAGGAATCTTGTATGTTCTGGCGCAGAACCTGCGGCAGTAACCGACTGTCTTAACTTTGGCGATCCGGAGAAGCCGGATAGGTTCTGGCAGTTTAAAAATTGTGTAGAAGGTATAGCTGATGCCTGCAGATTTTTTAATATTCCAGTGGTCAGTGGCAATGTCTCTTTTTATAACGAGAGTCCTAAAGGTGCAATCTATCCCACTCCCACAATTGGTATGGTGGGAATTATTAACGACGCAAGACGAACCTGCACCCAATACTTTAAGGAAGAAGGCGATATAATTATTCTTTTAGGAACTTGTAAAGAAGAATTGGGTGGAAGTGAGTATTTAAAGGAGGTGCACGGCCAGGTTAGAGGGGATGCTCCGGATTTGAATCTCCAACTTGAGCGGGCGGTGCAGTATACAGCATTAGAAGCTATCAGGAAAGGCCTGGTCGATTCCGCACACGATTGTTCTGAAGGAGGGCTGGCAGTTGCGTTGGCCGAGTGTTCCATTTCAGATAAGGAAAATATGATTGGAGCAGTTATTGATAATTTGAATTTTACCGGGAGAAAAGATGCTATTCTCTTTGGTGAAACCCAATCAAGAATTCTTATTTCTTGCAGAAAAGAATCTGTCAAAAAAATTAAAGACATCGCCAAAAAGTTTGGTTCACCATTTCAAACAATCGGTAAGGTTCATGGCAACAAATTTAAGATATTAGATGGCAAAACAGTTTTAATAGATTTACCTTTAGAGGAGATACATAGTAAGTGGGCAAATTCATTGCAATCATTGATTATGGTTTAGGTAACTTATGCAGTGTGAACAAAGCCTTAGAGGCTGTTGGTGCAAGGCCAAGAGTTACCAGTGATTCTAAAGAGATAGATGAAGCTTCGGCAATCGTTTTGCCTGGAGTGGGTGCGTTCAAACGGGCTATGGATAATCTTGCAAGGCTTAAAGTTATTCCCACTCTTCTGAACGCAATCCAAAAAGGTAAGCCCTTTATGGGAATCTGTTTGGGCTTACAAATATTATTTACGGAAAGCGAAGAACATGGCTTTCATAAAGGTTTAGATGTGATAAGAGGCAAAGTAAATAAATTTTCCTCCTTGCTGAAGATCCCTCATATGGGATGGAACCAAATAAAAATTCAGAATAAGAAAGCGAGAATTTTTGCTGGGATACAGGATGGAAGTTATTTCTATTTTGTCCATTCCTATTATGTTGAACCGGAAGATAAAGGAATTGTGGTGGCCACCACAGAATATGGGGGAGAATTTGTTTCAGCAGTAAATAAAAAGAATGTTTGGGGTGTACAATTTCATCCGGAAAAAAGTGAAAGAGTCGGCTTGAAAATTCTGGAGAATTTTTTGCACGATGTTAGCTAAAAGGATTATACCCTGTTTAGATGTTAAAGCAGGCCGGGTCGTGAAAGGAATCAATTTCTTAAACTTGAAGGATGCTGGAGACCCGGTAGAGAGCGCCTCTGTATATTCTCGAGAAGGTGCTGATGAATTGGTGTTTTTGGATATTACTGCCAGCGTAGAAAAACGGAAGGCAATTTTGGAAGTGGTGGAAAAGTGCGCCCAACAAGTTTTTATTCCTTTAACTGTTGGTGGAGGAATTAGAAATTTGCAGGATATAAGAACTTTGCTTAAGCGTGGCGCGGATAAGGTCTCCATTAATACCGCAGCCGTGGAAAGCCCTCAGTTAATTAAACAAGCATCAGAAGAATTTGGAAGCCAGTGCATAGTGGTGGCGATAGATGCTAAAAGAGAAGATAGATCGCATTGGCAAGTTTATACTTATGGAGGCACCAGGCCTACAGGTTTGGATGTCCTGGATTGGGCAAAAAAAGTTGCAGACTTAGGTGCTGGGGAACTACTTCTCACCAGTATGGATAAAGATGGGACTAAAGATGGTTATGATTTAGAGTTGACTAAGGGAGTATCGGAAGCAGTGAATATACCTGTAATTGCTTCTGGAGGGGCTGGAAATTTGGGCCATCTTTATCAGGCTTTAGCTGAGGGAAAAGCCGATGCTGTGCTTGCAGCTTCTATTTTTCACTATGGAGAATTTTCAATCAAAGAAACAAAACAGTATCTAAGAGATAAAGGAATACCGGTAAGAATGTAAAATGTGCTGAGTTCCAACCCTTTACCCTTCCCAGTAGTACGGCGTTATTATCCTCCAGGGTAATCCTTCCTAAATCCCATTTCCATTTAAGCTACGGTTATTTACTTTACTTACCGCCTTGAAATTTGTAAAATATGTTGCAGCAGGGATTTAAAGGAGGCTTAATATGAGAAAAATCAAGGTGGAGAAACCTTCTGAAGAGAAATTGAAGTCTCTGGGAGTGGATAAGTGGAGTCCATGGGAATGTGAGCCTTCAACTTTCGATTGGGAATATGATGATAAAGAGACTTGCTACGTTCTGGAGGGTAGAGTAAAAGTTAAAACTCCCGATGAGGAGGTCGAATTTGGTAAAGGCGATTTGGTTACATTCCCCAAAGGGCTCAAGTGCACCTGGAGTGTAATAAAGAAAGTCAGGAAAGTATATAAGTTTGGATAGAGGCTATAAATGAATGGAGAGAATCTGAGATGGCTGCTCTATGCTGATCCCGGAAGCCGTTTTCCTTATCGGCTTTTTATTGAAGAGAGGCCGGGAGTCTTTTTATCCTTGAGGGTTCAGGAGAAGTGGCCCGGGCCAGGAAGGAAGATTTTCTGTAAGCTGGAGGGAACGGTGAATGGTGATGGGCTCCCGGAAGGGGAACCCATCGATGAGTCTAACATAATTTCCCAGAAAAGGTACGGGAAAAAATTGACAATAATTCTGGACAGGAAGGTAAAGAAGCGCTGTTGGTTTCTTTTTTTGAAAAAAGAGTATAAGACAAAGCCCGGTGAGTACTATGACCAGACTTTCTGGATTACACAAGCGTCGGCAATAGGAGAAAGAAGGGGAGTCTATCTTCCCCAGTCTCGGAAAAGAGATGATTTTGAAGTATTTATTGATGTTTCCGAGAGATATCCGTACCGTTTTGGAAAGGCTGAGGTGGAAAGGAAAAAACTCCCTGTGGGAGATTATGCTCTTTCCTATAATGGAGATATTATGGCGGTTGCTGAGAGGAAGACCATGGACAATTTTCTTCACGAAATCTCTACTATGGAGGTATTCAAGGCAAAGCTTCAAGAGATGTCTTCATTTCGATACAAGGCGGTAGTTTTGGAATCCCCTTATGCCGATTTCATTAATCCTAAGAAGCTTTCTTATTATTCTGCTCCTTATGTTGCTGAAATTCTTGCCGACCTTGTGGTTCAATTTCCCGAAGTCCAATTCGTCTTCTTTAGTAACAGGAAGGCCGCTAATGAATGGGTTTACCGCTGGTTTCAGCGCATCAATCAGACTATTGGGAATGAGGAAAAGCGACATGAATTATCGTAAAATATACTTAACAATTTTGGCGAATATTGTAAAATATAATTAGTAATGATGAAATCAATGCTTTGCTCAGAGTAAGTGAAGAACTTCGCTGTAGAGATCTTGTGGTAATTACGGAGGAATAGTTTATATTTCTTTAGGGAAATGGCTGATTAAGAGTTGAGAAAATGGCATATGAGATACTGGCTGAGGGAATCACTGTCCTACATTTTTTGTTCATACTTTTTATGCTCTCTGGGTTTTTTCTTACCATAGGCGCTCTCTTTTTCAGAGAAAAATTCTTTGATTACTGGCTCTTCAGGTCACTCCACCTTCTGGGAATCTTATATGTCGCATCTTTGAGCCTTCTCGGCAAGTATTGTCCTCTGACTATTTTAGAAAATCATTTCAGGTCAAGATACGGAGCATCTTCGGCCTATTCTGGGTCGTTTATAGTCCATTATCTGGAAAAGTTAATTTATCCTGAAGTAAATCCTCTAATAATACAGATACCAACACTTCTTATTGCTTTATTTACAATTCTAGTCTTTATAATTAAGCCCCCAAAGAAAAAAAGGGGACAGGCTACTTTTTAGCGCCTTTCCCTCTTTTGGGGAGTGAGAAAAAGGTACCTGTCACCTTTTGGATGTCACCTTTTTGGAGGAGTTATGATTTTGGAGAAGATGAGCCTCAAAGGTAAAACAGGAATAGTGACTGGAGCAAGCCAGGGCTTAGGCAGGGGTATTGCTATTGGGTTGGCTCAGGCGGGAGCAAACCTTGTTATAACCAGCAGGGATCTGGAAAAAATTTTGAAAGTGGCTGAGGAAATCAAGAGTTGGGGAGAAGAAGTGCTTCCCCTCCAGGTTGACGTAACTAATAAGGAAGACATTGATAGAATGGTTGAGAAAACAGTGGGAAAATTTGGAAAGATAGATTTTCTGTTCAATAATGCTGGGAGGATAACCAGGGTTCCTCCGGAAAACTTCTTAGAAAGAGACTGGGACGAGGAAATCAATACCAATTTGAAAGGGACTTTCTTATGTTGCCAGGCAGTGGGAAGAGTAATGATTAGGCAGAAGAAAGGAAAAATTATAAACATTTCTTCTATAGCCAGTTTTATTGGGGGGAAGAATATCCCTGCTTATGTGGCGAGTAAGGGAGGAGTTTCTCAACTGACGAAGTCTCTTGCCAGCGATTGGGCAAAATATAACATCAGAGTTAACGCTATTGGACCGGGCTATTTTATTACCGATTTGACTGAGGCCTTGCGACAGGACCCGGAAAGATTTTCGGCAATAAACGCAAGGATTCCTTTGGGAAGATGGGGTGTGCCTGAGGATTTGGCAGGGATAGCTGTATTTCTTGCCTCTGATGCTTCAGATTACATAACTGGACAGACAATCTTTGTGGATGGGGGTTGGCTTGCGGTTTAGTGATAAAAAGTACCTGCCACCTTTTTCTTTTTTAAGGAGGGAAATCAAATGAGAAGAATTTTGAATATTGCTATACCAATGTTTTTTCTGGGGTTGGTGGGATGTGCAGCCCACCCGGTCACAGGAAAGAAAGAGATAAGACTACTTTCCACAAAGCAAGAAGTTGCCCTGGGAAAAGAGACTGCGATGTATGTGGAGAAAGAGTTTGGTGTTTACGATGACCCAGAGCTAAGAAACTATGTAAATGGAGTGGGGCAGAAACTGGCTAACGCGAGCGAGAGGAAAGAGATAACCTACTACTTTAATATTCTCAATACTCCCATGGTGAACGCTTTTGCTGCTCCCGGAGGATTCGTTTTTGTTACCAGGGGAATACTTAAGGAGCTGGATGACGAAGCTCAACTTGCGGGGGTTATTGGGCACGAGATTGGACATGTTGCCTATCGCCACGGTGCAAAGCAATTCGAGAAGGTATTCGGCTATCAGGCGATTCTGCTCATAGGGGAGATAATTACTAAGAGAGATTTGAGCCAGCTGAGGCAATATACTGACTTCTTTGTTTCCTTGATGCTCCTCGGATATAGCCGCAAGAACGAGTTTGAGGCGGATAATTCCGGGGTAAGATATTCGCTTGCTGCGGGATATGACCCGAAGGCAATGGTTGAGTTTTTTGACAAGCTTAAAGCTATGGAGAAGAGGGCCCCGAGTGAGTTTGAAACTCTCTTTCGCTCTCATCCACCTACAGCCGATAGAATTGAGAGGGTCGAGCTCTATATAGACCAGGCTGGCGTAGAGGGGAGCGAACTTTCGAGAAATCGCGAAACTTTCAAGAGGATAACCCGGAATCTGCCCACCGAGGAGTCTCCAAAGTAATCGAATTGCCTCTGGTAGTGTAAAATTTAGTGGGGGGATTGGTAGGGGTTTTGGGTATTTGGGTGGGGGGGTATTGAAATAGGGGATAAAAAAATGTAGACTCACCTCAAAGATTTCTCAAAGGAGGTTGAGTCTACGGTGAAAAGTATAGCAATAAACTTTCCCGCGGTCAAGATAAAAATTCCTGGGGAGGGGATGGATTTTGAGAAGTTAGAGGAGATAGTTTTTGAAGTGACTAGACACATAGGGAGGGAAGCGCTGGTGAGGACAATGGAGAATTTAGACGAAGAACTGATGAAGGAGAGACCGAGAGGGGAATTATCGAATGAAGGGAAGAAGGAGAAATATTTTGGGACGAGGTTAGGGGACATAAGGTATGAGAGGAGGGCGTATAAGGAGAAAGGGAAGAAAGGATACCGGTATTTACTGGAGGAGGAATTAGGGATAAAGAAGAATCAGAGGGTTAGTAAGAGCGTGGAGGAGATAGAGAGCCTGTTAGCGTTTGTGGGTGGAGGGTACAGGAAAGCAGAAGGGTTGATAGAGAAGCTGGTGGGATGTTCGAGGAGTTTTGAGAGTATCCGGAGGGGAGCGATAAGAGAAGGAGAAGAGATAAAGAGGCACGAAGAAGGTGAAATATGGAAGATAAGGAACCTAAAAGAGGAGTATAAAGGGGAAGAATCAGAAGTAGTGTATATAGAGGCAGATGGGACAGGGTTAAAGTTGCAGCGTAGGAAGAAAAAGAGAGGTAAGAAGAGAGGGACAGAGATAAAATTAGGGATAGGGTATAGGGGATGGGAAGACAGGTATAAGAGAGGTGAAAAGAAGGCAAAGAAGTTAAAAGGGAAGTTCATATATGGAGGGATAGAGAGTGGGGAAGAATTTATGGAGAAGTTGAGCCTGATAGGGGAGAAGGAGTTAGGGATAAGTAAAGCGAAGGAAGTAGTGGTAGGAGGAGATGGAGCGGGATGGATAAAGAACAACATAAGGGGATATTTTGGGTTGGGAGCGATTTATCAATTATGCAGATATCATCTAAACAGGGAGATAAAGTGGGGTTTAGGATATGACAGGGAGGTAGAGAAAGAAGTGAGAAGGCTGGTGGTGCGAGAAGAGATAGATAGAGCGATAGAACTGATAGAGAAAGAGGTAAAGAAGGGGCGGGGAGAGAGGGAGAAATTAAGGGGGCTGCAATTTTATATAGCTGATAATCGGGAAGGGATAAATGGGATAAAGGAGCTAAAGAATAGGAAAGTAAAGGGGGAGATAAGGAAGACGGGGGCGATAGAAGGGAATATAGATAAGGTGATCTCAAACAGGTTCAAGAAGAGAGGAATGAGCTGGAGTGTAAGAGGGGCAGAGGGGCTATTGAAGGTAGGGACAAAGATATTAAATGGGAAGTGGGAAGAGTGGTGGGAGAAGGAAAGGGGAGAAAAGATAGAGATAAAGAGAGAAAAGATAAAGGGACTGATTCCGGCAAACCTATGGGAAGAGGATAGAGATAGAAAGATAACAGAGATAAGGATACCGTGCTTGCATGGTCCACATCAGGATCGTCCGTGGGTAGAAGTGATAAGGAAGCTGATAGAGATAGATGGAGGAAAAGAACTAGAGCCCAGGAATGAACGAGCGCGGGGGCTTTCATAATTGAGATTTAAGGGCAGGAAAAATGGTTGGTAAGGGTTTTATACCTCTAAGATTGAATATGATTCCGACGGAGAAAGAAATCGTCTATGAGTTGAGATGCCACAAAATAACCACCATGTCCTGCGGGGGTGAGTCCTACTGAAATCCTCTGAGAATCATCTTTGATAAAAAAGTCCCCCAAAGTTCTTGACACTAAC
>Ga0315312_1002176_pt1 | contig 13934 bp, 22 predicted proteins | sample TDP7_MG_FD_203629 | JGI IMG/M metagenome (GOLD analysis project Ga0315312, IMG submission 203629) | Freshwater sediment microbial communities from Lake Towuti, South Sulawesi, Indonesia - TDP7 | ecosystem: Environmental > Aquatic > Freshwater > Lake > Sediment | place: Indonesia: South Sulawesi... | reverse complement strand
TTCAACCTGAAGTGCTTGAAATGTGCTCTAGCATCTTCTTCAGTGAGTTGCGCGTGTCAGGCGCGGAAGCCTCCCGGTCCACGAAGGGACGTCTGATTGAGGTTATTCGCCAGAATCTTCTCTCGGATCAAGATAGGCTTCTTCTTCCTGCTGTTGAGCGGATCATGGAGAATAGGCCTCTCTCAAACTTGAGGTTGTTCTTTTGGGCTGCTAGGAATCAGCCTCTACGCCTTGTGTCTGCTTGTCTTCCTCCGCATATGTGTGAAGTGACGAATGTTGATTTGCGAGTGTTGTTTGAGAGGGCGGAGGAGATGCTTGGTGAAAAGATTCTCGTAGGCCTAGACGAGGTTCCTAAGATGCGAGTTGCGAGAGAACGGAAGGAAAAGAAGACACAAGTGGAACCTCTTGTCATCCAGCCTTAGGTTCATCACTTATAGCACTGTTTCTCCGGTTCAGCGTCGCAGTAGGCATGGTAAGCGTCGGCAGGAGTTCATCGGGTTGACAACGCTGCCTTTTCCGTCAAGCAAGGATGGCTTGTTTGATCAGCTTCTTGAGGCGGCTGGTTGGGCTGAAGCGCATATCTGGGCTAGAACTCGCAGTAGGCCCGACAAGGTGAAGCTCTTCGCCAGAGTTCGAGGCCGCATAGCTGCCACTTTCGATGTGCCAACCAACTGTCTCATTCTCTCGGATGACGATGTGCGTTGGCGCAGATACTTGCGTGGCAGCCCCGATGAGGTCGATCCTCTGCATGGCTTCTATGTGGAGCATATGCTTGCGAAGAGAGGCGTCTTGGCGGTTGCGGATGAGCCTTACCCTCTGCCTACGCATCCTCCGAATGTTGACGCAATCCTGTTCAGCCGGGCGGAAGTGAAGGCGGCTCCGAAACCCGTTCTACCGACAAAGCCGGACCCGCTATCCGCTCGCTCACCAGATATCTGGACACCATTTCGAGAGAAAGCAGAACTAGCCAGATTGAAGGGTTGAACTCTGCGGTGTTTTCAGGAGCTTAGGGAAGTATCGTGTCCATTGCATATGTAAGTATCTTAGCGCCATTGCTGGCATTGTGAGTTCTTTTCGCAAACTCCATCCGAAGTAGATGGCTAGGTCTATTCCGTCGAACCCGTAGCGTGTCGTTAGTTCTGTCGACCGGATGTGACGGAGTCCATGTGTCGTGATCTCTCTTTCATGTTGCGCCACGGTCTTTCCTTCGTCTAGGTATTCTTCAATGGGGTAGGTGAGTCCTTGAAACGCTTCTTTTCCGTATCGTTGCATCATTGTCAGTGAAAGGTCGAACACTGGTTTCTGAGGCAGAGCCGCTTGGAAGTATTCGACTATGCTTCGAGTCCAAGGTTCGTATTCAGGTTCCAATGGCAAAGCGACTGTGCGTATTCTCTGTTTCTTCGTTTTGGCGGTTCTGATCATGAATAGGGCTGCTGGATGCTTCTCGTAGTTGGTGACTTGGCAGCTTTCAGGTCTCAACCCTCTTGAGGCTACGAGTTCGCATATCCTAGCGCCTGTTAGGTATTGGAGTCGCAGACAGATCTTCGCTCGCTCATTCCGCATCTCATCTATTCTCTTGCGGATCTCTGCTGTGGTGGGCAGCGATGTGAGAACTTCAGAGTTCAGCAAACTCCGAACCTATAGGAAAAATAGGGCCCTATGCAACTGTGTTGCTAATGGTTGTCGGAGCTTTCTGGCAATAGAATGCCACGCCTGAAGGAATCCTCTGAAAACGCCTAAGAAGCTGCCGCAAACGGCGAACAGGAATATAGCAGAAAAGAAGATATCCGATCATCTCTCTTTCTACAATCGTGAAATATCTCTGAATTAGCGATTCGGTTACGATATGCTTGTGGATTGAGCCGTGTTCGCCAGACTTCATTCTTCTTACATCTCTGATCATCCAGCCGATGAAGGAGGGATGTAGGGAGAAGGGAAGGTTCGCTAGGAACTTAACTAGAAGTTCCTTACTTTTGTTCGCAAATCTGCGAGTTGGAACATCTATCAGGCAGTAGCCATTCTCTCTCAAAATTCCATGGAACTCTTGGAGCGCTCGATCTGGGTTATCAAGATGCTCAAGAACCTGCGAGCAGAGTATTCGATCCACGCTCTTACCCTTCAAGGGAAGAAACTCTGCCGAAGCTCTGACATCACACCTACTGAACAGGCAACTGACATCAACATTGATGTCGCCTCTTGTCCTCATCCCGCAACCAATGTCAACCGTAACCATTCTTTCAGAACTCCCATCAAACAGAAACCGTACATATACAAATTGAAGGCCTTCACTTCAATAGGCAGATCAGGATTCTTGAGATGCCAAAACGCGGAGCCGACATAGCTTTTAGCCAAAGTTCTCGGAGACTTGAATCGCACTCCTCCTCGTGCGCTCCATATTGAGTTCCTCGCAAGCTTACGCCACGATACATAGTGGTATCCGCCGATGACTGGCACTCTGATCCATCTGTAACCTTTTCTGAGAATATGCTGAGTCAAGTCGTAGTCTTCCCACGCCGAGAGGTTGAGGGAAGAAGGCTTCCAATCTCTGACTAGATGTGTGCGGATCAATGTATTACATGTCCATCCTCGCTCTCCCAACTTCAATTCAGTCTTTGGCATTACATACTCCGGCAATAATTGATCCAACTTATTCGACAAGCCTTTGAATGAAAGCCCGCCCTCTACTGCTCCTACATCATCTCCATTGAGATACGGCTTCAGGGTAAGGAACCAATCAATAGGCAATTCAACATCATCGTCAATGAACGCGAACCAGTCTGTCTGAACGGCTTGAATCGCCTTCATTCTAGCTAGGCCAAGCGGCCTAGAGTTCTCGACGATTATTCTGTCTACGGGCAATGCAGACCTGATCATGTCAAGCTTTGCTAGGGATGGCTGTGACAGAGAGACATAACAGACATCAATAGGCACTGTTCATCTAAGAGAAAAAAATCCGTTAGCTAACGCTCCAACGAGACGCGGCCCGTAGAATGAGCGTTAACAGCATGAATCCAAGAAGGCCTATGCCCCACAAAACGATGGCAACTAGAAACAGATGTCTAGCGCCCAACCTTCCAACACAACTCTAAGGGAAAAATCGTTAGGGCCAATCCCCTATAGCTTCGTGCATCAGAGTCGGTAGGTCTTTTTTGAAAATTCGTTTGCTATGCCTCTCTTCTTCGCTGTTTGTTTGGGAACTCCAAACCTCGAAGATCCGCCGTGAATCTGGATGTTTTCCGTCGAAAAGACTCAAACCGTGTCGTGTCTGGCTCGGGGGACGGGTCGGCTTCATGGACCACAATCATATTGGCAACTGGCAAAATTGACTATACATTACCATTTCAATATGTTCCGTGCCCTCCGGGTGGGGGTCTAAGGGGCTTAGGGGCAAAGTGTCATTGTACCCATTTTTTGTAGTGTGAGCCATGATGCAGAGCAGAGAGAAGTTCGCTTGGGTTATGGTCGCAGTCCTTGCGATCTCCTTGGCTATCGCAGTCTACGAGTGGGGTAGTTGGCAACGAAGCAATCAGTACTGGATGCAACAGTGGAAATACAAATGTGAACAAGCGGATGTACTTACATCAGAGATTAACTCTATGAAGTCTCAGTTGGCGGGCCAAGACCGGACTGTCGCGGTTACGGTTGAGGTTGAAGCCTACGGAAACTTGGCGATTCCGACGAGAAAGCTTGGTCTCCCCTTCAACGGAACCGTCAGTGCCACTCACTTGAAGATTCTCTATCAGTGCAACAAGAAACTTGAGCCAGTCTACATGAAGGTTTGGATCACTGGAAACATTCAGGCAGACATCTCAGAAGTAACTCTATCCGTCCAACAGGTAGAACTGTGTTTCGAACTGTCTGATCCTGAACTGATAGTAGACTTTCTGCGTAGCATCCGCCTACCGCAACTAGCCTAGGTAGCCACCAATGAATAGGTCTGATCTGGTTTTCAATGTTGTCGGAGTCGTCGTCCTATGTCTCTTGGTGTTTGGCTATGGTGCGACTGTGAGCCGGGGCCCCGCTGTCATCGAGGAAGTGACCACTGTAGTTACGACATACACTCAGACGGATAGTCATCTCCAAGAACCTCTCCTTTCTGTAGTGACATGGCTTGCTTTGGCGCTCTTCGGGTTCTGCGTGATCGGACTCGTTGTTCTGGTTGGCAAGGGCGTATGGAGGGGTTGGAAGTGGTGGGTGCATCGGGCTTCTCCAACCGTCGATAGGATTGTCACTATTCAACTGCATGTCACGAATGACAAGGATTCCTCTGAGGAATGTCTAGGTCGATTTCGAAGGAAGGCTCATCTTCGTCTTCAACGCAAAAGCGGTAAAGCAACAAGATTTCTCTCATGGCTTATAGGGCATCGCCCACGCGAAGTTCACCTAATGTCTATCAGCGAAACTTTGGATAGTAGTTGAGAGAGTCTTGTCTGAGGTCTTGGGCTTCTTCGGTTGGGTTATCAGTAAGTTGTGGAAGTACAGGCTTATCTCTGGGCCGTTTGTCGCTATGCTTCTGGCTGCGGGGTTTGTGGCTGCGGTCACTAGGTCTCGTGCTGCCGCTGCTGGGGCGGGGATCGTTATGGCTTTGATCACTTTCTTCGCCTTGCTCATCATGACTCCAATCTAGGGGGTGAGAATCGATGTCGGAGGAACCGGCGAAAGTGGAAGAGAAGGAAGGACCGGAGGAAGAGAAGAAGCAGAAGATCCGTGTGGTCCGAGATCCGTATGTGAGGATTGAGGAATAGGAGAATGGGCGTCTTTGAGTATGTTCGGCGTTGGGCTGTAGATGCCGATATCGTCATAGACTTTCAGAGGAAGCAAGTAGCATTTCAGAACGAAAAGAACCTCTTTAGAGACATCAAGGGACTGATAGTGCTTAGTGCGCAAGCGATCTTTCTCTTTGCCCTCTTCTTACTTCCGTTTGGATTCTTGGAGTCCTTCGGTGTAGCGGTTGGGTGGATTTGCTTCTCCCTCCTTACTGAGCTTTCGTTGGGCTTTCAGCCTCTCCGTTCTCTATATTTCAAGATGAAGAGGCGGCCAAGACGACAGTTAACAATCCAGAATCCAGAGGGATCACTCAAATATGAAACAAGGTCGGGTATGCCCTTCTTCGATTTGGAGTTTCCAAGAAGCGTCGGAAAGCAACTGCAAACGGTTAGTCTCCTCAAGAACAGTCGAAAGACAAGTCTTCTGAAAGTGGAGATCCTTGGGAAAGCTTCTGGCGACTTGGTGATTAAGGAGTTCTAGGCTCAAATGCGTGCTCGTCTGTATTCTGGTGGTCGTTACAAGGTTTCGTTGACTCGTGAGGCCGAAGCTATCAGGGAGCAGCATGTTGGGAACGGTAAGGGTTTTCGTCGTTTCAGTGATCTTGTGAATTATTGTCTTGTGTATCGCTTCGGCTCGGAGCTTCAGAAGCGCCAGGACAGTAAGGAGCGGTTGATGGCTGAACTGCAAAGCCTAGTCGCAGAGCGACGGAAGCTTCGAGAAAGGAAGGATAGCGAAGCGTGCATTGGCGTGGCCCGTTTCCTAGCCAACTACTATCAGATGCCTCTCGGCTTGGAACTTGCTGACAAGGCACAGGGAGACTGGGATGAGCATTGGAATGAGGATGAGGGCTTCGCCGTATGGACCAATGACAAGGGCAGACAGGTGAAGGTTGCGGTGAAAGACGATGTTCTCCGTGTGGTCCTAGCTGCCATGAACGCTCAAGACCTAGATGAGAAGATCCGAACCATAGGCGACGAACTGCGCAGAATCGAAGCCATCAAAGTGCCTGTCGCATGATTTTTCCTGTGAGGCGTATCCCTAGGGAATCGGCATACTTCCTTCATCCAATAAAAGAGTTTTTGCGCAATAGGGAACGCCTCCCATTTTTCTGTTGGATGAATCTTGGGAAAGGGACCTACGGTTTCGAAGTTGGGCCGAGCCAAGTTCTACTGTGTTCGTCCAGAATGCAGGAAGAACTATGATCTGGACATCATTCAGCGTCGGCCCATGAAGAACGCGGATATGCTTGTCGCAGAGGATCCGAAGGGCCATAGCGTCACAAGATTCGCTAAGAAGGAGAGATAGATGGGTAAGACTCCTCGTCTCGGATCTGGTGCTAGATTCTCAAGCCTTCAGAGGAGAGTTGCGGGGCGGCTTGTTGGTACTCCTGTTCCTAGGAAGTATCAGCGTCTCTATGGGAAGCGTTACACTTCTGATGGTGCGATGTTGGCTGGGGCCGCTATTGCCGCAACAGTGGGCAGAGTGAAGTACGGTAGGGCTGGTATGCGAAGGCTCTCCATGAAAGGGTGAAACTGATTACATGCATGGGCATCGGCCATGACGGATCAGAAAGCTTCCAAGAGGAATCCTGAATATGAGTTTTGCAGTTGCGGCGTGCCACTCACGCATACCTCTGTCTCTGATACGCCGGGCCTATGCCATAATTGCGAAAGCAAGTTGAAGGTGAAGAAGGTTGGTTGATGCTTCTAGTCTCTCGGACATCATTGCCGCAATCATTCAAGACCTTATGAATCTAGGCAACCATACGACTCAGTTGATTTTGGCGATTATTCCGCTCAAGTTGTCGCCTATAATTGTGAACTCTCTTGGAATCGCTGTCTACGTGGGCTTAGTCTATCTTGTCCTGAAGGTGATGAAGGCGAAAGTGGTTTGGGTGCTATTGGGCACTTTGTGGGTTCTGAGCTTGAACATCTTCGGGTTGATGGATGCGGTCAACAAGTTTCTACTGCTTAAGTGATCTTGAGATGCCACGGCGCAAGAGGAAAACGATCCTTCTGCTAGGAGTTGGCCTTCTACTTGCGGGCCTTGTCCTACTGGTTGCTGGTTGGCAGGTTAGGCTTAGTAGACTTGAGAACATAGCGTATGCTGGAACCACCACAGCAACATCGCCCATAACAGTTTCAACTGTGTTCACCTTCTCTGTTGATCCACGGGAAACTGTGCGCGACGCAGTCATGAACTGGATTAAGGGTCAGCATCCTGAGACGGCCTCGTTGATGGCGAATCTCGTTTGGTCGGGTGGATCGAAGCCTTATCCGCTTGGGCAGCTTGGAGCGGGAAGATACGAGTATCTCTCCGGGCAGTGGAATGTCTCAATCACTTATCCGATTGTTCCGAATCCACCTTACACATGTCAAGTGTCCTACACGGAAGGATATCGTGTCTCTTGGAGAGGCATCTACCAGAGCGGAGCCGTAACGGAGGAAAGCTACTCGTTTTCGTCAGGCACCCGGTTCATAGCGACTACCACCACTGGCCCCGTTTGGTACACCTACACGACATCGACGCCTCTCATAACTCCGACAGAAGCGGAGCATGACTGGCTACTATACCTCAGCATAATCCTAGCGGTTGCGGGATGCTCGCTGGTCGCCTTCCACTTTCTCAAAAGGCCCCGTCGCAAACACAAACGCTAGTTCATTCACCAGAATAGGCGGATTCTGAACTGTTCTTTCTGTTCAGTGTTCTCCTTCTCAGTTGGAGTCGCAAGAAGCAAAGGGATCGGCGTGGTGGTGGGTTTCGGTATTGTTGTGAATCCTAGTCGCTCCATCTTGTGCGTAATGAAACAGTCGCCTTTTCGTTGCGGCTCTGTCAACCTTCGGTTCTCTGATTCTCGCAGTTGCTCTATTCCTTCTTGCCCTATCAGGTTCTTCAAGAAGTCGTAGTCGTATTTGTTGCTTGGCACCGACTTTACGAGATAGAAGTCGCAATCGCTTCGGAAGGCGACATGAACATCAAAGAACCTATGCCCAGTCGCAAGGAGTACGCATAGTCCCTCGTTGACTCCTGCGAGTTGAATCATTCTGTCTCTTATGCGGAAGAGGTCTCTGACTTCTCCGTTTCTGTCTTTGAAGGTCACATTTGTTAGGTCTTCGACAACCTTGATTTGAATAGGTTTTCCGTATCCCCATCCTTCGTCTAGGGCTTCTCGAAGGTTTTCTCCTGTTACCCAATGGTCATGTACTTTGTCTGGGCCGTATCTGCGTTTTGCCTCTTGAACTAGGAACTGGGCGGTTGCGGTCTTGCCTTCGCCTGGGCCTCCGAGGACGAATACGCTGTGTTGAATTATGGCGTTGTCTGTGGCTTGGCCTCTGACGATCTGTTCATATGGAGGGTAGAGTCTGTCAAGGAACTTGGCTAAGACATTGGGTTCTATCTTCTGTGGCGTAGGTGATGGTTCCGCTATGCGTATCTGCATAGACCTGAGAGTGCCTTCGATCATGCTTCTTAGTTGGCTTGCGTCGAATTGAGGTTGCTTCTGTGCCAAGGTCGCCAAGGCTTCGTCTCTCTGCTTCTTGATTTTCGCCAGTTCTTGCTCGAGCTTTCTCATGCGCTCTGCGTTCTCTGACCTAGCCAGTTCTCTTTCTAGTCGTTGGATTTCCTGATGCAATCTTCCAATCTCTGTGATCTCAGCTTCGACCTCTCCACCTGACATGAGTATTCGCTTCGCTTCCTCCCATAACCCCGACTCTTTGAGTTCCGAGTCTTCAGGGGTATTCGGCACTAATTCACTTGGAAGGGTTTCCATGAATAGCTCAGTTGCCTTGGCTCGAATGGCGTCGCTCGTAGGAGTCATGGCTTAGGCTCCGGGCTGGGTTCTCTCTGTGAGCATGTAGACGATCTGCGCGGACACGCTGCGCTTATTCGCCTTCGCCAGCTCCACGATACGCTCATACAACGTGACTTCATCGTCACTGTTGAAATACACTGTCACTTGAGCTTGAGTCATCTGACCAGACTCCTTCACGCCTCGCCCTTTCGCTTCGCTTTGTCCCAGTCTGCGCGATCCCATGTAGCCCCGCAGTGCGGGCACTCAAAAGTCTCGCTGCCCCTCGGAGCGATCGTCATATGTTCCTCTTCTTCCTCGCCTTCGCAGACGTGAAACATCTGCTTCGAATCTCTGTAGTATCTTAGCTTTGTCATGTTCATCTCACCTCTGTTATGTGAAATTGTTCGAGGAATCTCTTACCTGCTCCCGCCTCAACGCTCTCTAATCTGTCAGCCTTCTCGAAATAATAATCGAGGTTTCCAAGTGCGCTGCCCGCGAGGTTAGCTCTCGCAGACTTGAGAGGGCTAAGGGATCTATCAAATGCCCCGGTCTTCACTGCCATCTTCGCAGCACGTTCTAGCAATGCGCCTCTATCCTCGCCTCTCTCAAACTCGATCACGAATGGGCTTCCACCCGGAACATTAACCCACCACGAATATTTCTTGCTCATCTCTTTCATCCCTACCTTACAATACTGCATGACACCTTAATAGACCTTGAGGTGAAAGTAATGTCTCTTGTAGCCTCTATACATCTTTCCTTGACTTCTTTTAATTCTGGTTTTGTTGCTTCTTGTAGTTCATTGGGATGAAAGTATTCCTTGCCTTATTCTTCATTCAGCCCGACAGGCCCCCAGATTCCCGACTCGTTTTGAGGCTTGTTCCCACATGGGGAATTTGGGGTGCATATGCCCCTGTTTTTCCGACATGACGGACTGATGATTTTTTCTTTGGATGGAAGATGCCTAGAGAGTATCTTAGGGTCCGTTCGATCAGTGAGATGGCTATTCGCACCTTTGCAGGCGTGATCCTAATGGCTGCGATTCTTGGCTTGTTCGTTCTTGGCGGTGTTCCCGCAGTCCAACAGTTTCTCTTGATGTTGGCAGTTGTGGCTGGCGTGGTCGGTACAACTTTCATGTTGTTTTGGTATCAACTTGTGAAGCTTCCTGCGTGGCCTCTTTTTCTGTTGGCTTTAGGTGGCTTCGCTGCAGCAGCCTACGTGTACTCAGGTGACATTGTGAAGGCGTTGGGCTTCCAACTGTTGCCGTTGGCGATTGTGGATGGACGCTTCACCTTGACTCCGACGATTCTCCTTGTGATGTTTCTCTGCTTTCTGTTGCTCGGCGTAGTCTGTGCTCAGAGGAGGCATCGCTAAATGTCAAGGCCGTTGACAAAGAAAACAGTTAGCGCAGGTGCAAGAGAAGCCTATGGCAAAGAAGCCCTCGAGGAGGTTCGCCGTGCATGGGGAACCCTCATCCTTGCGTCCTGTAACTTTCTCTCCGCCGCAGGCATAGTTCTCTTGGGCGGTGTCGGTGTTCTTCCCCGCTACCTTCTCTCAGTTGCCGCCGCCTCAATCGTCATGAGCCTGATCTTCCTTGTGAAGCTAGGTTGGTTCGCCAGAGGCCGAGCGCGTGGCTGGATTCTTCTTCTCCCAGGCTTAGCGGTGTTCGTCCTAGTGGCGAAGCTTCCCTCTCAATGGATACCGTTCAAGCCTATGAGTCTCATTGACATGGTTCAGCCTCCGCTTTCATGGAACCTCATCTTGGTCTCTATGCTCTTGGTTTTAGGGTTCTTTGTGGCTGTCTTCTCGCTTGCTCGGAGGCGCTAGTTCGGGCGTATTTTTCCTTTGTGAGCGGCCCGTAACTGGGTCGTACTCATAGAGAGAAGAGAAGGAGAAAAAAGAGAAAATGGAAGGGAAAGCTATTGGTAGGGGCCTCATCATAGGTTTGATCGCCTATGTGTTGGTGGCTCTGGCAGGTGCATTCTTCGGCATAGCGATATTTCCGGATCCGAGCCTAGGCATAGTCGCCTTGGGCAAGGTCATGTTCGCCTTCGCCTTCATAGTGATCTTGGCGGTCATCACGGCTTTTGCTCCTGAATTTTTGAAGTAGGAGACATGGTAAGCTATGGGACAGTTTCTGAAGAGTAGAAGAGCGATAAGTTCAGTCTCAGCACTGTGGATTGTTGTGATTCTGCTGATCTTCGTTGGGGGCACCTACTTCGTCTGGAAGGAAGGCCTACTCGGCGGAACCACAACGCCAACAGGACCGTACCAGTACTTTGACAAGGATCTGGGGATAACAGTCTACTTCAAGACTCGGGCCGAACTCGATGCCTATGTTGCCAAGAAGGTTGTTCCAACAACGGGGAAGTATCCGATCTCCGGTACGGTTGCGATTTACGGCAACGGGTCAGCGGTCAGCGGATTGACTGTAGAGATCTATGTTCCTGCAAGTGGCGGCAACGAGAAGTTCTATCTCTGGGAGATGGTGGAGTCTCAGACGACTGCTGCAACTACAGGTGCCTTCACGACTACGAACGGCTTCGCCATGAACCAAAGGCTTATGATCCATGTTGTCAGAAGCGCAACGAAGTACACTTACGACAAGTGGGCTGAGACGATTGTTGGAGCTAAAGCTGAGGGTCTCCCTAGCGCACCGATCGGAACACTTTGGATCTATGCGTTTCCGCTTGCAGCAGGCAACATTGCGTTGGGGCTCTACACGAAGACGGGATCAGCTATCTCAACAGCAGTGGGTACCCCGACCTCGTTGAGCAAGGCAAGTCTAGCATCGAACTTCGAAGGCTATGTGCAGTTGAGCACCACGAACACTTGGAGTACCTTCGGGCAGGACCCGTGGACTCAACCGTCCACATCGAAGAAGTACGAACTGCGCGAATATGTCACTGTCTGCACCATTGCGGTGAATGTCACGGGAATCAACTGGAAAGACACTTCGTGGACTTTCATCAGTGTGACATCAGGCATCAAGAGAGCTAAGCTCATCAGAGACACGGAGTTCCGCCCAGCCATCATCGCCACAGACAACAGCGCGAATAAGCGAGTCCAAATACCGATGTGGGTTGACTTAACCGCTCTCGCAGACAACACAGGAGTCCAAGTCACCGTCGTGGTCATGGATTATCAACTCTGGGACACAATCAAAGAGAACGGCAGCGTCGCAACTGTTGGAGTCAACTTCGGGTATACCTACCAGAAGTCTGCGACATTCGAGATCAAAGTGACTGCCTGAAGGCTTCAAGAAAGTCTTGGAGCCAAACTCCCCCTTTTTTTGGGCAAGCGATTTTTCCTCTGAGAATATGCTTTGAGTGAGTCGCATCAAGCTAGGAATCTGGGGTCGAGTTACCAGATTCTTCTCTACGAACTTCTTGTCTCAGTTCTCTTCATAATCTACTTTGTGGCTTGGCATGGCGACCCCGCTAAGTCCGAGCTGCTTTGGACTTTTCTGGGGATCTGGATAATTGTCTCCCCTATCTTGACGGTGTTGTTCTTTCTTGGCGCTACGGGTCAGCGTAGTTGGCTTCCTTTCGGTGCTTATCCGAAGAACATGAATTTGGGCTTAGCGTTGGTTCTAGGCCTAATCGGTTCGTTCACGATGATTCTTACGAGTGCAGGGATTGCGAAGTATGGTGGGGGCATGGCGTTGATCGCTATGCCTGAGTTGATTGAGCAGTTGATAAGCTTGTTCAAGGCTTTGCCGTTTCCGAGGCTTCCTGTCCGCTTCATTCCTCTTGAATGGCTTAGCGGCATTGAGGCGGTTGGCTGGCAAGCTGTGGTGAGCGGAGTGGAGGAAGCTATGCAGTTGGCGTTGACCCTCGCCGTAGCCCTAATTCTTTACGCTGTTGTTCGCTGGCGGAAAGGCACTGTAAGCCCGAACCAGAGGCGTTTCATCCTAGCTTTCGCTGTCGCCGTGATGGGTGGGTTCTGGGTTGTGCTTCACGGACTTAAGAACTATCATTACGCTGCCGAGTATGCTTCAGCGTTTGCAGCGGTCTTCATCAAAGCGGTGCCTACCTACCTGTTCGGCAACCTGTTTCCCGCTTTCTTCATGCATTGGCTCTACAACATTTTCGCTCCGGTTGTGACCACCGCATTAGCAAAGATTCTTGCGTTCGCCGTAGCCTCGATTTTGGATTAGGATTCGCCCGCTATTTTTTCTTTGTGAAGTGCCTTGACTTCAAACTCTAGGCTTGCTCTCAGAGTTGTAGGCGTCGCCATGCTGATGTTCTGCTTGGCGAACTGGACTATGGCGGCGGTAGGATGGTCCTATGGGCCTTTGCCTTTAGGAGTGGGGAAAGCGAGGGCGTCCGCCGCTACGGGCATGCTGATTATTCCTGACAACTTTGGTCAACCTGTGCCGCAGGGCGCTTCGTCAGTTACGGCGCAGAACTATGCGGATCTCACAAGCGCCTTTTGGAGTGGAGAATGGCTTACCGAGGGAAAAGAGAAGCGTCTGCCGTATGAGCCTCCGTACTACTTTGATCATGCGCCTCGGAGCATAGCTGAAAGCATCTTTCAACTCTATCCTACTGAGATTAAGAAAGATGGCTATAGGAGTCCAGACGATCTTGTCAAGATATTTCAGACAGATCCGAAGAAAAGCGCTGAAATCTGTACCAAGTACAAGCAGGGCATCTATGTCACAGACAACTTGAAGATTGTCGGGTTCAGGTCTGCAAGCGACTTCTGGGACCCTAGACTGTACGCTCGCCCCTCTATTTGGGAAGGCGGCCTCGGACAGGAAGGTTGGACTCTTGACCAAGCTATCGCCCTCATGGAGAGAAGCGGCTACTCGAAGCAGTTTATCGCTGATGCTTTGCGTGAAATGTTTTATGGCGAGTGGCCTGTTGGCTCAAGCATTGAGTCGAGGGGGATTTCTGGAAGCGGTTGGAACGAGCAACTTTACCGCTACACGGTACCGTCAAAGGACCCTATCCTCGTCACAGCGAAATACAAGTATGCTGAACCCGTGCTTCGTAAACTTGTCTTTCCAGATTACATTCTAGCAGCAGACGGCCGCATCATAAGCATCGCAGTTGATCCGCTCACCGGAGGCTTCAGACCAGGCAAAGACTTCTTCAGGAGAAACAAGTTGCCAATCGACGAACTGAAAGGTGAGGGGGGTAGTTGGATTGTTCTGCATGGCGAGTACGCTGACCAATTGACGCCTCAAAGGAAATGGGCAGTGGGGAATGTCCATGACTTGCTCTATTACTTGGGCGCATCCTATGAGAACAAGCCTCGCGGCATGGTGATGCCGAAGCTTGGCGAAACATATGACCCTGTTTGGAAGGGTGGTCCTTGGATTGGTACAGGACCCTCCGACTCTAAGAGCGCTGAACTGTGGAAATACAAT
>Ga0315312_1002175_pt1 | contig 13937 bp, 12 predicted proteins | sample TDP7_MG_FD_203629 | JGI IMG/M metagenome (GOLD analysis project Ga0315312, IMG submission 203629) | Freshwater sediment microbial communities from Lake Towuti, South Sulawesi, Indonesia - TDP7 | ecosystem: Environmental > Aquatic > Freshwater > Lake > Sediment | place: Indonesia: South Sulawesi... | reverse complement strand
GTGCTGCGGGCGATCGCGGCGGCGCGGCAGGACGAGCTGGTGATCGATGTGTCGGGGCTGGATGAGTTCGACATCGGAGACTTCAGCGGGGAACTGGAGGACGCGCGGAAGCTGCTGGAGTTGGGGATCGAGTCGCCGACGCTGCGACAACAAGTCTACAAGAAGCTGGCGGCGAAGTACCTCTGTGACGTGCGGCAGCAGGTGAAGGACCGGATCGCCAGGGAGATTGAGGAGTCGTTCAAGCAGTGAGCGAAACGGAAAGGGACATGGAAGAGAACAAGGCGCAGAGCGGGGAGCCGGCGAGCGACGCGCGCGGGCTGATCCGGGAGACGATCGAGGAGTTTCTGAAGCGGGAGCAGGTGAGGACGGAGCCCGCCTACAAAGCGGAGCTGTTGGAGGAACGCAAGCGGCGGGAACAACTCGAACGGCGGCTGAACGAGCTAGTGGAAGAGAACAAGCGGAGCCGGCAGCAGGCCGAGGAGGCGGACCGCCACGCCAGCATCCGGGCGGAGCTGCAACGGCAGGGCGTGGTGAAGGCGGACCTGGCGTTCAAGGCGATTAAGGAGGAGGTGTACCGCACGGAAGACGGGCGCTTAGTCGCACGCGGGGAGCAGGGCGAAACGACGCTCAAGGACTACGTCGCGCAGTTCGTGCGAGAGAACCCGGAGTTCCTGCCGGCGCGGATTGCGGGGGGCTCGGGGGTGAGCACCGGGCAGCGGACGCCCGCAGTGAGCGGCGGCGGCGTGGACCTGGACAAGATCAGACCGGGGATGAGCGCCGACGAGGCAGAACGCACTCGGCAGGAAATCTTGCGGGTGGCGTCGCAGACGCTGCGAGGGGCGTGAGGGGGGGAGAGGCAGAAGGCAAAAGGGAGCCGGACTGAGAGGCCGGCGGCAGGCCTGGAGGCCTACCCTACCTAACAAGTTCCATACCACGCAGTGAGTGGGTGGTTAAACACAGAGGAGAAAACAACAGATGCCAGCTATTACGTCAGCTAACGTGGCCAACGCGATTGTCAAGCTGGTAGCGGCAGACGCACTGCCGGCCCTGATGGGGAACCTCGTCATGGGCAACCTAGTCAATCGCGATTTCGAGCCAACTCTGGCCCAGGCGGGAGATACGGTGAACGTGCCGATCCCTCCCAGTCTGGTGGCCAGCAACATCGCCGAAGGCGGAACGGTTCAGACGCAGAACCCGAGCTTGGGGAACGCGCAGATCGTGCTGAACACGCACGCCGAGGCGACTTTCCAGGTCCCGGACGTGACCAAGGTGTTGGCGGTCCCGGACCTGCTGAAGCTGTACATGCAACCGGCGGTGGTGGCCCTGGCGGAGAAGATCGAGAGCGATCTGCTCGGGCTGTACGCCAGCTTCACGGCCAACACGCCGGTGGGTACGGCGGGGACGCCGATCACCGAGGCGGTGATCGACGCGGCGGAGACGGCGTTGTTCCAGACCAAGGTGCCGGCCAGCGAGCCGAAGTACCTGGTGGTGGATGCCGCGACGTACTCGCAGATGCGGCAGATCACGCGATTCAGCGAATTCCAGACGGCGGGGGAAGCCGGGTTGCGGGCGCTGATCGAGGGCACGGTGGGGAAGATCAAGGACTTCTTCGTGTTCCGGTCGCAGTTCGTGGCCAAGACGGGCAGCGCCCCGGTGACGACGCACAACCTGGCCTTCGCACGGAGCGCCATTGGTCTGGTCGTGCGGCGTTTGCCGCAGCCGCTGCCGGGGACGGGAGCGATTGCGGACTACGCGGAACTGGGCAACTTCGGGATGCGCGTGGTGATGAGCTACCAGCCCAACACGCTGGCGCAGCAGTTCACGGTGGACGTGCTGTACGGGGTGGCGGTGCTGCGGAACAGCTTCGGCGTGCAGGTGAACAGCTAGGCCTGACCGGTGTCGTCAGCCACTGGGGGAGGGCCGGAGAGCTTAAGCCTGGTGGCTGACCGCCGGGAAGGGCAGGTGGACGAGGTATGGATCTAAAGGTTTTCTATCAGAAGCTGCGGCAGACGGAGGCGAGCATCACCGAGGCGCACGTGGTCGTAGTGAGCCTGGAGACGCCCGACGGAGGGCGGGCGGGAGTGCGGACCGAGGCACCCCGAGCGCTGGCGGCGCGAATGGTGGTGGAAGGCCGGGCGCGACTGGCCACGCCGGAGGAGAGCGCGGAGTTCCGCGAGCAGGCAGCGGAAGCGAAGCGGGCGGCGGAGCAGGCCTCTGCGGCCAGCCGGATCCAGATCGCGGTGGTTTCGGAGAGCGAGCTGAAAACGCTGAAAGGCACGATCCGGCCTGGGCGCGCGCAATAAGCGGGGCCGCGGCGGGAGGAGGCAGGCGATGGCGCTGTTTACCGATGGCACGGTTTCAACGATTGATGAGCTGCTGGCCTACGAGAGCTCGTTGCTGGATGTGGCGCGGACAGAGCGGATCGACCTGACGGGAAAGCTGATGCTGGCCCGGCAGGAGATCGGCATCGAGCTGACGGTGTTCCTGGTGGACCGAGGCGGCGGGGAGTGGAGCGGGATCGTGTGGCCGGCGCTGGAGCTGAAGAACATCGTGGTGACCGAACCGCTGAAAAAGTGGCACATCTTCCACACGCTGGGCCTCGTGTACCGGGACGCTTACAACAGCCAGTTGAACGACCGGTACCAGGGGAAATGGAAGGAGTATGAGCGGCGCGCCCGGTGGGCGGCGCAGGCGCTGTACCGGATCGGGGTGGGGATCGTGAACGATCCGGTGGTGCAGGCGGATAAGCCAGCTCTGAGCAGCGTGGCGGGGCCCCTGCCGGGCGCTCTGTATTACGTGCGGGCGGCGTGGGTGAGCGTCTCTGGGGAGGAGGGCAACCCGAGCGACCTGGCGGTGCTGAGCACGGGCGCCAACACGCTGCTAGTGGCGGAGGCGGTGAACCCGGCGGCGAACGCGCGGTACTGGAACGTCTACGTGGGGATGACCATCGGGGGCGTGACGTTGCAGAACAACTCGCCGCTGCTGGTGGGGCAGAAGTGGACGGAGGCGGCCTCGGGGCTGGTACAGGGGCGCGCACCGGGTACGGGCCAGGCACCGCAGAGGTACCTGCGGGCAACAGGTGCATTCCTGAGGGGTTAAGACGTGGCGACAGTAGCAAGCACGGCAACCAACGCGGTGTGGCAGATGCTGGCGGCTCCGACGGGCCTGCCATATGCGGTGGGCGCGCTGGCGGAGCGCGAGCGGCTGGACCTAGCGCAGATCGGGGCTGAACAGGTGCTGGGGCAGCAAGTAGCCTTCGAACTGGCGGAGAAGAGCGCAGGGGTGAGGTACCCGGCGGTATACGTCTACTGCCAGGGGGTGGCGAACCTGTTGAAGGAGAAGTTCCGCACGTTTTCCGGGAAGGTGTACATGGCGGTGGAGGTGCGAGTTACGAGCGACCGTCTGGAGAGCGTATCGCAGGAGTTGCAGGCGTACGCGAGCGCGGTTACGGACGTGCTGGATGCGCATCGCGGGGAATGGGCGCCAGGGATGTACTACGCAGGGGGCTACAAGGTGGAGTTCGGGCCCATCAAGCACGGAGGGAAGAATTTCTTGCAAGCGGCCAAAGTGGAGTTCGAGGTGGAGGCCAGCGTGTAGGAGAGGCCGGCTGAAGAGCCGGCCGCAGGTCTGGAGGCCCACCCCACCTAGGAGAGGAGGGATATGGCGTACGTTTTGTCGAGTGCGAACCGGTTGTATGTGAAGAAGGAGCAGACCTATGGGCAGGTTCCGGCGGTGGCAGCGGAGAACCGCATTCCGGCGGTGAAACTGACGGCGCGGCAGCGGCTCGAGCGGCCGGAGCGGCATGACAAAACCGGGAGCCGGACGTTTACCGGGATTCCCTGGGGGCTGCGGAAGCAAACCAGCTACGAGCTGAGGACTTACATGACCGCCTGGAGCGACCTGGCGCAGTTGCCCAGCTACGGGCCGCTGTTCGAGGCGGGGCTGGGCGGAGCGGCCGTAACTTTCGGGGGCGGGACGGCGGCGGAGGGTTCCAGCGGGAAGATCCTGAACTTCGCGGCGGCGCACGGGTTGGTGCCAGGCCAGGCGGTGACGTTCGGGGCAGAGATCCGGTTCGTAGTATCGCTGGTGAGCGCGACGAGCGTGGAGCTGAACGCGCCGTTCACGCTGGCGGTGTCAGCCGGCTCACCCATCGGAAAGACGGTGAGCTACGGGCCGCAGACGGAGCTCGGGAGCGTGAGCATTTACGACTACTGGAGCCCGGCGACGGCGGTGCAGCGGATCCTCAGCGGAGCAGGAGTGGACCGGCTACGGGTGACGGTCAACGGGGACTACCATGAGTTCGAGTTCCGAGGGCCGGCGCGGGACATCATCGACAGTGCGAGTTTCGCGGCAGGGCAGGGGGAGCTTCAGGGATTCCCGGCGGAGCCGGCGGTGGAGCAGTTCGACTACGCGATTATCCCCGGACACCTAGGGGAAGCGTGGCTGGGAAACACGCCGGATCTGTTTTACACGCTGACGGAAGCCGAGCTCGTGGTAGACAACGACCTGGACACGCGTAACCGGGAGTTCGGCTGCAAAGGGGTGCCACCGTACGCGATCGCGCCAGGGCGGCGGACAGTAATGCTGGAGCTGGCGCTATACGAGCAGGACGACGGGGTGACGAAGGCGCTGTACCAGGCGGCGCGGCAGCAGTCGCCGATGGCGGTGATGTTCCAGTTGGGACAGCAGGCCGGGCAGCTTTTCGGGGTGTACCTGAAAAGCGTGGTGCCGGAGGTGCCGGAGTTCGACGACACGGATCGGCGGCTGGAATGGCGCTTCCGGGAGTGCCGGGCGCAGGGGACGGTGGACGACGAAATCTACATGGCATTCGGGTAGGGGGGCATGGAATACCAGAGCACGGTGAGGGTGGAGTCGCAAAGCCATCCGGGTGTGCGGTTCACGGTGTACCGGATGTCGTTTGGGCGGCGGCTGGAGCTGCTGCGGCGGGTGCGGGAACTGGCGGCCCGGGCTGAGTTTCTGGAAGCGGGTGAAGATCCGCGGGAGAAGATCGAGGCCACGCTGCTGGTGGGGGAGATCGACCGGCTGTACCTGCTTTGGGGGCTCGCTGAGATCGAGGGCCTGGAGGTGGACGGGCAAGCGGCGACGCCGGAACGGCTAGTCGAAGCGGGGCCGGAGGACCTGTGCCGGGAGATGCTGGCGGCGGTCAAGCGGGAGGCGGGGCTGAGCGAGGAAGAATCAAAAAACTGATGATCGCCTTCCATTTCCAGTTTGCCAACCAGGCCGGATGGAAGTGCGAGGAATGCCGCAAGCAGGGCCTGGAGATGAAGCGGCGGTGCGGGTGGCTGCCCGAGGCGCAGGCGACGGCGCCTCGAGTGGTGTGGGCGCGGCGAAGGGCGGTCGCCGAGCAGTGTCCTCGCTCGCTCATCACGGGAGAGAGCCTGGCGTGGCTGGAAGGATTCTACGCACGGAAGAAGCTGGGGGGGCCGCCGGTGGTGGAGATGAGCGCGCGGCAGGTGCAGGCGTTCCTGCTGCTGGAGCGGGAGCTGGCGGCGGAAGCGAGTCATGAACGAGAAAGAGATTGAGAAGCTGCTGGCGGGGGTGACGCCGGGCGGCGTGGCCAAGGCCCTGGAGGAGGTGCTGGCGGGATACGAGAACGCGCTGGCGCGGGATCTCGGGCAATTGGTGGGGGAGCTGGGGCAACTGCGGACAGCGAGCCAGACGCAGGCTGCGGCGGTGGCGGAGAATACGCAGGCGGTGTGGCAGAACACAGTGACGCAAACCTCCGTGGACAAGGTGTCCGCGCTATCGAGCGCGGGGAGGACGGTGTGGAAGGTGCTGAGCAGCGGACTGACGCTCTCGCCACTGTGGAGTGGACTGGCGCGGTGGATTGGCGGGAGTAAGACGGAAGAGCCGGCGCCGCTGGCGGTGTACGTGCCGCCTCCCGCGGTCCGCCTGGAAGGAGAGGTTTCGCGGGCTGGCGGGCAGGAGCAGTATCAGTGGGAGTGGGAGGAGCTTTGGCCGCGGCAGAGAGTGGCGAGACAGGCACCGCAGATTACGGTACAGGTGCAGGCGGTGGACAGCCGGTCGTTTCTGGACCACAGTGAGGAGATCGCGCGGGCGGTGCGAGAAGCGATGCTGAACTCGCACGCGCTGAATGACGTGGTGAGTGAGGTGTGAGGCCGGGCTGAAGCCCGCCCCACGGGGGGGCGATGAGTGAGTTTCCGAAACTGAAGACAGGGGCGGTGATGCAGTACCCGGCGAGCCGGAGTCTGGAGTGTGCGACTCAGGTATTCCGGTTTGTGGACGGCAGCGAGCAAAGATACCGCGAACGGCCGCCGGTGCGGCGCTGGGTGATCCGGCTGGAGCGGCTGGATGAAGAGGAGCTTCAGAACCTTCAGGCGTTCTTCGTTTCCGCACAAGGGCGCGTGGGGAGCTTTTCGTTCATGGATCCCTGGGATGAGATCGAGCATGACGATTGCAGTCTGGAGGGGGATGAGCTGGCCGTGGAAGTGAGCGAGGAGATGCGCGGACGGACGGTACTAGTGGTGAGGGAGAACCGGAGCTGAGATGCTTTGCTTTCCGCAATTCGCGACCGGGGCGGCGGGGCAGTTTCCGATCAAGCGGCGCGTGGTGCGGCGGACGGTGGTCAACAGCATGCTGGACGGGCGGACGGTGAAGCTGGCGGACCCTGGAGCCTCGCGCGTGGACTGGGAGCTGGGGCTGACCGGGCTCACCAGCGAGGAGTGGGGCGCGCTGAAGGCCCTGTTCGAGACGGTCGAGGGGCGGCTGAAGAGTTTTGCCTTTCTGGATCCAATTGACAATCTACTGGTGTGGAGTGAAGAGCTGAGCCAGGAGGCCTGGCAGAAGGACGCGGGGCTGGTGTTGGAGGCGGGGATCGCGGATCCGGTGGGCACGACGCGAGCCACGCGGATTAGCAACAGTGGCGGCGTGGCACAGGCGGTGCGGCAGGAGCTGGCGGCGCCGGGCGGGTATCAGTACTGCCTGAGTGTGTGGGCGCGGAGCAGCGAGGCGGGCGAAGCCTGGCTCATGCGGAGCAGCGCAGCGGGCCCGGTGAAGAAACAGTTCAGGACGTGGGAGGTGTGGAGCCGACTGGTGTTCTCGACGAAGGTCGAGGATGCGAGCGAGACGGTTAGCTTCGGGCTCGAACTGGGAGCGGGGCGAACGGTCGAGGTGTTCGGGTTTCAGGTGGAGCCGCAGCGGGGGGCGTCGAAGTACAAGAAAACGTCGAGCCGGGCGGGGGTTTACCCGGAAGCGTTTTTCCAGGATGACGCCTTGAATCTGACCAGCCAAGGGCCCGGAGAGCACGGCGGGGTGGTGCGGGTGAGTGCCAGAGTGGCGGGGTAGCCGGGCATGGCGACGATTAACGAGCTAAAGGAACAGAGCCTGACTGAGACTCCGCTGTTGCTGTTCGAATGCCAGCTTCCCTCAGGCGCGGTGGAGCGATGGAGCACACACTGGGTGGAGTGGGACGGGCAGGTGTGGGAGGCTCGGGTACAGCGGCACAACCTGTTCGAGATTCGGGCCGGGGCGGAGGAGGGGATCGACGCGCTCGCCAAGGTTTCGGTGACGCTGGCGAACGCGGATTCGCACTTCTCGCAGATCGAGCGGAACACCGGCTGGAAGGGGAGCAAGGTAGCGGTCCGGTTCGTGTTCTTTGATCTGAAGGCCGGGCAGCCGGCGTCGGAAGCGACGGTGGTGTTCCGGGGAGTGGCCAATCCGCCAGAGGAGATCACGGAGGGGACCCTCCGGCTGACGTTCTCCAACAGCCTGACCTTGCAGCGCCACCTGCTGCCCGAAGTGCGGGTGGAGCGGCGGTGCCCCTGGAAGTTCCCGGCGACGGCGGCGCAGCGGGAAGAGGCGGTGCATGGGGGGACGCGGGGGAAGTACTCGCCGTTCTTCCGGTGCGGATACTCGCCGGGTGTGAGCGAGGGAGTGGGTAACACCGACGGAGGTACGCCGTACAGCAGTTGCACACACACGCGGGCGGAGTGCGAGCAACGCGGGATGTTCCGGCAGGATGCGGGGGGCAATCCGACGCGGCGGTTCGGGGGGATCGAGTTCGTGCCGCCGAGCACCCTGGTGCGGAGCTACGGGGAAAAGGGGCTGCACGTCTCTAGCGTGCTGGAGAACGAAGCCCGGTACAACGATTTCGTGCCGCTAGTCTACGGGACGGCGTGGTTTGCCCCGTTGATCGTGTTTGCCAAGAACGACGGAAACCTCACGCGGATGGAAGTGTTGCTGGGGATGGGGGAGATCCAGGGCGTGCTGAAAGTGCTGGTGAACGGGATCGAGATCCCGGAGGGGCGCGCCGGCGCGAACATGACGGGGACGGGGTGGTACAACCTCACCACTCGGGGAAACCGGACGGGGGACTTCAACCAGGACTTCACCGACGAGGCGGGGAACCCGCTGGGGGACCCGTACGGAAGCATGGCGGCGCTGTCGGTGGTGGTGCCGAACCGGATCAACGACGGGCGTACGTTGCCGCGGATCCAGGTCCTGATGGAGGGGCTGAAGCTCGGCCGGCACGCGACGGATGGGACGTACCTGGGGGAGAGCTTCAGCAACAATCCGGCGTGGGTGCTGCTGGACGTGTTGCAGCGGGCGGGGTGGACGTTGGAGGAGATCGACGTCAGGAGCTTCGCGCAAGCCGCAACGTACTGCGAGGCGCTGATCGCGGCTCAGGATCTGTACGGGAACCCCGTGGAGGCGCCACGGTTTCGGTGCAACCTGGTGCTGGAGCGGAGGCGGAGCGCGGCGGATGTCATTCGCGGGGTTCGCAACGGGGCGCGGCTGTTGCTGACGTACTCAGGCGAGGGGTTGCTGCAACTGAAGGCGGAGAACACACTCGCGATCCAGCAGCCTGTGAAGCCGGCAGGCAGCAACGCGACGAGCGCGCTGAATGGCGGATGGCCCGCGTACGAGTTTGGGGACGGGACGACGGAGTCCTCCGGGATTCTGCGGAGGGAAAACCAGGAGCCGTCGCTGAGGATCTGGTCGAAGGGGATGGCGGAGACGCCGAACCGGGTGACGGTGGAGTTCCAGGACGCTTTCAACGAGTACCAGCAGGACAGCCTGTCGCTCACGGACGTGGACGACGTGCTGGCGACGGGGCAGGAGACGAGCCTGGCGCTGCCGGTGCTGGGGATTCCACACTTTAACCAGGCGGCGCGGGTGGCGAAGTTCTGGCTGGACAAGGCGGTCCGTGGGAACACGTTCATCGAGTTTGAGACCACGGTGCGTGGGTTCTGGCTGCGGCCGGGGGACCTGATCACAGTGACATACCTGAAGGAAGGTCTCGAGCGGCAGCCGTTCCGGGTGCTGCGGGTGGCTCCGGGGCTGAACTACCGCACTGCGATGATCACGGCGCAGATTCACCGGGACGAGTGGTACTCGGACGGCAACGCGGCGGGGCTGGGCGGCTCGACAGGGCGGCGGCAGGCGGGTGCGGGTCTGGGCTGGCCGCGGCCGCTAGCCGGGGCGGCGCTGGACGAGTACGAGGAGCCGCAGTTTGCGATTACGGAGCAGACGGCGCCGGGAGCGGACGGTGGCACGGAAGTGTGGCTGTCGGCGGGATTCGTGGCGCCGGGGCAGCCGGTGCTGACGGGCCTCGGAATCCCGCTGGTGAGCTTGGCAGCGATGATCAGCACGACGGGGGGGACGCTGGCCGGTGACCAGACGCTGTACTACACCGTGAACGCGCTGGAGGCGGGGGGCGGGGAGAGCCCGCTGTCGTTCGTGGTGCGGGCGACGATTCCACCAGGGACAAACACGAACGCGGTGACGCTCACCGGGCTGAGCTTCTCGGGCGGCACCACGGGGTTCAACGTGTATCGGGGCACGAACCCGGTCCAGCTCTATCGCATTGCCGCGAACCAGAGCGTGACGAGCCAGTTCACGGACCCGGGGTTGGTGCGCGAGTTGGTGCTGCCCCCGGACGAGAACTACGACCACGCCAACTTCTACTGGCGATTGGAGCAGCAACCGGAGTACGCGGCGACGGTGTACTCGGCGACCACAATCGGCAACGGGACGCTGAACATGCCCGCGGACCGGTACCGCGGGATGGTGGTGCGGATCACGCGGGGGAAGGGTGCCGGACAGGAGCGGGCGGTGCTGTCAAACGACGCCACGACGCTGACGGTGACGAAGCGGTGGGTGGTGACGCCGGATGGAACGAGCTACTTTGTGGTAGCGGAAGCGGGATGGCACTTTGGGGCGGCGGCGCGGACTAGCCCGGTGGAGTTCCAGGTGCCGAACCGTGACGGGGCGACGGTGCACGTGCTGGGGCGTTCGGCGAACGTGCTGGACGGCGAGTGCGCGGCGGAGCTGTCGCCGCTGACGCGGTGGCGGATCAGCGGGGCGGGCGCGGGCGGCGACAAGGACGCGCCGCCGCGGCCGGTCTTCGGGCTTATGCCCACGGGGGAAGGGACGGTGGAACTGGCCGGGGTGGCTTTCGAGGACCTGACCAACACGCGTACGATCTCGGCGGCCACGCTGACACTGAACTACTGGGATGAGCTGGCCAGCCCATCGCAGTCTGTGCTCGACGCGGCGGTAGGCGCGGAGGACGCTTTCATCGACTTGGCGGCGGCGGGCAGTGCGCAGACGGAGAGCCTGATCCAGGTGGAGTCGGAGTTGATGCTGGTGGAGGAGGTGCTGAACGGCGGGCTGCGCTACAAGGTGGCGCGGGGCGCCCACAACACGACGGCGGCGGCACATGCGACGGGGACGAGGGTCTATCACCTGAAGAAAAAGGTCTTCGTGGCGCCTTTCGTGCGAGACTTCTTTGGGAGTCCCGCCAGCGGGAGCTTCAGCTACCCCATTTACCTGCCGGACGCGCGGCTGGCGAGCGCGGAACTGTTCGTTACCAACGTGCGGGGAAACAGCGAGACCAGGGTGAACCAGTACACTTCCACAGCGGACCAGGGGCTGCGGACGCTCTCGGGCGGGCAGTTCGCTTTGCAGGTGGAGGGTTTCCTGGCCATCCAGACTAACGCGACGCCGCCCCTGGTGGTGCAGGATACGCGCTCGGTGAGAGACATTTTCGCCGTGGTGCGGGAGGCGCCGACGGGGGCGCCGGTGGAATTGCGGGTGAGGCAGAACGAAGTGACGTACTGCGACCTTACGATTCCGGCGAGCGCGACGGTCTCGAACACCGTGAGCGGCTTTGGGCTGCCCCCGCTGGCGGCCGGCGCAGAGATCAACCTGGACGTGGTCTCGGTGGGGCAAGGGGCGGAGCAATCACCGGGGCGGGACCTGACGGTGACGATCCGGATGTAGCGAGGCTATGCCCGAGGCTCTGGAGAAGCTGCGGCCGGACCGGGATCTCCAGTGCTATTTTGAGCGGCCCTCGGCGGTAGCGGCGCTGAGCGAGGTCTCGCCGACCGGTTTCACGACCTCAGGATGCTTCCGGCAGCAGTTCGACTGGGTGGTTCTGGAATGGAACCGCGACAACGTCTTTGAACATCCTCTCTTTCGCAGCCTTCCTGATGGGGACCTGAGCGGTCTCCAACTCTCCTACGAAGAAACCCGCACGAATTGCGTGCCGATGGATTCCGATTTGTATCCCACGGTGGACTGGCCGTACCTGCGCATCTGGGCGGAGACAGGGGATACGGAGCAGTTCTACAAGGTGCGACTGAAGGACTACGCCACGGCGGTGGAGGGCAGCTACCAAGCGGCGTCGGCGGAGTTCGAGCTACAGGGGACGCCGACGGCGGGGGACTACATCGAGCTGGCGTGGATGTCCGAGCATCACACTTATCAGCTCTACGGCACGGACACACTGGAGAGCGCGGTGCAGGCGCTGGTGGACAGCGTCAATGCGTTTTCGAGCACGATGACGGCGAGCGGGACAGGAACGCGCATCCGGCTGACAGCGAAGCAGGCGCAAGGGGCCAACGGCAACCGGATCGGGGTGTACACCCTGGTGTCGGGTGCGAAGACGGAGTCCTGGAGCCCGCAGTGGCAGAATCTGAGCGGGGGAGTGTCGCCGACGAAGTGGCGGATTAGTTTGGATTTCGACGCGCTCCTGGACATTGGCGGAAACGCGGTTCCGACGCAAGCGGTACGGAAGATGCGTTGGACATACGCGGCGGATCTGCAAGCGGGGGCGTACCAGCGCTCGGAGTTCCAGGTCCAGGTGACGGCATGGAGGGTGACGGGGACGAACCGGGGCTACCTGGTGGCGGGACGGGGCAGCCGACGGATCGAGGACAGCGCGGCGGAGGTCAGCTACATGGGGACGTGGACGTCGAGCAAGGGGAATTTCTCCGGGGGCTCGATCCACCAGACCAACGTGGCGGGCAGCGGTTTGAGCTGCACTTACCGGGCTTCGGGAACCCACAGGCTGTACCTGGGGACGCGGCGAGCGTTCAGCGCGGGGCAGGTATCAGTCACGGTGGACGGAGCGCCGCCAGTGACAAAGAACCTGTTGATTCCGGGCGAGGACGTGCTGGTGCGCTTGCTAGTGGGCGAGTACGGAGCAGGCCCGCACACGGTTATGGTGACACACCTGGGTCCGAGCGGGACAACGCTCTACTTTGACTTCCTGGAGATCGCCGTGCCGACTGCGACGCTGCCTGAGCTGACGCCGGATGCGAAGTTGGCGCTGGCCACGGACTGGGACACGGACCACTCGATGGCGCTGGCCCCGGAGCGCACGGCGTGGATGATTCAGTCGCTGGGTTTCCGGGGGCGGGTAAACCACTATGTGGGGGCGCTGTGGTTTTACGAGCTGACGCGCGTGGGGCACGAATACGCCTCAGGAACGATCACCTTCACGGGCACGCCGCAATTCAGCGCTATCACCGAGGTGAGGATCGGGCGAACGGACGAGCCGCCAGAGAATCAGTTGGTGTTGCAGCATGTGAACCTGATCGGCGACACGGCGGCGACGATCGCGCTGGCGTTCGCACTGGAAATCAACCGCGGATACATGGCCATCCGGGCGGAGGCGCAGGACAACGTGCTGACGATCCGGGCGCGGGCGATGGGCACGGCGGGCAATCTGATCACCATTGCGGCCTCGCCGACCTCCGGGCAGTTCGTGGCTGAGACCAGCGGGCCGACGCTGACGGGAGGCGTGGATGGCGACTGGCGGACGGACCTGGGCACAAGCCCGCGGCTGAATCGGGCCGTGCGGGACTGGAGCAAGGCGTATTACGCGGCGTTGCAGGCGTACGGACTGAGTGTGGTGGCAGCGTTCAGCATGGAGCTTCAGCACGGGGACCCGTCGGCGGCGGGGATCGCGCAGCGGTATCCGGGGGGCGATGCGGTGCTGCTGAGCACACCGGCGCTGCAAACCAATTTCTCGCCGGCCAGCGTGGCGTTCTGGAAGCAGGTGTACCGGGAAATGGCGGAGATCCTGGTGGCAGCGGGCCAAGCGCCGTTCCTGCAATTCGGCGAGGTACAGTGGTGGTACTTCCCGAACGCGACGGGCATGCCGTACGCCGACGATTACACCAAACAGGAATTCCAGGCCACCTACGGGCGGCCGATCAGCGTGATTCCCAACAACAATGTGCCGCCGGCACAGTACCCGGAGGAGGCGGCGTTCCTGCCCGCGCTGATCGGCAGCTTCACCGACCAAGTCATCAGCTACGTTCGCCAGACGGTGCCGGCCTGCAAGTTCGAGGTATTGTACCCGCCGGACGTGAACGAACCGCAGTTCAACCGGGCGGTGAATCTGCCGGCGGCCTGGACGCCAGCCGCGCTGGACTGCTTCAAGACGGAGAACTTCACTTACACGTACAGCCGGAACCTGGACAAGAGCGCCGAGTCGATGGGGTTCTCCGGGACGCTGGGCTTTGCGCGCGGGAAGCGGGCGCACCTAGTGGGGATCAGCGACTGGACCACGGCGTGGGCGCGGGAGGCACGGCTGGCGAAGGCCGAGGCGCTGGAGAGCGTGGTGCTGTTCGCGCTGGACCAGTTTGCGCTGATTGGGTATCCGG
>Ga0315312_1002173_pt1 | contig 13948 bp, 13 predicted proteins | sample TDP7_MG_FD_203629 | JGI IMG/M metagenome (GOLD analysis project Ga0315312, IMG submission 203629) | Freshwater sediment microbial communities from Lake Towuti, South Sulawesi, Indonesia - TDP7 | ecosystem: Environmental > Aquatic > Freshwater > Lake > Sediment | place: Indonesia: South Sulawesi... | reverse complement strand
TTAATAGATCCTTGCAATTAAGATTCAAATTAACTGAAGCATAGGAACTTACCTCTCCGCCGGTAAAAGTTCTTCTCTTCCCCAAATGAATTAAAGATAAACCTGTCTTTACCTTTTCTTTGTAAACAGGGAGCGTTATTCCTAAATTACTATAAGCTGAGGGTGAGTTCTCTAAAACTTCTCCGGTTGATTTGTCTTCACTCCTCTGCAAGGTATAAGAAAACTTTGCCTTCGCCTTACCCAATTCTGCCCAGATTGCTCCAGTTAATCCTCTACCCTCTGCCTCTCCAATGTTTTGGTATTGCAATAGTCCATCAGCAGGGTCTAATACCTGATTAATCAAATTCTTAATATTATCCTTGTAAATAGAAACGCTGGTCAGAAAATGCTGACTTAGTTGCTCTAACCAAATAATTTCATAGGTTTCAATTTTTTCAGGTTTCAAGGTGGGATTTTCCTTCATGGAAATCCCCCCATCCTGGTAAAAGGCTTCATAGAAACTCGGAGCCCGATAGGCACTACCGTAAAGAACCTTAAAGGCCGTCTTAGCGAAGGGTTTGTAAACCAAGCCAACACGGGGATTGGTTATGCTTTTAAAAAGGGAGTAATTATCATAGCGTAAACCAAGAGACAAAGAGAGTTTTCGTAACAAACTGATATTGTCCTGAAGATATAATGAGAATATGTCCTCTTTCCTCTCATCGGAAAGGTATTGGAAATAAGGGTCTTCGTCATGTGCTTCTTGTTCTGCCTTAGTAATTCTTGTATATTCTGACCCAAAGATCACCTGATGGTTCTTGCTTAAGCGATAAGTAAATTGAAACTCGCTCCCCAGCCACAGACTTTTCCCGGAATCTTTTAGGACAAATAAAGGCTCACCTGCATAGGAGGGGTAAGCCCGACCAGCCGCATAGTAAGGATAATCTCCATAGTAGTGATAGTAATCCAAATAACTTCTAATTTTAACCTCAGTTTTCAAATTCGGCTCAAATTTATAAGTTAATTCTCCAAATGCTCTATTATCGGTCGTTTTCTCTGACCCTTCATTGAAGGCTGCTTCAAAAGAAGCAGTAGGCACTTCCTTCTTCCTGGAATAAAAAATGGAAGACACAGATAATTTACCCTTCCTAAATTCCGCAAAACCGGAGTACCCTTTCTCACCATCCTTACCTATCACCCATCCATTATTAGTCTTAGGTGCATCAAATTCAGAAAAGTATAAATCTTGCCCACCGGAATAGAAACCTCTGCCATTAATTGTTAAGCCCTTCTTAGAAAAAATAAAATCTCCTCCCCAAAACTTAAAACTACCTGTCTTCGCTTTCAAATCGGAAAATTCTCCAGATTTGGTAACAATATTGACCACCGCAAAAAGAGCATTTGATCCATACAGTGAAGAACCCGGTCCATAAACAACTTCAATGTGGTCAATTAGGTCTATACTGACGGGAAATTCATAACTAATGTATGAACTGCTAAATACCCATTCATTCAAAGGATGTCCATTGAGAAGTAGAAGGATTCTATTATTATAATCTCCAGGTCGCGCAAACCCTCTTACACCAGCATAAGTATAATTGCGATCGTAACTAACATAGAATCCGGGGGTATTTTGCAAAATCTGGGCAATTGTACGATAACCATAAGCGTTAATCTCTTCAGCTGAAATCACCACGATGGAAGTAGGAACATCAATAACTTTCTGTAGAGTTTTGCCCGCGGTAGTAACCTCTAATTCTAAGAGTTGCTCTAAGCTGAACTGTGTATAATCAATCTCTTCTTGGGCAAGAACGCAGTGATAAACAAAAAATAAACTAACCAAAACTGCTACTTTCTTGAGCATTTAAGTCAATCCTCCTTTTTATTAATAATTTAGAAGATTAGGGAATGCAACTTACCTAATCTTACGAAAAACGATTTTACCATTAAAAAAACTACTATGTCAAACCAAAAATGGAAATTCGCTCTATACAAAAAAACGGAGGCGAGAGGATTCGAACCCCTGATACCCTTGCGAGTATAACGGTTTTCAAGACCGCCGCCATCAACCACTCGGCCACGCCTCCCGGTAAATTAAAAATGCAAAATTAAAAATGCAAAAAAAGTTTGATAAATCAAACCACTACAATTTTTAATTTTACATTTTGAATTTTGAATTCTTACGAGATGTGTATTCCCAGCGACCACCAGTTTTTTTCCAAGAGTCAAGTTCAAATTTTACACTCCGCACATTAGAGAGAGATTTAATCGCTAACTCCAGATTTTTCAGCATATTCATTACCGTTGAGGGCGAATCATATATACTGGTCCCTTGACCAGTAAACTCTAAAGAACCTTTAAGTTCTACATTTCCTTTGGTCGTAGAGATGCGTACCTTACTTGTATCAACCCAGCGTTTAACCAGTTCAGTTTTTACAGCATTGTTTATCTGCCAATCAATTTTACGACTGTATTCCATTTTTGCAAAGATTACAACGATTTTTGTGAGGCGATTACAGCGATAAATCTTTTTTATTTGATTTCAGTAAAACCACAGTAAGATTGTAAAAGTTCGGGTATCCCGACCGTTCCGTCAGCACGTTGATAATTTTCTAAGATCGCCGCAAAAGTTCTTCCCACCGCCAGTCCCGAACCATTTAAAGTATAAACATATTCAGTTTTCAGTTTCCCGTCTTCAGTTTTCCGTTTAAATTTGATATTCATTCGGCGTGCTTGGAAATCAGTAAAATTTGAACAAGAGGATACTTCACGCCAGCGTTTTTCTCCGAGCATCCAGACTTCTAAATCGTAAGTTTTAGCACTAGCAAAACCTAAATCACCGGTGCAAAGTGAAGTTATCCGATAAGGTAGTTTTAGTCTCTTCAATACTTCTTCAGCATGTTTAACCAAAATCTCTAATTCCTTATCAGCATCTTCTGGTCTAACAAACTTCACTAATTCAATTTTATTGAACTGATGGTTACGAATTAAACCCTTCGTATCCTTGCCATAAGAACCCGCCTCCCGACGGAAACAAGCAGAGTAGCAAACATAGTTTATGGGTAAATCCTTTTCTTCAAGGATTTCATCGCGATGAAGATTGGTTACTGAAACTTCTGCGGTTGGAATAAGATAGAGTTCATCGTTTGGGAAACCAAACATTTCAATTTCAAATTTCGGTAACTGCCCGGTACCAGTCATTGTCTCACGATTAACTAAATAAGGGGCAAAGATTTCCTGGTAACCAAACTCCTTAGTATGCAAATCAAGCATAAAATTGATTAATGCTCGTTCCAAAACTGCACCTTGATTTTTTAAGAGGAAAAATCGCGTCCCAGAAATTTTTGCTGACCTCTTAAAGTCAAGGATATCCAGACTTTCGCCAACTTCCCAATGTGTCCGCGGAGTAGATACTGAAGATGGAAAACGGAAGACCGAAGATTCGTCACGGATAACCTTATTTTCTTCCGGACAGGAGCCTATCGGCACTGCAGGGTCAGGAATATTAGGGAGACGAAGAAGAAAATCTTCAACTTTTTCTTCCCAGACATGTACCTCCCCTTCCAATTTTTTCATTTTTTCTTTTAAGGTTTGCATTTCTTTGACGAGTTCTGAGGTTTTGGGATTCTTTTCCTTGCGGGCAAGAGCAATTTCGTCAGAAATTTTATTTCTTCGTGCTCGCACCGTCTCCAATTCAGTTAATACTTTTCTTCTTTCTTTATCCCAAGACAAAAATTCATCAAGGTCAATCTTCTCTCCACGACTTCTAAGTGCTTTTTTTACAATTTCAGGATTTTCACGAATAAATTTTATATCTAACATCTTTAAAATTGATTACAGCGATTTTTTACGACCGATTACAGTGATTTTGTTCAGGGTAATTTATCTTTTAACCACTGTAATCGCATCTCTTAATCACTGGAATCACCCATTAAAATTAGCCTTTGATTACTCCTAAAGGACGCATTTTAGCAACTTTTTTACTGACTCTTTTTTAGTTTAAATTTCTTAAGATAGTTAGCTCTTTTTTGCAACCTGATGACTAATTCTATCTTCTTTTCAAAGGGTAATCCTGCGAGTTCCTTGCGATACTCCTCTTTTGCTTTAAATATTTTTTCCCGGTATTTTTCTACCTCTTCTTTATTTCTTACAATTACATTATTCATAGTATTTATCCATAAAATCTTCAAATTTTTTTCTTAAACCATACTTGGTTAAAATTTTCATCAAGAGATTTCTCTCTATTTTTGCTTCCTCAAATAATTTGATTAACTTGGCTATGTCTTTTCTTCTATAAACTTGTAAAAATATTGCGATTAAATATTCTGGTCGTAAAATTTTTAATTCTATCCCTTTATAACTTACAATGACCGCATTCTTAACTCCCTCTTTTTCTAATTCAGTAGCAGCGGGAATAAACTGAATTGGTGTTTGCCCAATAAGAATATACTCTTTATATATTTTATATTTTTTCTTTCTCAGTAACCAATCATAAAATGGTGTCAATACAATTATTTTTTCTTTTTCTGGCGGGATAAAAAATATATCTATATCTTCGGTATCAAAAGGCTCAGTGTAATATATTGTTGCTACAGCACCACCAATTGCATAGTCTTTAAGCACCCCTTCTTTATACATCCGATGGATAACCCTAAATGCTTCTTCCAAATTTTACCTCTCTATGTAATTTGTAATTTATAATTTGAAATTAGCCCTTAATCACACCTAAGGGACGCATTTTGGCAACTTTTTTGGAAATTCCGGCTTGGTGACAAACTTCAACTACTAAGTTTACATCTTTATACGCTTCCGGTGCTTCTTCAGCCAGTGTTTTCCATTCCCGTGCCTGAACCACAATACCTTTTTTTTCTAACTGTTGTGCCAATTCTCTACCACCTATCCCGTGAAGTGCTTTTGTACGTGACATCATTCTTCCCGCACCGTGACAGGTTGAACCCCAGGTTTCTTTCATTGCCTGTTCAGTACCAACCAAGACATAAGAATTTGTTCCCATCGTTCCGGGAATAAGCACGGGTTGCCCCACCGAACGATAGTCTTCGGGAACTACCGGATTACCAGCAGGAAAGGAGCGGGTTGCTCCCTTACGGTGGACAACTAACTTTCTTTTTTTACCTTCAAACTCGTGCTCTTCAATTTTACCAATATTATGAGCAACATCATAAACTACCTCTAATCCTAATTCCTTCGGTCCTTTGCCGAGAACTTTCATCAGAGTTTCTCTTGTCCAGTGAGTAATACATTGCCGGTTCGCCCAAGCATAATTTGCCGCGGCAGCCATTGCCGAAAAATAATTCTGCCCCTCCTGTGAAGTTATTGGTGCACAGGCAAGTTGCCGGTCAGGTAAACTGATACCATATTTCCTTGTCGCTTCACCAAGGATTCTTAAATAATCATCGCAAACCTGATACCCAAGTCCACGAGAACCGGTATGAATAAGAATTGTAATCTGGTCCTTAAAAAGACCAAAAACTTGTGCTACCTTAGGGTCATAAATTTCTTCAACCACTTGTATTTCCAAGAAATGATTCCCCGCACCGAGTGTACCGAGTTGCTCCCGTCCCCTTTCCAATGCCCGCTGGCTGACTTTTGTTGCATCGGCAGCAGAAAAACTACCCTGTTCTTCGGTATGTAGCAAATCCTCCGGGATTCCGAAACCGCGGGATACTGCCCATTTTGCTCCATCATTTAAAACCTGCATTACTTCCTGTCTGCTTACATGTATTTTCCCGGTTGAACCGACACCGGAAGGGATATTAGCAAAGAGCGAAGAGATGAGGGTAGGCAGTTTGCCTTCTATATCTTTCTTACTTAAATTTGTCCTTAAAAGTCGGACTCCACAATTAGAAACAACAAAACCATTAGCGATAAAATTGTGATGATGATGTTCAACAGTGAAATCGTAAACTTCGTCAGCAAAATCAATCTCTTCGATTTCCGTAATTCTCTCCCAGACCATTCCCGAAGTTCCCAATCCGGATGCTTTTCTCTTCACAAATTCACTAAATTCCTCAAAACTGAAAGCAACCCGTGGTGATGTTTTTCGGTTCTCATATATTGACCTTTCAATAAACCGCAAATTGACAAACTCCTTATCTCCTGGTGAAAGGGTAGCAAATATTTTTTTAGCACCCAGACCCTGTGATTTTAAATTCAGTGCATACTGCTCTATTTTTTTTCTCTCGTTTATTATTTTTTCTTTTTCTACTAAGTAACTGACAGCAAAATTTGCTAAAAATTGTCTTTTCGGATTGTATTCAAAACCAATTTTACGGTAAAGACTTATTAAGTCGGTCGTTTGACTGGAAACAAGTAATCTCAATCTGCAAGATTTCTTTCTTTCTCCGCCTAAGTATTCAACTCTGCAAGAAATTTCTTTTGTGTTTATCCCAAATTCTTTCAGCAAATCCGCTATCTCTTTTAAGAATTTTCTACCACTTTCCAGATATTCTTCCTTTTTATTCATGGAAATTGTCGGACAATAAAAATTGTAACCGTGCCTGGTCATTGTTTTTGGTGAAGACATTTCCGCACCAAAAAAGGAGGCAAGAAAAAGTCGTTTCTGCCAAAGAGGGGTAGAAAAAATCCATTTCGGAAGAGTATAATCCTTCAATGTTTTATTACCCACGGGAACACCAAGTGTAGAAAGAAGAACAGCCAATCCACTGGAACGTACCGCACACCAATTCTCTATAGTTTGGAAACTATATTTTTTGTAGTGAGTTGTAATTTTCTTGTTTCTTATTCGCTGATAGACCTTTGAACATTTCCAACCAAGCCGGGAAATATCTTCTCTAATTTCTTCCAGATTTTCTTTTTCTCCATAAAAAGAAATAACCCCTTTACCATTTTTGTTTACAAAATGGATATTCCCATCTCCAAAAATGTATCCAATTATTTTCAAGATAAAGGGAAGTTTTTCATTACTGTATCTCAGTGGCAGAAGTCCTTTTTCTTTTAAAGATTTGATAATCTGTGCTTGGGCATTTCCCCTTTTTGTTTTGTTTAAGACTAAAAGTTTTCTTTTTATTTCTTCCTCATCAAGAATAATTTCTTCCGAAGGTTTTTCATAAGGAACGCCTTGGAAAGGATAAGTGGCAATCTCATCTCCAACTTTTAATTTTCCAAGTGGTTTCATTCCTTCCATAGTCCAGAAAGGATGGTCTTCGGTAGCAATAATTTCATAGCCATTTTCTGTCTTTAACTTAAAAACTTTATTTTTCGGTATTAATCTAAGGAATCCCTCTATTTTCGTATTCAAGAGAATGTCTTTATTAAAATCAAAACAGGCAATATTTTCCTTCTCCCAGATTTTTTGAAAGTCCTTAATTTTCAGAGTATAACCAAATTTATGGAGGATAGAGGTCTCTCCAGAAACGCAGTTGATATCATAGCCGATACCGCCGGGTGAGATTACACCGTTCTCGTAGTCCATCCCCGCCACACCACCGATTGGGAAACCGTAACCCCAATGGATATCGGGCATGGCTAAAGATTTACCGACTATCCCCGGGAGATAGGCAACATTAGCTACCTGAGCAGGTGTTTTATCTTCTTCAATATGTTTAAGCATTTTTTCAGAAGCATAGATCAACCCTTCAGTGCGCATCCCACCGCTTTTTGGTAAAAGCCATCGCCAGTTATCAATTTTTTTTAGTTCCATATAATTACCGATTACACAGATTAAAGACCGGATTACACCGATTAAATTCTACGAAGAAATAACTTGTGTAATCATTCTCTTTTACACAACGCGTATAAAATTTTATAATAAATTTTCCGCTTTTGCAAATAAAAAAACGCCCCACTCCGATAAATCGGAGCGAGGCGAGTGACATTTTCTCATGCTTCATCGGCAGGTCGCCAACTCTCTCTCCTGTAGTCTACCAAAGAGATAAAAGAGGTAACCACCGTCAACGGTTATAAGCATTTGCTACTATCTAAGATTATTCAAGAAACTTTAATTCTTTTTTCGGAGCGTCTCAATCTTAGATTGTGTTCTTTCATAAATCGTTCCGATGAACCACGAAAATCTTTAGTGATTTCTTCCTTAGTCATTCCCCTCTGCGATTTGTAAATTTTTTCCATTATCTGATGGATTTCGTCTAACGCTTTCAACTGACTCATATCTCAATTACCTCCTCGGGTGTGCAAATTTCTATCTCGTGATAACCTAACAATTTATTTATGCCGTTGACTTCTCGCCTTGTTTTCAACTTGACAATATGCTCAAGGTTCCAACTGATGATTGCATCAATTTCGTTAACAACAGCAACAGCGATATGTAAGGCATCATCCCGATAGTTTTCTGGAATAATTCCTTCAGCGATATACCGCTCAGCAAGACTTACGACTTCCGAAGTTACCTCTAAAAGGACGGGATTGGTATCCCTCACCAAATCTTTAAGCAGAGATTTCTTCGGTTCTTCTGCTTCTTCTATTTCTCTAAGAACAACATCGGAAATAAAAGTATCTTCTGCAATTTCTGGTAAATCGTGAAAGAATTTTTCAGTACTTTTTCTCTTACTCGGGTCGTCATCAGTAAACTTAAAGTTGAAAACTGTAGTATCAAGATAATATTTTATTTTTTTCAAGACAAATCTCCTCGTTTCTGTAATATATTATACAAAATCTTAAACGAAAAGCAAGGAAAGAATTTTCTACTTTTGAAATCTTAAAGCGAACTCTTTTTGCAAATAAAAAAATGCCCCACTCCGATAAATCGGAGCGAGGCGAGCATCAGCGGTGAAGAAGATTCTCTGCTTTCTCGGACGGTCTCTTCGTTTTCAACAGGTCAAGAATTCAAGAACGGCACCGGCTTCACTTAGCGCAGTAACAGGGTTGAGACCCTGCTTTTACACATCAAAGATTATTGGAGTTTGGTAACCTTCTTTTGTTTCTTCAATTTTCAAGTTATGATAGGTTGCAGCCTTAACTTCTAAATGTAAAGAATGTTTCTTACGGTCAATTCTTTCACCTTTTACCAGACCTGAAACCCTGTTTTTACCCACACTTTTTACATTGAACTGACTAAAAAGCATCCTTCTTATTGCTGATAGATAAAGCAATTCGTTAAGCCAGTTGACCAATTGACTCTCCTTATCATATGCCTGAATTTCAACGTCAATTTCTTCTTTCGGGTCAACTTTTTCTAAGTCAGTCATCTGGGAGAACATTCCATAAGCTGCATTTTCAAAAAGTTCTTTTAAAGTTTTACCATAAACAGTAATTCCAATATCGGCAGTATGCTCTATTACTTTGAAACGCTCAATCATTTCATTTGCGGTATCGTTCGCCGTATGCTCACTCGCAGTATCGTTTGCTTCGCTAACTCGCAAGACCACTTCGTTCGTTTTAAGCGTTTACTGCGAGTCCCGACGGTCCACTAGGACGATACTGCGGTTCCTGCGTTAGCCCGCATCGGTGTTATTTTCTTCTTCTTTAACAATATATGCAATTGCAGCGAGTTTATCCCCTTCATCAAGACGTAAGAGTCTTACTCCTTGGACATTGCGTCCAATCACTGACACATCTTTCACTGGCAGGCGAATGGTCATCCCCTTCTCAGTCATCAACATCAAGTCGTCCTGTTCTCCTGCCTTTTTTATCCCGACAACTAACCCGTTTCTTTCGGTAGTTTTAATGTTTATTACCCCTTTACCACCCCGTGACTGCAGGCGGTATTTACCTACTTCGGTTCTCTTCCCGTAGCCATTTTCGGTAGCAGTAAGAAAAGTATTTTCCGGCAAGACTGTCTCCATACCCACAACCTCATCCCCTTTATTCAAACGGATTCCACGCACCCCTTTCGCACCGCGCCCCATTGGACGAGCTTCTTCTTCCCTAAACCTTATCGCCATACCCTGTTTCGTAGCGATAACTGCCTCCTGTTTACCATCCGTATGTTTAACCTCAATCAAAGCATCGCCAGTTTTCAAGCCGATAGCAATAATACCACCTTTACGTGGATTAGCATACTCCGAAAGTGAAGTCTTTTTCACTGTTCCTTGTTTCGTACACATCAAAAGATAGGTTTCTTTTTCTTCTTCAAAGGAACGTATCGGTATTGCGGCAGTAATTTTTTCTTCTGCTGAAGACAACTGTACAAGATTGACGATTGCTTTGCCTTTGGATGCACGCCCTGCTTCAGGTATTTCGTAGACACGTGTCCAATAAACACGTCCTCTATTAGTGAAGAGAAGAAGATACGCATGTGAACTGGTCACGAAAAGATTTTCTACAAAATCTTCTTCACGGGTAGTCATCCCGGTTACTCCTTTACCACCACGTCGCTGTGCACGATAAGTGGTTACCGGTAATCTTTTCACATAACCTGCGTGCGAGAGTGTAACAACGACCTCTTCCTCGGTGATTAAATCTTCAATTTCTAACTCAGTAACTTGACCAATAATTTTTGTCCTCCGGTCATCAGCATATCTATTTTTCAAGTCAGTTAGTTCTTCTTTGATGATACTAAGTATTTTGCGAGGGTCAGCAAGTACTGATTTAAGTTTCTCAATTGTTTTAATCAATTCAAGATACTCTTCCTCAATTTTTTTCCTTTCCAACCCAGTCAACTGCTGAAGTCTCATATCCAAGATTGCCTGTGCCTGGACTTTTGTCAACCCAAAATTGTCCATCAACGCTTGCCTTGCTGTATCTACATCTTTAGATTCCTTAATGATTTTGATTACTTTGTTTAGATTATCAAGTGCTATCTTTAATCCTTCAAGTATATGGGCACGTTTATCCGCTTTATCAAGTTCAAACTGTGTCCTCCGATAGACAACTGTTTTACGATGGGTAAGGTATTCATTTAAGACATCTTTGAGGTTAAGGACACGTGGACGTCCGTTAACCAAGGCAAGCATAATCACACCGAAAGATATTTCCAACTGTGTATGTTTAAAAAGTTGATTCAAGACAATTTGTGCGTTACCATCACGTTTAATTTCAATTACTACTCTAATTCCCTCGCGGTCAGATTCATCACGTAAATCGCTTATATCTACAATTTTTTTCTCACGGGTTAATGTAGCGATTGTCTCTAAAAGTTGTGCTTTATTCACCTGATAGGGAATTTCATTAACAATAATTGCCTGACGTCCACCTTTCAGTTCTTCAATTTCGGCTTTTGCACGAATTCTGAACGAACCGCGACCAGTAGCAAAATAATCCTTTATTCCTTGACGACCACAGACAATACCTGCGGTTGGGAAATCCGGTCCTTTAATAATTTTTGCTAACTCAGAAATTTCAATATCTGGATCATCAATACAAGCAATCAAGCCGTCAACAGTTTCACCAAGATTATGTGGTGGAATATTTGTTGCCATACCTACAGCAATACCTGAAGAACCATTTACCAAAAGATTAGGGAATTTTGCTGGCAGAACTAATGGTTCAGTTAAAGAACCATCGTAGTTCGGTCCAAAATCAACCGTGTTCTTATCAATATCAGCAAGCATCTCTTCAGCAATCTGGTCCAAACGTACTTCGGAATAACGCATTGCTGCCGGAGGGTCACCATCAACCGAACCAAAATTACCTTGTCCGTCAATAAGTGTATAGCGTAAGGAAAAATCCTGAACCATCCGCACTAAGGCATCGTAAACCGCTGTATCACCGTGAGGATGATATTTTCCTAACACATCTCCGACGACACGAGCGGACTTCTTAAATGCTGTCCGGGGACCTAAACCCATTTCTTTCATTGTATAAAGTATTCTTCGGTGCACTGGTTTAAGCCCGTCACGGACATCAGGCAATGCCCTTCCTACAATTACGCTCATTGCGTAATCAATATAAGAAGTCTTCATTTCATCTTCAATATCACGAGGATAGATTTTTTCTCCGCTTGGGAGCGGAATCTTTTCGCTTACTTCAGCCATTTTTCTCCTTTCAAATAAACGGATTCGCACAGATCCGCCGAATCGGCGGGCGGATTCAGACGGATTTTATATCCGTTTGTATCTGCAACCATCCGTTTGAATCTGTATAGTAATTTTTTAGAAATAATGGTTAAATAAAAATATCTTTCTTAAGTTTTTTTGCTTCGGCAAGAAAAAAATCTTTCCATTCCTGATGGTCAATTTTTTTTATCATCCGAGGATAATCAGCCAAGTCAACCACTCTTATTAACTGCGTACCAAGTTGTGCAGGGTCAATATGCCAGTCAAACTTTGCTTTAGCATCCATCAAGAGTTTGTTTAAATTGTAGCCTTTCTCTTTGATAATAACGTAAATATCCACAAAGTCTCTTGCCCTTGGCTGCATAGAAATCGTGTGAACCTTATTCACTGCAATATCATAAACACTGTCTATTAGAAGATTCCCAATCCTTAATCCTTTTTCTATACGTGGAAAGGGATAGTAATTAAAGTCTACTTTAAGTTTCTCATTACCAAACCAAAAGAAAAAAGTATGTAAGCCAAGAAAGTTTTCATAATCTATTTTTTCAGCGTTGATTATCTTTTCAATCTTTTTAATGAAAGCACGAATCGGAAGAAGTATAAATTCCTCTTCACTAAAGAAATCCAAATCTTCAGAATAACGATGTCTCAAATAAAACTCGGCGAGAGCAGTTCCGCCGGTTAAGTAAAATCTTTTTGTAAGTGATTTTTCTTTACAAAAGAGTTCAATGAATTTTTGTTGATTGATAGTTAAGGTCGTTTTTTTGGCCATAATAAAAATTCCAAATATCTCTTTTTCAGCGGGTCAAGGTAAAGTTTCTTCCAATATTTTCTGACCAGTTTTTCATCAAGTTTTTCACCATCAAGACCGTAGTTAATCATCTGTTCAAGTTTCCAGATGGTATATTTTTCTTTATCTTTCTTTAATTCTTTTAAATCAACACTCCAATTGTAGACCATCTTTCCCCCTCGCTCTCATCGTTTCTGTTTATATAAAAATTTTACTAAAAATTTCTCCTTTTTGCAAATAAAAAACCGCCCCGCTCCGATAAATCGGAACGAGGCGAGTAACACTTTCTCGCATCAGTAGTTGAATCTACTCTTACAAAATTCTCTAATGTTCAAGGCTAGAAGAAGTGCGTTAGCATTTGGATATTATCTTTTAGCCTATTGAGCGACGTGCCAATTATCTCAAAGCCAATTAGGGTGACTTGGTTGGATCGGTTTTCATCAGGTGTTAATAACCCAAAGCAATAGTTACACCTGGATGGCATTGAAGATATCAGTGTTACTCAAAATTCCAACAATTTCCTTACCATCGAAAACGGGTGCCCTTCTAACCCCTGCGTGGGACATCAGCCTAGCGCAGTACTTTAATGCGAGACTAGGGGAAACCATGATAACTGGTTTGGACATAATCTCAAAGACTTTGACGTCTTTAGGGTTCTTCCCCGGGTCGACGACTTTGCTAACCACATCCTTACGGGTCATAATCCCCCAGGCATCCTCGTGTCCTCTTCGGTTCACAAGCAGGCTGGAGACTCTCTTATCCCTCATCATTTTGATGGCATTGGCTACAGAGGCGCTACCGTCAATGTATACTACGTTCTTATTCATCACATCAGCAGCTTTAGTAAACCTTACGTCTTTCAAAGATTTTTCTGCCATTTTTCCACCCCCCTTCTTTAAGCTTCACGCCGCCCTTTTGACCGATCCAACCTCGGTCACCCATAAAGTGGCTTATGTTACACTTCCAAACTATTGGTATGTCGCCTAACGTTTTGCGGATAGACGAACTTCTAAATTTATGCTTGTAAACTACTTAAATAATTATTCGTGAACATTCGTGGGTTCTTTTATTATTCGCGTGAACCCCGTTAGAAAAGGGAAAACTTTGTAACGGGGTGAATTCGTGTATTTAGATATCCAAATTTTTTACTTCTAAGGCGTGAGTTTCAATAAAGACACGACGGGGTTCAACGGCATCACCCATCAAGGTGGTAAAAATACGGTCAGCAGCAACTGCATCTTCAAGTTTT
>Ga0315312_1002172_pt1 | contig 13950 bp, 14 predicted proteins | sample TDP7_MG_FD_203629 | JGI IMG/M metagenome (GOLD analysis project Ga0315312, IMG submission 203629) | Freshwater sediment microbial communities from Lake Towuti, South Sulawesi, Indonesia - TDP7 | ecosystem: Environmental > Aquatic > Freshwater > Lake > Sediment | place: Indonesia: South Sulawesi... | reverse complement strand
TACTACAACCTGTCGGTCGTAGGTCAGGTGCGTGTCTATCTCTATTTGGTCGGCGCCTAAGTCTATTGCTCTTCTAATGGAGCACAACGTATTCTCAGGCTCGCCCAAGCCCAGCTCATTGGTGCCGCAGCCTCTATGTCCCGTCACTAAGACCAAGGAAATCCCTCAACGATGCCTTAGGCACATGTATGACTATCCTCCACTAAGGGCGTTTTGGTCACCCTAGACGCAATAGGAATCGTTGGTTGTCGTTAGTCGATTCAGTTACTCTTCGGTCTACACTTGCGATACTATCCTCTAATTAGCTTGCTACCTTCAGCGATAACGAGAGGTGCACCGCGTGATCAACTTTTAACCAACCAAAGGCAGATCTCAGACCTAGTCTCAGGGGCAGGCTCCTCGGGTGCCAATGGCGTTGAATCTGCCGCCCCCCTCCATGGTCTAAGGAAGGCATTAGTGATTTAATTATCGCCGTTCAATAAGGGATCGGTGAGTTACTATGGAGTTAAGTGTTGTCCGCATCGAAGTACCCGAAGGTTGCAACGTCATCCTAGGAATGGCCCACTTCATTAAGACGGTTGAAGACCTGTACGAGGCGCTTGCGACTTCGGTGCCGAGCCTCAAGTTTGGTTTGGCTTTCTGCGAATCGTCTGGACCATGCTTAGTCCGCTACGACGGAACCGATGAGGAATTGATGGAGGTTGCTAGATGCAACGCCCTCTCTTTGGGGTGCGGCCACTCCTTCCTGATATACCTAAGGGGCGCTTACCCCATCAACGTCCTAAACAGGGTCAAGATGGTCCAAGAGGTCTGCAGGATCTTCGCGGCCACGGCGAACCCCCTGCAGGTTGTCGTTGCTGAGACAGAGCAGGGTAGAGGAATCCTCGGTGTCATAGATGGTGGCAAGAGCCTTGGCATCGAGACCGAGACAGATATAGAGAAGAGGAGGCAGTTTCTGCGGGAGATCGGCTACAAGCGGTGAAGCTACTCCGCCTCCCCAAGAACAAGCTCTGTCTGAAGCCTTCTCCTTCCTCTGAAGATCGTAACAACAATTGTATCGTTGACCTTCCTTCGTCTCAACACATTCTGCAGGTCTTCCATCCTGTCTATCGTCTCACCATCTATGGCTAAGATAACGTCGCCAACTATGAGGCCGGCCCTATCCGCGGGCCCGTAGGAAGCGATGCGCATGATGAGAACGCCCTTGGGAGGAAGGTTATAGTACTGAGCTACCTCATCAGTAACACTCACCCCAACTATTCCCATCCAAGGACGAGGGACCCGACCATAGGCGATGAGATCCTCCGCAGCCTGCCTCGCGATGTTGATAGGGATGGCGAAGCCGATTCCTTGGGCGAAGGGAATCATGGCGTTGTTCACCCCGACGACCTTCCCGTACTCATCAACCAGGGCACCGCCACTGTTTCCAGGGTTGATGGAGGCGTCTGTCTGAATGAGGTTCTCGAAGACCCTGTCCTCGGCCCGAATATGCCTGTTCAGAGCGCTTATGACGCCAACGGTCACTGTTGGACCGCCGAGGAGGAAACCAAAGGGATTTCCTATCGCGATGACGAGCTGACCTACCTTTAAGGCGTCTGAGTCCCCGAGTTCAGCGCTCTTGAGACCATTCGCCTCTACCCGAATCACGGCAACGTCAGTAATTCGATCTGCTCCCAAAATTGTGCCAGCGAACCTCTTACCATTGGTCAAGGTCACTGCTACTCGCGAGGCCCCTGCTATGATGTGATGGTTAGTTAGGATAGTTCCATCGCTGTCGATTATGATTCCGGAACCCATGCCTTGGACCGGGACGACGTTGAAAAAAGAGTCTTGGGCTAATCGGACCGTGCTGATGTTGACAACAGCGGCTCCCTCCTTTTCCACAGCACCAATAATTATCTCGCTATATGAGGGCATATTCCCGCCTCCTGAGGCCTGACCTTTAGGCTTTGCGGTTTATAAGCATACTACTTAACAAAGATTATGTTGCTTCGGTATCGCCAATCATTAGTTTTCTCACAGTCTAAGACCTACCAAACGCTCACAAAAATCTACTCGTCAATCATGAGTTGTGTCCTTTCAGAATCTTCATTTGTTCAGAGAAGAATTCGCAGCTGTTCGCAAAGGCTTTAAAGCAGCCCCCAACAGAATACAAGCCAAAAGGCGTATATTCCCATGTCATTTGGTGGCCAAACTTCAGAGAGGGTCAAGGTCGGGAACCTGAGCCCCCGGTCAAGGAGAGTAAGCCTGACCGCCAAGATAGTCTCCACAAATCCGGTTAGAGAAGTGGTTTCCAGAAGAGATGGAAGCACACATAAAGTAGGCGAGTTCCTCGTAGGTGATGAGACTGGCGTCGTCCTCCTCACCCTTTGGGATTCCGACATCGATAAGGTCAAAGAGGGCGACACCGTCGAGATAGGGAACGGCTACGTCAGCCTGTTCAGAGGGCAGATGCGACTCAACATAGGCAAATTCGGAACATTAGAGCTATCTAATACCAGTTTGGAGAACGTGAACCAAGAGAATAATCTCTCAGAAAAGACATATGAACAAGAGCGAAGCTACGGCGGCTACGGCTCTCGTCGTCCAGGCGGCGGCTATGGAGGCTACGGCGGATACGATCGCGAACGGAGAGGCCGCGGATACCAACGTAGGTAGTAGACCGGATACTTCGACTCTGGGCCTCTCCTTACCTGTTTTTTCCTTCTAGCGTTTGCGCAAGCTTGAACTGTAGGTTAAAACCGGGATGGGACGACGCAGTATCAGACATTGGTCAGAAACTCTTGCCAAGGAAGTCATCGCCACCAGAGAAGAACCATATGTCGTGGCATCAGGTATAACGACCAGCGGCCCAACGCATATGGGAACAGTCTGCGAGTTCCTCTACCCCTCAGCATTGGTCAGGTACCTCCTAGACGAGGGCAAGAAGGTGGACTTCCTATTCATCGGCGACATAATGGATGCTTTCGATAGTATACCAAAGCCCCTCGAAGAATTCGCATTCCTGAGACGACACCTCGGCAAGCCGCTATGCGCCGTCCCTGACCCCTATGATTGTTGCGAATCCTATGGCGACCACTTCCTAAACGAACTTGGGAAACTCATGGTTCACCTAGAGGTATCTGCCCAAACCTTGCGGGCCAACGACCTTGTTCAGGGAGGACATTACGATCCCTACGCTGTCCTCTACCACAAGCGGAAGGATAAGGTCGTCGAAATCGCCAGACGGGTCGCTGAACTCAGTGGAGTTAGAGGGCTTCCGGAATGGGTTGACATAGTTATGCCCATCTGTGAGAGCTGCGGGAAGATAGCGACGACCCGCGTCCTAAGCTTCGATGGGGACGTGATTGAGTATGCCTGCGACAAGGATGTGGAGTACACTCGAGGATGCGGTCATCAGGGTAGGATGCGCCTGAAGGAGCACAATTATAAGCTCTACTGGCGTCTGGACTGGCCGAGTAGGCAGGCCTTCCTGAACGTCTCGGCAGAACTCGCGGGGATCGACCATCACACTAGGGGTGGCAGCTGGGATACCTCTGTCATTGTTCACCGCGAGTTGCTGGGCAGGGAGCCTCCCGTCGGTCACAGGTTCGGGTTCGTTCTCCTCCATGGGAGAAAGTACTCGAAGTCGAAGGGGATAGGCCTCACCGTTCAAGAACTCCTCGACCTCGTCCCCCCGCCCCTCATCAAGTACAGGCTCTTCAAACCAGACCTGGAAGAGAATAAGGAGTTCGACCCCTCCGGGAACAAGCTCCTCAGCCTCTACGCAGAGTACAACCGTGCTGCAGATCTGTACGAGAAGGAAGTAGTTCTTCGGAGGGCCGAGGACAAGATGGTCCTCGCGTACAAACTCTCCACAAACCAGCGTAGGTGGGGGGTCGACTTCGCAGACCTCGTCACCGCTTTCCAGATCTATGGGGACTGGGATAAGGTCGCTAAGCGACTGAGAGACCCTGGGGGAGTCCAATACCTACAGAGATATGTGGAGAACTGGGTGGAGCAGCAGTACCTCCCCGAGGAGTATGTCTTTAAGCTCGGCGGACGGAGGGTTGAGGGCCTCCGGGGGGTGATCTTCGACTTCGCGAGGCGTCTCGAAGATTCTATGACGGCCCAAGATGTTCACGACCTTGTGTACGCCGTCGCTGGGGACCATGGTGTCGAACCGGCCCCGCTCTTCGAAGGACTCTATCAGTCCCTCATATCCAAGAGCCATGGACCCCGCTTCGGAAGGCTCGTCGCGACCCTGGGAGTGGGAAATGCGAGGGAAATGCTCCTCAACCTCTATCAATAATTGCCAGCTTCAACGATTAGGAATGTCCTCAAGGTTGACACGGTAGCTTTAAACGCATTTAAGAGAGTACCTCCGACTCGATTCCTAGGGTACAGCCTATTGTCCAAGAAGGATAACTTCGATGCCGAGACCTTCATCGCCGAGCAGACCATGGAGACTCGCAGGATTCTCGGTAGGGAGAAGGCCCTCATCGCCTGCAGCGGGGGTGTGGACAGCACGACCTGCGCGGTCCTGACCCATCGGGCTGTGGGCGATAACTTGGTCTGCGTCTTCATCGACACCAACTTCATGCGGCTGGGGGAGCCGGAGCGGGTGGTTGAGACTCTGAGAGGCCCGCCCCTGAATCTGCCTGTGAAGTTGGTTAGGGCTAACGCCGAGTTCATGGAGGCCCTGAAGGGGTTGGGTGATGCTGAGGAGAAGAGGAAGGCCTTCAGGAGCACCTTCTACATGGTTCTAGGCAAGGTGGCGGGGGAGGAGGGATGCTCCTACTTGGTTCAGGGGACTATTCTGCCCGATGTTCTGGAGACTGTAAGTGGGATCAAGACCCAGCACAATGTCCTCGAGCAGATGAAGATCGATACCAAGCGGGAGTACGGCTTCAAGGTGGTCGAGCCCCTCGTCTCCCTCTACAAGTATCAGGTCCGGGAGGTGGCGAAGGCCCTGAGGATGCCCCTTGAGACGAGTGAGCGCCAACCCTTTCCTGGGCCGGGGCTCTCGGTCAGGGTTGTCGGCGAGATTACGCCTGAGAAGCTGGAGGTGGAGAAGAGGGCCACGGAGATCGTGGAAAGGTTGCTGGCGCCTGTGAATCCGAAGCAGTACTTCGCCGCGACCCTCGACTCGGCTAAGATTCGTTACTCGAAGGCCTCGGATGTTAGGGGCGCGGTTCAATCCCTCCTTAAGGAGGGTGTGGAGATCGATGTCGGGGCCCTCAAGGCGAGGGCTACGGGGATACGGGGCGGCAAGAGGCTCTACGGGAAGATCGTCCTCCTGACCGTTAGAGACAGTAAGGGTCGGTGTCTCCGCCTCCCCTACCGCACTATGGGAGCGATTCAGGAGGTCATTACGTCCGGTGACGAATCGGTGGCCCGGGTTCTCCTCGGGTTGACGGATAGGTCTAGGGAGGGGCCGTGGGTGGTGGCTGTGAGGGCGATCGAGTCGAAGGACTTTGTGAAGGCCCGTGTCACTAACGTTCCTTGGAGTGTGCTCCGAAAGGTCGAGGAAGAAATTATGAGTTCATGTCCGTCTGTGGGGGCTGTATACTTCGACGTAACGCCTAAGCCCCCGAGTAGTATAGAGTTCGAGTAGGAAGTCGAAGCCTTGAGTCTGCGAAAGGATGTCGAGAAGACACTGTCGGAATACAATCTGAGAGCCGTTACGGTTGGTGTCTTAGGCTCCCACTCTGCTGAGGAGGTCGGAGTTGCGGCGAAGGCTATGGGGCTTCCCTGCGTCGTCGTCTGTCAGAGGGGTAGGGAGGACCTGTATGCTAGGTACAATCGTGCCCTCTTCGACCACGTCATCCTCGTCGACAGGTTCTCGGCCATTGCGAAACCTGATGTCGTGAGTCGGCTCCAAGAACTCAACACAGTCTTCATCCCCAACAGGAGCTTCTCCGTCTACGTCGGCTATGAGGCGATCGAGGAGCACTTCCCCATCCCCCTCTACGGAAACCGCTGGCTCCTAAGGGCTGAGGAGAGGACCGAGAAGAGGAGCCAGTATTGGCTTCTTGAGAAGGCGGGGATTAAGACTCCCAAGAAGTTCGACTCCCCAGAGGAGATAGATCGTCTGGCCATAGTCAAGGTTCAGCAGAGGGCAAGGCCTTTGGAGAGGGCCTTCTTCTACGCCGCCTCCGAGGAACAGTACAGGGACAGGGCTGAAGAGCTACTTAGGAAAGGAATCATAGACGAGGCGGGCCTGAGGAAGGCTAGGATCGAGGAGTATGTCCTCGGCCAGAAGTTCAACGCCAACTTCCAGGGCTGGGCTCTAACCGACCTCTTCGACGACTTCGACTTCGTTGGCTTCGACGACAGGAAGCAGACTAATCTTCATGGCCTCCTCGGCCTACCGGCCCGGGACCAGCTCAGCATCGATGTTCCCATCAGGAACGAGGAGATAGGCCACTACGGCCTCACCATGCGGGAGTCCCAGAAACCCCTAGTCTACCATGCTGCAGAGGCTTTTCGGAGAACCTGCCGAGAGGAGTATCCGCCTGGTATGATCGGCCTCTTCGCCCTGCAGGGAGCCGTGGCCTACGATGCTGACGACCCTGAGGGTAGGAGCCTTGCCTTCTATGTGTTCGATGTTAGTCCGAGGATTCCTGGTTGTCCCTGTGTGGGGCCGACTTCGCCTGAGATGAGGAGGCTCACCCTGAAGTATGGCGGTTACTTGAAGGAGTATGGTTTGGACCGGATTGAGGCGCCTATGGACTTGCCGATGCTTGAGATCAGGGTTGCGGCTGAGGCTGGAAGGTTGGCGGAGATCGTCACATGATCTCTAGGGAGAAGATCGCCAGCATCCTCGCGGGTTACGACCGTCGTAGGTTGACCGTGGCCACTATTGGTTCTCATTCGGCGCTCCAAATCTTCCACGGCGCAAGACAGGAGGGGCTACGCAGCCTCAACATCTGCACCGAGGATCGCCGCGCAGTCTATGAGGCTTTTCCCCTTTCGAGGGCGGAGAAGTTCCTGATGGTTGAGAGGTTCAAGGATATTCTTAGGCCTGAGGTTCAGGCGAGACTCGTCGAGGAGAACGCCGTCGTCGTCCCTCATGGGAGTTTCGTGGAGTATGTGGGTGCTCAGGAGATCCTTGATAGGTTTGCTGTTCCGATGTTTGGGAATCGGGAGAGTCTTCGGTGGGAGACGGACCGGAGTAGGCAGCGGGAGTGGCTTGAGTCCGCGGGGCTGAGGATGCCGAGGGAGTATAGGGACCCGTCGGAGATTGATGGGCGGGTCTTCGTCAAGTTCTCGGGTGCGAAGGGTGGGCGGGGCTTCTTCATGGCCAAGAGCCACGGCGACTTCCACAGGAAGCTTGAGGAGAGGATCAAGAGGGGGGTCGTCACCGAGGAGGAGGCCTTGAACGTAGCTATCCAAGAGTTCATCGCAGGCGTAAGGTACTATCCGCATTATTTTGCGTCGCCTTTGGAGAAGCGTGGGCCACCCGTTAAGGAGGGGAGCCTAGAACTCCTTAGTATGGATAAGAGGATCGAGCCCATAGACGAGAGCTACCGAGGACTCCCAGATGTTCCTGAGGAGTTCTTCGATTATACGGTCACGGGGAACCAGCCCGTCATTGTGAGGGAGAGCCTCTTGACGGATGTGTTGGGGATGGGGGCGAGGACTGTGGAGAGGTCGATGGAACTCTTCCCACCCGGGATAATCGGGCCCTTCTCCCTGGAGACCGTCTACAGTCCAGAGAAGGGGTTCACGGTCTTTGAAATATCAGCAAGAATAGTCGCTGGAACCAACCTCTACCCCATGGGTTCACCTTATTCTGCCTACCTATATGGGGAACCGATGTCTACGGGGCGAAGGATAGCCCGTGAGCTGAAGAGCGGCTTAGAAAGAGATGAACTCGACAGAATAGTCTTCTAATTCTAAAGAATAGCCAGAGTAGCTTTAATATCGAGCTTTTAGATTCGATACGTTGGTGGGGTCGAAGTTGGCTGGGGGCGTTGTCGACAGTGCTTTGGCGACGGCTGAGGAGATTCTCGGCTATGCTGAAGAGGAGTTTGACAAGGCTTTGAAGACGAAGGATATGCTCCTCTACAGGAATGCTGTGGACAAGGCCTTCTTGTCGATCGTTGTGGCTGTGAACTCCTACATTGGCCGTAAGCTGGGGATAATCCCTAGGTCGCATAGTGAGCGTAGGTCTCTGTTGAGGAAGGTGGATCGGGAGGACCTGAGGGCCCTCTATAGCGATGTCATGAGGACGTTGCACGATGAGGCCTTCTACGAGGGCATCTACAACCCCGAGGAGGCCGAGTACGCCATCGCACAGGTCAAGAGGATGCTGGAGGAACTCAAGAAAGGCTGAAGGGACCTTCGCATCAGTTCGGCTAGCCATGTTAAAACAGTTCAAATAATCTCTCAGCTCGCTCAGTCTCAGGTCTGGGCCATGTCCATATCAGCGCGAATCGTAGCCGGAACTAATCTATATCCCATTGGCTCACCCTACTCAGCCCACCTCTACGAGGAACCTATGTCCACGGGACGACCCATAGCCCGCGAACTGAAGCGCGCCTTGGAAAAAGATGAATTGAACAAAGTGGTCTTCTAATTCAGATCCAGCTCTTGAGAAGCACACGTTTCTTTCAAGGATATTTCGGAGGATAAGGATGAATAGCCAAGCGTTAAGCAATGCGCCGTCTGTCCAAGAAATGTATAGCAACTTCCGTCAGACCCAAGGTTCAGAGCAACCAGTTCTGCATGAGCCGTTTCTCGGAAGCATTCCCTATCTCGTTATTTCTTGGCCCAGAAAGTTCCTTCCTGTCTTAGATCCTATTGACTCTGCTGTTAGCTAGATTGATAGAATAAGTCTGATAAGCCCTATTGAATACGGGAACACGATACCCCAATATACGAAGAGTACGCCAACCATGCGCAAGAAGCTTTTCTTCCAATGCTGGGGTCTTTTAGCATCTTGGTAACGTTTGAACCCTAGTTTTCTTCCCGCATAAGAAAGTAACGGTATCCAGAAAGCCGTATATGCTCTGAATCCTGCGAGATCCTGAAAAGGCCCATACTGCAACGTTCCACGCGCAGCACTAGTTATCGAGGCATGAACTCTAACAAGTGGTCTTTCATTAGTTGCGAGTTCGATTGGTGGTCGTTCGGCATTGAAGAGCTGCTGTTCCAGGCCTACATACCATACAAGCCCAAGAATTTGCCAGATCAAAATAACCGTCAGCACCCCGAAGGCTGCACTAATCGGCGAAACCGGAATCAATTTCCACTCTAAAAGAGATGGCCATAGTTCTCCCCAAGGCGCTCGAATAGGACTGTAGAGACTCGTGTTACTTGTCCTTATGTCGTTATTGAGAGCGATTTGGAAGTATATGAAGTACATTCCAACAACTGACAGTATCTGAGTAGCCTTGGCTCTGGGAAGCTCTGTGAAGTAACGTAGAAGCTCTTTCTCAGCCTCAAACTCTTTGTCAACCATGGATTATCTCGCTATCCGGGAACAGTTACAGTTGATTCGGTTTAATTAAATTGTCCTAGAGGAATGGTGGTTTGGATTCCTATAATTGGGATCTTTCTGTCTTGACCCGTTAGGTCCATTTTTTGTGTTTGTCTGGTCGGTCGAAGATCCACTCCCTCCTACTATACTTCTCCGCCCGAAGCCTCAAGGCCAAAGCCCTCTCCTCCGAGGAGAGCCCGCCCTCAAAGGTTTCCACACCGAACACCCTCGGAAAACTCCTCTTCAAAGCCTCCGTGACCTCCTCGAAGCCCACAGCCTTCCCAGTCTCCCGCCGAATCGTCGTCACCCTCTCCTCAACCGACTTGATCAGCTTATCACTGATCTTCTCCTTCGAGACCTTCAGGACCGTGAACATCGTCCGAATATCCGTGTCCACGAGGATCGTCCCATGCTGGACGACCACCCCCCAACGCCGGGTCTGAGCATTACCCGAGATCTTCTTGCCCTTGACATCAATATCGTTAACGGGCCGAAACTCGGCGCCAATGCCCAGCGCCCTCAACCCATCGACGATCCCACCACAGATCAACTCATAAGACTTGATAATATCCTTCGGGATCCTGGGATGGTCCTCGTTGACGATGACGCTGTACGTCACCTCACCCTCATAGGCATGGTACACGGCCCCCCCGCCAGTCATACGCCTAATCACGTCGACGCCGAGCTTCTCGCACTCTTCAAGATTAACCTCCTGATCGACTAGCTGGAAGTAGCCGATGGAGACCGCGGAGGGCTTCCAACGATAGAAGCGAATAGTGTTAGGTGATCTGCCTTCTGACCTTAATCTGCAGAGGGCTTCGTCTATAGCCATATTCATGTACGCGTCATACACGTCGAGGCCCATCACCCGCCAAACCTCACCCATATTCAGCGTCCCCCCAGAATCTCATCGATTATTCTCGCTGTTTCCTCAGCCCTAGGTCGAGTCGGATAGTTGTAAAGCTTTCCCCCAGGCCGCTCGTTGTAGTAAGGACGATTACAGCCAGGACACCCAGAAGTCACGAAGGGGAGACCTGTCCCAGCGACCTCCCGGAGCAACCCCTCACCGACCCCAAAGGACCTTAGGCTACCATCAGAGTCGAAGGACATCCTGTCAAAGGTGGAGAACCCCCTGGTTATCAGGTCGTGGGCCAGTTGAATCCTATGATACCGTCGCAGATCAGGCTGAGGCCTCCCCTCTAACTTGCTTCCCGCTATGGGCGTGAAGGCGAATAAGGCGGGATACACCCCCATGTCCGTGACGGCCTGAACCATCTCCAAGAGGTCCCGGTCCTCCTCCCCAAGGCCAACTATCAAGTGCGTGCTGACCCTCCCCCTACCGAAGACAGAGACAGCATCCCCCAAGGCCCGCATATGGTCCTCCCAACGATAAGGCCCACCGGCAACCCCACCCTTGACCTTATCGAAGAGTTCCTCGGTCGCCGCGTCCAAAGGAATCCCGACGCGTTCAACCCCAGCCCCTCGGAGCTGCTCCATCTCGGACCGGCTGAAGGGCATACACGAGACGGAGATGGGCATGGCAGCAACAATTCTCATCGCCTTAACCGTAGCTAGGATCTCTCGGAAGATCGTGGGGTGATTCACAGTCTGGACGCACGTCCGCTGAAGCTCCCCCCTGCCCCACGAGCGCCCTATTGCCTCAACAACCCGCCTCGTTGGAAACGGGGGCCATGTGACTCTCGAGAGCATGTCTCCTCTACTCGTGCTCTCCCTCGCTTGGGCGCAGAAGGCGCAGTTGGCGACGCACTTCCCCTTTAGGTAGGTTAGGATATACGCCGTCGTCGGCACCGCGTCAAGGGCTCCTGAAGTCAATCCTAGGTGAATCGCTGAGCCGATGGAGACTCTGATGATGGGTGGCAGGTCCTCGTCCACTAGAGGCACGCACCGGGGACTCTTGAGTGCTGTTGGGTTCTCTTCATCCTCTTGTATTCGTAAATCTCTTACTGTCGGGACAATCCCGCCCAGCGTTTCTCGGGAAGCCCTATGGCCCGCTCGTACTCATGGACAAGTCTCGACACAACGACCCAACCATCCAAGGTCTCCGGGTCGATGGAGAAGACATTGTCAGCCAATTTAAGCGTCCCTGGAGTGAACCTCCCCGTCGGGAACCCTCCGATCAAGAAGAGGGGGTTCGACTCCCCAACGACTGAAGCGATAACCTTCTCAACAGTCGATTCTACTCCGGCGCGGCTCAGAGCCACGATGCGCGACGCACCCAGTTCACCAGCCAGTTCCGACAGTCCTTTGTCCTGAATCTCCAAGAGAGCCTGACCCGACTCCGGAACCATCCCCGAGCGATAGAGTTGCTCTATGAGGCCGACGAAGCGGTCGTAGTTCCTAGGAAGACGAGTCTCAGGGCGGATAGATATGACCTTGTCCTCCCGCGTGTGGACGATTGTTCGGAGCAGCCCCTCACGGTTGAGGGGTGTTCCGAGGGCGTTGAGGAGACAGAGATGGACGATGTCCGGCCGCCCCCGTCTTTGACCATCCTTGAGGGAGAGCATTGCGGCATGGTGGTAGGAGCGGTCGAGGAGCATCGCTCCCCCATTCTTCCTTAGGAGTCTTGCGCGCTTGGAGACGGAAGGATGGCTCCTGAGGCTCTGGGGAACAAGCTCCAGGGCAGATTCTGCAAGGACTAGGTTGAGCATAGGATGCACTCTGCTGGTGAAAGGAAAAGCTTTATCACACCACTTGGTTCATCGATGGCTCCGAGGCATCTAAACCAGATTTGAAGACGGGGAACCGTCATATCAGAGCGAGGAGAAGGAACAGACTCATCGCATCAGAGCGCATGACCATCCTCCTGAACCTCTCAAGAGAGACGTTAAAGACAAACCCGAGCAGGGCCCAGCACTATTTTCAACGAGCCCGGAAGCTTGGGATGCGATACAAGGTCCGCCTCCCACCCCCCTTCAGAGGGCTCATCTGTAGGCGCTGCAAGAAACTCATCGTCCCGGGGATAAACGCCAGAGTCCGGCTACAGCAACACCGCGAACCCCACGTAGTGGTGACGTGCCTCGAATGTGGCGGTCAAAGAAGAGTACCCTTGAGAAGCCCACTACGGCGGAGAGGCGAAGCTTCCGCCATCCACTAAGCTTGAATGGGTTGTCCCCCTGTCCTTGTGCAGCCCAAAAACAACAGTTGTTTCTTCGATATCTTGAAGAAATGAAGATATAAATACCAAGTCTTACTTCTTAATTGGTGTGATTTGAAATGCCCCTTATGATCATGTACTTCAACCTGAAGGACGGCGTCAGCGAGGAGGAGTTTGTCAAGAAGGCAAAAGAGTTTCTCGGTTATCATCAAGCCAAGGTAGAAGGGCTTGGAGTCGGGAAACTTTATCGGCACCACGTCATTGGTACGAATCCGAGGACATATCAAATACATATCGGGTTCAAAGACTTTAGCACATGGGATAGGTTTGTAGCCCTCAATGAGAAGGACGCTAAGTCAGCAAGGCTCTTACAGGAAAACTGGTATAATCTCATAGACATGAAGACGCACTATGACGAACTCGTTCGTGAAATACCACTTTAGACGACATCTACTATTTTAGTCCCAGTAAAGCAACGCGCGCTTCCTGTTCCAGCTCTACATGCAGAACTTATGCTTTCTCATGGATGTTTTAGTTGCCTCAAGTTCTTTACTGTAATGGGCTTCTGGCTCCGTCCTATTTTACCTATGTAGTTGATAGCTGTCATCTCCTCATTATATTGACCGTAGAGCCAGAGACCTCTTTGAAGACACATGAACCCTGAGAACGCCGGGAGCCGTGAGCCCCCTGACGACTGAACGGATTCTCCGAAGGCTCAAACGCGAATTTAGTCCCGGGAAACCTACCCTCTGGATAGGAAAGAACGGCGTGACCCCCGACCTAATTGAGGAGGCTCGGAGGCAGCTGGAGAGCAGGGAGGTCGTCAAGGCTAAGCTTCAGCGGACTGTGCTCCAGTCGACAGAGGAGATCGCACGCGACTTAGCAGCCGAGACTGGGGGAGAAATCGTGGATATCAGGGGTCGAAGCTTCATCCTATACAAACCTCTGAGAAGAGAGTGGGGAACGAAGGAGAATCCTAGCAACGAGGAATCCTAAAACATACTTGAATGAACTCCGTAGAAGGGAACTTTAGTTGTTAACAAAGTTAGTTGGTTGTCTGAGGCAACCAAACCATAATATCCAATTCTCTACTTCGAATCCAGCGATTCTCCATACATCTTTCTGCTTGAACCAAGTTGAAGACTCTGAATATTTGAATCTTCAGGCTTCCTCACAAACATAATTTTTTTCTGTCTTGCCACTGCATAACCGAGTTCAATTGTGGTTCCCACGCCATAATATTCTTTACCATCTTTCTCATTCAGTATGACCACCAAATCAGCGTCATCTATTTTCCTAAAGTACTCTTTCATGAGTCTGGCACGACGAGCAAGGGTTTCAGGGGTTTCTTTCTTGCCTCCGTAATGCG
>Ga0315312_1002171_pt1 | contig 13953 bp, 12 predicted proteins | sample TDP7_MG_FD_203629 | JGI IMG/M metagenome (GOLD analysis project Ga0315312, IMG submission 203629) | Freshwater sediment microbial communities from Lake Towuti, South Sulawesi, Indonesia - TDP7 | ecosystem: Environmental > Aquatic > Freshwater > Lake > Sediment | place: Indonesia: South Sulawesi... | reverse complement strand
TTTGGTAAACAATAAAATAACACTTATATCTGAAAAATTCTTCATCAAATTGTCGCTGTGCTGAGGAATAATTTTGCAGGAACTCGAAGCAGAACGTATACAAATAAGAGAACTGATAGATGGTATCCGTGAATGGTTTAAGAAAACTCAACTAGAGTTTGGTTGGGCTAGGTGTCACGAAAAAGAGAAAGAAGAATCTGCATGGGCTACAGCGGAATCTATACTGGCTTTATATTTTTTGGGGGAGCCGCTAAGTTCTTTGGAGATCAGAAAAGGATTCTTGTATTATTACCATAATTTCCCGAACAAAAAAGCGTGGAATGAGCTGGTATGGAACCCAGCTACAATAGACGCATTGCCCTGGTCCCTGAGAGCATTAGCCTTGGGCAAAAGTAAGCTAACACGGCGTATATGCCTGGAAGCTTTATCGGCTCTAATAGAGCGTGGGAATAAAAGTAGGAGGCTATGGCCCGACGATAGTTATTATGTGCTTTACACTTGTAGTTTAACGCTCAAAGCCCTGGGAATTCTAGGCGAAAGAAGAGACCTCATGAAACGTTTGATAAACAGCCTTAATGATTGGAAAGCAAAAGATGGGGGGTTTGGGGTCAAAATTGAAGCAGAAGAATCTGATCCATGTTATACGGCTCACATTCTTGAGACGTTTTTAGACTTACATGTAGCCGATGAAGAACAGACGAAAGTCTTAACTGGTATCATCAAAAGCAAGAAGAATGATGATGGTGGCTGGTCCGGGGAAGCAGTAAATTTCCCAGCTGAGATTGGAGTTTCGACTCTTGAGAGCAATACAGAATCGACTGCTCAATGTTTAGTCGCTTTATTGAAGGCAGGTGAACCAATAGATTCTGTGATAATTACGAAAGCGGTGCGATGGTTGTTAAATCCTAACCTTCGTGATGAAAAATGTGGTTTCCGATTGACCGAGGCTACCGAAGTTAGGAACTACGCAACCTATTACGCAGGATATGGTCTTCTACATTTTCTCATTCTGAAAAAATTCTATGACAAGCACCCGGAAATTTTGAGAATTGCGGAAGAAAGCACTGAGTGGATGCGAAGCATAGTACATATTACGGTTTTTGAAAATTATATGAAACAGCGTGATCTTAGAACTCCTTGTTTTGAAACTTTAAGATTTTCTAAGAAATTTCTGCCCACAATTTTGTCTACAAAGAGTGGAGCAGCCAGAAGAAGGCAAAAAATTCTGAATCTTCTCGATGAACGACCAATGGATACACGAGAACTAACGAGAAGTTTAGGTCTAGATGGTCGAGCTCAGAAAACTATGGTAAAAGGAGATGTGGATTTTCTGATGAAGGTAGGCCTTATTTTTAAGGAACCGAGCGGATTGTATTGGATCATATTAGATTACTCTGAATAAGATTTTCATTTGAATAGTACTTTCACAAATCAACTTCAGCAATTTATCAACTTCTGATACGATTTCTCAGCATATCGTCCAATTTCTGAACGAAATTGGTCTTATATGGAAGGTCTCTCTCTTATCTAGGAGGTGAATGGCCAATTGGATAAAGTGAAGAAAGTAGCACTCGTACACGGAATTTCGGCAGCTATCGCCGTGGCAACTGGGCAATGGTGGGTATTCTTGGCGCCGGAAGTATATTATGCTGCCAGGGCAGCAAAGAAAGCGCGATAAACTTGTAATAATATTCTCCTGCTACAACCTCTTCGAGATTTCGAAACATATCCAACGGTAACAACGTTCTCTTCAGACAAGTCAGCATACCTGTCATGGTCAATCTAGGAAGAGGGAGCTACCGCTGGACCGGAAAATCATATCCCACTACAAATCAAGAGAAAGGCCTCATTAGGATCGCTAATCTGGAAACACACTTTCTTGATACGGATTTCGGGAGAGTAATGATATTGGGCTGTCACGATCTGACTATGTTCAACAACAGGAAACGGAAGAACACGAAAGGATGAAGAAAGGACGTTAAGATAAAGAATAATATCTTAAAAGATAATAAATCATCATCTATTACAGACGATGATTTTGACAAGAAGAAAGATTATCTGTCTCATTGTCAAGGAACTCCTTTGGGTGGATGCCAGTCATCAGGGATCCAAGGACGCATCAAAGACGGCTAAGGTCTGTGTTCTCATGTTTCACCGTTAAGATGGATTAACGGAAGAAGGGTCGATTTTGAGCCTTCTTTGAAAAGGCACATTTGGGGGATTCAAGTCTAACGTGGCTGGCTTAGGTCTGTTTCTTCCTTTTCTCTACGACGAGTTTCTCGCCTTCTATGATCCTCTCCGTATGAACTCCAGCCCCGGGTCCCCCCTCCCTTTTCTCTTTGACATCCTCCTTGGTTGAAGGCTTCATGAATTCCTCTCCATTCCGGACACCGATAGCTCGTTTCATCAGTTGGGGTCTTAACCTCTATGAGAACCCACATCGAGACCACATCGGTAGGGGAATAACGGTTTTCTCGGTTATCCACGCCGGCACCTTATCGGTGCCGCCCCGGTTTCCACACCGGTTTCCAGCGTGGTCTCCGGCTCGGTTTCTTCCTTAACCATAAAATGTAGGCTCAGTATCTCATTCCATCTTGGCAGGGTTCTTTTGCCATATTTCCCATATTTAAGGGCGAGCGAGTACTGACAATCCATATCTCGACTTCATAAATCATTATAGCTCGAGTATTACACATTTTTTTAACAAATTAGATTGAATGGATGAAAAGGTAACTCGCTTTATTGCTAGGGGGTGAAGTAGATGGAAGACTTAATTATATCCAAGATCATCTTGGAAGCTGAAGGACCCGGAATAATAATTAACGATCTACGAATAGAGAACCCTGATCTTTACAACATTTTAGAGGATCTAGACGAAGAAGGAAGAAAAGACTATATTATACGAGCGTTGCAAGTTGGAATAGTAGTACTTCAGGTAATGGACACGACGACGCGTGTTGACTATGTTCACAGCGAATTCGACCGTATGCAAAACAGAATCGATAAAGAGCTAGAAAAGATATTCTCAGAAGAAGGTCAGCTGCAAAGGGCTTTAGAACAATTTCTGGGAGAAAACGGAGAACTGAAGCGTACATTAAATGATCACTTCGGGGAGCGAGGAAGCCTCATTTACAAAATACTGAACCCCGACGATGAGTCTACGCCATTAGGAAAATTCAAAAAACAGTTACAACAAGAGCTAGACGCTGACATAGAGAATACGGCGTTTAATAGAATAAAAAAAGCCATCGACGAAGGATTCCACAAAGTATTAGTGGCCCTAGGTGCCGCAGAAGCAGCAGCGATAGAGCGAGAGAAAAGCCCCGCAAAAGGAGCCGACTTTGAAAATTACGTCTACGAAACTATAGATAAAATAGCCAGAGATTATGAAGACACTGTCGAACTTGTAGGTACCGAAAACGGACCGCTAGGGAAAATGGGCGATATTCTTATCCGTGTTAACCCCCGAGACACAGGCAATCTAGAACGCGCTATAGTGGTGGAAGTTAAAAGCAAGACAGTGTCAATGTACGGAAAGACGAGTTTTCTGACTGAACTTGAAAACGCAAAAGAAAATCGTAGTGCGCAATACGCTATTGGGGCGATCCACGAGGCGCAGGTTCCATCAGCCATAGGGTGCTTCAGACGATATGATGGTGGCAATATTATTTGCAGCGTCCCTGTAGACGATTCTCCGTTAGCTCTCGAAATCGCGTACAAAGTAGCACGCACAGAACTGGTAGTGTCAGCATTAAAAGAAGAGACAAAGCTTGATCTTTCACAACTTAAAGCAAAGATAACAGAAATTCAGAATCGACTTACCACTGTACAAGCAATTAAAAGCGCTTTAACAGGAGCAACAGGGAAAATCGACACTGCAAGAGGTGATTTAGAGGAAATGGAGGGTTCAATAAGAAAAATCATAGACGAGATTCTAATCATGATTAAGTCTGGAAACACAGCCTAACTCAGAATGTCCAGATAGAATCAGGACGGTTACTCAGCCGATCAATAAGTATAAGATTGTATGTTTAGAATGAGGTAACAGCGCTATGACGCCCAAAGGGTCCAGTATTGTAAAAAGTTTTATTTGAAGGCAGTGCGGTTCACATGGCAGCTAGATTATTTGACCTAAACGTAGAGAAAGTACTAGAGGACTGGGAAGTCCATCATGCCATAAGAGAAGTAATCGCTAATGCACTAGATGAACAAATCCTCACAAATACTAAAGAAATTGAGATTTTCAAAGACAAACAGAATAACTGGCACATTAGAGATTTCGGTCGTGGACTGAAGTATGAGCATTTGACACAAAACGAATGCGAGGAGAAGCTTGCGCATCCAAACTTAGTAATAGGAAAATTTGGAGTAGGCTTGAAAGATGCGTTAGCAACATTCGACCGTCACAGGGTTAAGGTCTTAGTCAGGTCAAAACATGGCGACATAACTGTAGTGAAATCAGAAAAACATGGCTTTGAAGACATTACAACATTACATGCATCAATTTCATCACCGAGTGACAAGAATTTCCAAGGTACGGAATTTACACTTGAAGGATGCACAGAGAAAGACATCGAGACAGCAAAGAGTTTCTTCTTGAAATTCTCCGGCGAAACACCATTAGAAGAGACTCCGTATGGCAGTGTTTTGAAAAAATCGAAACAGTCAAAAATCTATATAAACGGATTAAGAGTTGCTGAAGAAGAGAATTTTCTATTTTCTTACAACATAACCTCAATAACGCAAGCGATGCGAAAGGCATTGAACAGAGAGAAAACTCATCTTGGAAGAACTGCTTACACTGATAGAGTCAAAGCGATACTTTTGGCATGCAAAGAAAAGAAAGTAGCTGAATTACTGGCTAGCGATCTCCAAGGATATGAAACTGGTTTGATGCATGATGAATTAAAATGGAACGATGTAGCTACCCATGCATGTAGAATACTGAACGCTTCAGAAAAAGTAGTGTTCCTTACACCATTTGAACTCGTGACCGCAAAAGACTTTGTGGATAAAGCAAAAGGTGACGGGTTTAGAATAGTTACCATACCAGAAAATATCCAACAGAAAATAAGAGGACTTGAAGATTTAGCTGGAAATCCTATTCGCAATTTGGAACAGTTTAAGGATGAATGGAATCAAAGCTTCGAATTCAAGTTTGTGAATCCTAAGGATTTGACAAGAGAGGAACAAATGACATTCGAAAAAACCAAACATATAGTTGACTTAATTGGCGGTTTGCCTAAAAACGTAAAAAAGATAATGATTTCCGAAACAATGAGAATGGAAACTTCAAGTTACAGGGAAGCAACTGGATTATGGGAAGCCACCGAGGAAAGGATAATTATCAAAAGAACTCAGTTAAGAAGTTTAAAAGAATACGCAGCAACTCTATTGCACGAAATAGCTCACGCAAGAAGCGGAACCAGTGATATTTCAAGAGAGTTTGAAGATGAGTTGACTTCACTACTTGGCCTCATATCATCCAACGTAATACTTCGATGATGAACTCTAATACTATTCATCTCAACTTGTTTGACATAACACACAAAATTACTGTAAGATGATTGAATGATGAAAGGAGAAAAAACGTTCTACTCGATTGACAGGCAACCTTGAACACCAATTACTTCGTCAATACCTAAACAATCATGACGAACTTACCCCTCTGAACCGAGCAAGCAAGAGGTTACTAAAGAAAATACTAACAGAAACTCTGGGGTTTACAAATAGGTTGATTCTCGAACATAGAGATAAAGATGGAAATCTTATTGAGAGAATAGAAACTTGAACCATTTTTCCGTTAAGCGTCGTTAACGGAAGTTCTCTATAGATCAAGATACGAAGGCCCGTAGTGAAATCTTTATGGAGCCAAGAGGTTAATAGAAATAAGTGTCAGAGATGGAAAGGCTCTGTTTCAGGAATAGCCCAAATGGCAAGAGGTTAATCAGAGATGTTAATAAAAAAGAACAATTCACATGAACTCATCAAAGCAAGGCAAAGAAAGTATTCCTCTACAAAAACAGAAACGACGCTGATCGGTTGACCTATCGAATAAAACCAAAGCTTGGTCAACAGAGATGATGCCAAAAAAATAACCAGAAAAACTCGCAGAAAACTTAATTATGCATTATCCTGATTCAATTCTAAGAATAATCAATATGAAGATTAAGCATACTAACTAGGTTTAAAAAATATTATCATGAGGTTACAATAATGGGTGGTAGAACAGTTTTATTGGTTGAGCCCGGATATAAGTCTATATATCCTCCACTCGGTTTAATGAGGATTTCAACTTGGCATAAGAAGGCTGGGGATATAGTCCACTTTGTGAAGGAAAATCCGCCACCAGACTATTTTGGCTATATCCCGCCCAAACTCGAGAAGCATTATGATGAGATATATGTCACTTCGCTTTTTACATACCGTTACACTCAAGTAATTGATTGCATCCGAAAATACCAGCTTCTCTACCCTAACGCCGAGATCAAGGTGGGGGGCATATTAGCCACCCTACTCCCCAACTTAATTAAGAGAGAAACAGGCATAACCCCACATATTGGGTTATTAAGTGAGGCAGAAAAGTGCCCACCTGATTACTCGCTCTTCCCGGAACTTGAGTTCTCAATAACCTTCACGACGCGGGGATGCCTTAATAAGTGTAAGTACTGCGTAGTCCCCAAGATTGAGCCCAGATTTATTATTCGTGAAAACTGGGAAAGAGATATAGCCCCCGAGCATAAGAGAATAATATTCTGGGACAATAATTGGCTATGCTCTCCTAATTTCTGTGAAGATGTGAAGAAGTTGGAGGAAATCGGGAAGCCTTATGACTTCAATCAAGGCCTCGACTGTAGGCTTTTCAATGAAGAAAAGGCACAACTACTCTGTCAGACGAGGATTCAACCTCTTAGGTTTGCTTTTGATTCCCCCTCTCAAGATAAATACATTCAAGAAGCCATCAGAATAGCGAAGAAATACGGATTTAGTGATATCAGAGTTTATGCCCTCTACAACTCCGCAGAAGAGTATGACACGCCAGAATACTTCTACAATAGAATAAACGAGCTGAATCGACTTGGTGCCTCAATCTACCCAATGAGATACAGACCTATAGACAGTGTGCATCCTCATTGGGTTTCACCGCAATGGGACAAAGATGTTCTTAGGGGTCTGAAACTCATTATGGTTTTTTTCTACAAAGGTGGTATAATCAAAAAAGGACGAGATGGCTTTCTTAGGATATTTGGTGATAACTCAAGGGAATTTGAGCAAAAATTGAGGAAAATCAATGCTTATGACAGAGCCCTCTGGAGGAGGAAGAATAAAAAATGAAAACAGAAGATGCTGAAATACTTAAATATCTACTATGGCAGTTCGTCGATAATGTGGAAACAGGAAAAGTAATAAAGGAGGAAGGAGAGGGAAAAAGGGGTAACTTGTACTATTTTACTCATCATAAAGGGTTTCTATGTGTAAATAGGATATTACCTTAGGGGATGATAAGGCTTTCAGGTCTCGAAGGAGTCTCAATAGAATTAATGATAAAGGGTAAGGAAATGAGGAAGACACGATTCAAACTAACAGTAGCAGAGAATGAAATTGCTGAGAAACTGATAAAATGTTTCATTGATGGTGTAGTAAGAGGTACCCATCCATCTATTGCTGGATGGATTGATATGGAGAAGGTAGGAGGGGTTGCAGGATGCGACTTCGTTGAAACTCGGGGCGGCAAGGTTAGGATCTCTCTTAACAGTCTTCTTAACCTGCGTAATAGAGTCTCAGGTAAGGTTCAATTCCTTATAGATGTTTGTTCGGATATTTCCCGCGCTATTGAAATTGAAAAATGCTTAAGAGGTATCGTAGAAAGACTCCGTGATTCATTAGAACTGCAAGGATCAATTGTAGCACTAGGTTGGTTGAGAATGTTTGAGACATCAGATTTTCCGGTAGATCCTTCTCGTGTGATTGAGGCTAACTTCAACTTTAGTAATTGGTTCATTAATGCTTCTGGGTGTTCTTCTATGCTTTCACTTGAGATTGCAAGAGGGTGGGGATCAGTGAACTGGGATATAGTCAGGCACACCTCAGATAAAGTCCGAAATTCTTTGCCTGCAATTAAGCAACCAGATGCAGATATTCTTAAGAATGTGAAGTATGTTTTGGATTGGGAGAAGGTTCTTGAGGTTCTATTGGATGAAAGTTCGAGAGTTGCAGTAGAGGCTCTTGCTTTTGTCTGGTTTGTTGATTATTTGTGCGAATCTAATGGGCTACTTTATGACGAAAGTTACGCGTTCATTCAGTCGACGTCTCTGGATATCCTTCACTTGTACCTTGGTAAAGAGATAACAGAGATTCTTAAGGGCATCAAAGAATTGGTAGAAGAATTATACGTTATTTCCAAGCGGGATGATCGAGTAGCCGTAGATTGGGCTAGAATTGTACGCCTACCTTGGTGAAAAATATGAGTGAGAGAATTCCGATCAGCCAATGGAGGGCGCCTGAAGGAGAAGTGCTCGAGGGTAATGTATTTCCCTCAGGTCAGCCTCCTTTCTACCCATTTCCAACGGTTTCCGATGTCATTACAGCCTCTTTTTGTCCTCGAGCCATCTTTCAAAGGGTTCTACATGGAGTTAATACGGACATTTCTGCCAGTAGAGGAGGAGGATTAAGAACTAAAGGATTGGGAACGCGTTTTCACGAATTTATAGCATACTTAAAGACTTCTATAGCAGAGGGGGATCTTACACCCCCAAGGAGCCTTGCCGAGTTGATGAGCTTGTTCCGCCTTTTTGTAAGAGACTGGGAAGGAGCTGACAATCTTTGGAGGTTTTATTTACAAGATTGGGGTAATAGAAAATTTGAGGAACTTCGGCAAATAATACCCAACGCACGAACATACTTTGAGACAACAGCAGCAAGTCTAAATGTGCGATTTAACTACGAAGGCGAAGAGTACGAGTATCCGCTTGAAGGCATCATTGACGAACTAGATCTAGATGGTGAGCGGATAATTGAACGAACCATTCGAGGAAGACCCGGCGATGATAGACCTCCAGCCCAAGAGGCCTATCAGGCATGGCTATTATGGAAGATATTATGCTCGATTGATAGGAATAATCGACCAGAGGAGCTCAGAAATGTGGATTTCACTGTTTTCAACCTTATTGTCGAGACGCCTTTCGAAAATTTTGATGTGGAAACTAATAATCCAGATTTCGAAAGGCAGTCTCTTGATGCTTATACATGGATTCCTGATATAACCACAGATTGGAGGGCTGAAGCTGAAGCACGCCGCAGTAGTGCTTGTGGTTTTGAACCAGATTTTAGTTGTCCATTTTCTATAGATTGCTATGGCCGGATTTGGCAGTATCCGGAGGCACGCCCGCGTATGCGTAGATCATTTAGAGAGTTTTATAGACCTTTGCTTTGGGAGATTATGTGGACCCGCGATCTTCTTGAGTATCAACTCTTAGCATTTCCATCGAATATATTGAGAGAAATGGGTATCCTTTTCTCAGGTAGAGTGGCATCGATCTCTCGAGATGGCAGGGAGGTTGAGATTGAGGCCCAGAGGGACGATGCAAGTTACGTTTCAGTCTTTAGTCGTCATGAAGGTGTAGGCAGATACACATTAATCTTTGGTACACCTTCCTTAGGACAAAGAGTAGAGGCGTCCTTCTCGCAAAGCAATGAAGACAGGCTCATCATGAGAATTGCAGGAAGAGGAGTTCCTATCTCGCAGAGGACTCTGATACTTTCTGGAGGCTCTGGTGCCTTCTTTGAGTCTAAGCCCTGGTTCCTCAATAGACTCGCCCAATATGGGCTCTTCAGATTACAGTTTGTAGGAAGAGGTAGACGTGAAACAGCCATGGCAGATTCGCTTGTTCAACTAATGGAGTCACTTTTTGGTCAAAAGGCCCTAAGGAGAGAAAGGAATGAGCGCCTATCGAGAGATCAAAGACCGAGTTGAAGAGAGGTACAGCCGTTTCGATCAGCTTCAAAGGCAGGCGGTAGAGGCGATTCTCGACGAATGGTCTTCGGCGGGAGATGAGGTCTTTATACTTCCAGTAGTTGACGGACCACCGGGAACAGGAAAGACAAGTGTAGGAACAATGGCTGTTGCCAATTATTTGCTTGAGAACAGAGAAGGTGGTATAACTTATCTGTGTTACACGCATTTTGCTACTGATGTGGCTCAAGGGTCTTTAAGGGGACTTGGCTTCGGTTTTAGACAGGTTGCTAGGCTTACTCCAAACCCAGTAGAGAGAGATCTGAGAAGAGGGGTTATTGGTTCCTCTTATGATCCATGGAGTGGTAGTTATCTAGAGGGTCTAAGTGCAAATGAAAGGAGGTACTTACAAGAAGTACAAGTATTGCTATGTACACTTCACGGTTCAGGTAGAGCCTTGGAATCCATGAGAAGAAAACAAGAAACTAGAATAATAGTAGACGAATTTAGTCAAGTGAATCCTCCAATCTTTTTTATGACACTTCAGAGATTACGAAGATTCAATCTCAATCCGTTGGGATACGCTTTACTTGGAGATCCACTGCAACTTCCCGTCGTCACTACTCAGCCTTTACTCCAACCAAATATTGCTGACTACATAAGAAGATTAAGGCCAACATACCATGCGCACGAATTGGAGTTTCAGTTCAGAATGCATAATGATATATGTGAAGCTGTGAACTCGCTAAGGCGTGCCTTGAATGCTGGTTTCTATCTCAGAAGTTCAGATAGCGTTAGGGATAGGGATTTGACATCTGACCCTTTCAATTTTAGGTGGAGAGAAGTATCATCCGGCGAAGAGGTGTCGCGAGAGATTTTTGATCCTCAGCACGCTCTCGTAATCGTAGACACCAGTAACTTAGGAAGAGAAGAGGTAACTGTTGGGGGGTCCAAGAGAAATAGAGACGAGGCGGGATTAGCAGCTAGAATCGCCATCGAGTTTAACAGGTCATTCCAAACCGAGGATGGAATTCACCTGACACCGATGGTTCTTACCCCTTACTCAGGACAAGTTCGTGAGATTCGAAATATGCTTCCCCCCGATTTACAGGAATGTTGCACTACAATTTACAGATCCCAAGGAAGAGAGTATCCTTGCGTGATCGTATCTTTTGTTTGGAACAATCCTGCAGGTTTCATAGGATTCCTAGAAGATTTCAGATTGAGAGCTCAAACCTATGTAGCTTGTTCTAGGGCTCAAGCCAAGCTCGTAGTGCTCATGTCAAGGCATTGTTTCATTGACGTTGGAGGACATGCTGACTTTGTAGAATTGTACAATACCCGGACTGCACATCTAGTGAGGGCAAGAGCATGAAAGATTTCATTGTCTACTTTCAACCTATGGGAATGTGGGAAAAAGTAAGGAAGGAGCTGACTCTTGAGGAAATTAGAGACCTTCCAGGAACTGGCAGACTCGTTGAACTTGAAGTAGTTAGAGAAGGGAAACTTGAATTCGTCCATGAATACAACGGTATAAGACTATTTCGTTTCTCCTGCGATTACAAAGTTCCTAAATCTTTATCAGGAATAGGTCAGGCACCATTTCAGCCTTTGATGTTCGAACTTTTGCAGAGAAAGGCAGGGCTAGTTACATGCATTCAATCTCCTAAAAAACCATCAAGAGTTGCCGTAGCGGTTTTATCCTATTCTGTTTTTAGAGATCCTTTCGTCATATCTCCCCTTAGATTCAATACACTCGAATTCCGTAAACTTTTAGAAGTTGTTGAAAAGCACTCAGGAAGACTAAGCCAGCTCTCACTCCGGTGGATCCGAAGTGAAAAAGGAGTAGTAAGGAAATTGGAAGTGTCTGGTGATTTTGGGAAAGTCTTGAATATAGACATGAATACTATTTTGGAAAGTACTAAGAGAGTTAGTTCCATGGGTTTCGTAATTCCTTCCTTTGTTGGAGGGGGTACTCTGTCCTTTAGAATTGCAGACTGGGGTGGAGGACAAATATATCAGCCTTCCGACCCGCAGATACACGAGATTTCAAACTTAATGGCGCTTCTTGAAGAAGCTGTTCTAAAATAGGATTCAACCAGTCATAAAAAGAAAAAAGAGGAATTTGCGAGAGATATCTCTAGCGATACTTGTAAATGGGCTTTCAGGAACCTTCTCTTCGAGGCATGGTTTGGGATAAAGTCGAGGAAATATTCTTTCCCCGACATTCTTGTGCCTCCAACTCAAGTATTATATATTTGTTCATTATGAAGATTGGGATTCATAAAGAATGAGAAAAGAATGTTTTCCGTCCTAATGCTGCATTAATCTCTTCTTCTACACCATGCGATCAAATATTCTGGTAACCGCGATTACGAGAACTACCATGCTTCGCCTTCCCTGTCTTGCGGCACAATGCTTGAATGATCCAGTCAAACCGAATGAATCCCAAGATTTCTAGATCTCTTTCCGGCTCAACTTGTAATAGAACCCATTCACACTATTTGCTTTTCCTCATCGTAAAAACAGAAGTCCATCCATTTCTTACCCATCATAAGTCGGTTGCACTTTGATCTTCTCAAAATTCCCATTCTTTATGAACTATTCAGGGATGGCGAGTCTTGTTATAGGTCCAACATATTGATGTGGTACAGTCATCTGGTTCAAAAGCAAGTGAGCATACCGGTGACCATGTCTTCCTATCGGTATTGTTGGTTGCGTCTGAAGTGGATATCTACTTAAGAAGAATAGGCCGAATTCCGCTCCGTTCTGGTATTGTTTCATCGCAATTCTCCAATCTCTTCCCCAGTAACCAGTCTCACCTGTGTACTGGCCATGGGTCTTCTGGCCAATACTGATTCATCCATTCTGGACATTAGATTGGAACATGGATTTAGGATAGAAGATCTACCAGAGCAGAACGGTTTGAGTCTAATTAATGGCCTCGAGTCCTTACCTCCACACCTTGGGCTTCTAAGTGAATTACACTGGCGGTTTCGCTGCTTTAACACATCCGAAAGAAAATTCTATATTGTGAGCAATGCATTCGAAAGTGATATTGAAATAGACGGAGAGGGGAGGAGGCTCACATCTCTCCCCTCTGAAGTTCCGAGATTTGACAATAAGTCCGTTCATGGATATCTACGTCCTACAATACAGCTGATGAGGCTCTTCAAGAAAGGGAATATCTGCATGCCATCGACATATTACTTTTTCATTCATGAGGGAGTTCCTAGGTTAATTATGAGTGGAAAAACTTCTGCATATGTGTCACCAGAACTATACACATTGCAGGGCGAAGAAACGGAGAAACTTCAAAGGTTCATCAAGGAAGCGGATTTTCCTCTGAAAAAAGCCTATTTACAGCTGGCTTTTCAGAATTTCGAATTGTCTTATCAGATTCAGATAAGAGATCTATCGTTTCTGACATTGATGATTGCTTTAGAGGCGTTGTTCAATCGAGGTCAACTAGAACTGGGATATACAATTTCGAGAAACGTAGCTGTGCTGCTTGGAAGTAGCAAAAGTAGAATCGGACGGAATTTTCTCTGAAATGAAGAGTTTGTATAACAAACGTTCAGATATTGTTCACGCAAGAAAGTTGGATGTTATCAGTGAAGACCAATTGGCGAGATTGCGTTTTTACGTTAGAGAAGCCATAAAGAGAATAATGTTACTGAATACCGCGAAGAACGACCTGTGCAATCTGCTTGATTCCAGTGGTTTTGGTGAATCTAAAAACTGGCATAATTCAACATTCGTTGGAAGACTTTAGGATTCATAACAGTCGTGAATTCACCCACTGGGAGCTCTGTGTGCAAGTATTTCCGTTAACCGCTATTATCGGAATGTTTTGGCTGATGCAAAAATGACTCTGCCCCTATTCTACCATGCCACTTGGAAGTGCAGAGTTAGGCTGTTGCTTTGGGATATAGAGGTTCCTGAGTCGTAGTGACCTACAAGTTTTATGGACCATTCTTCTTTCTGAGGTATACTAACTA
>Ga0315312_1002170_pt1 | contig 13954 bp, 14 predicted proteins | sample TDP7_MG_FD_203629 | JGI IMG/M metagenome (GOLD analysis project Ga0315312, IMG submission 203629) | Freshwater sediment microbial communities from Lake Towuti, South Sulawesi, Indonesia - TDP7 | ecosystem: Environmental > Aquatic > Freshwater > Lake > Sediment | place: Indonesia: South Sulawesi... | reverse complement strand
TGAGCGCATTAACCAGACGTCTCTCAGGGAGCCCTTCTTCGGCGTACCTTCTTCCCTCCTCGCTGAGCGACACCTTGTCAGACCTCTTCTCAAGAACCTTTGCTAGGTTCTTAGCCTCGAGCGAGAGGGCTGCGCGCATAACCGCAGCGTGAGCCAGACCTGTTGCCTCGACAATGTCAGGGATGGTCATGCGTCCTCCAGCGTTCTTGAGTGCCTGTAACGTCTTTCGTTCATATTCGCGAAGATCAGCCATATCCTAGGCCTTCCAGAAGGTTTCCAGTTCTCTACGAAGACTCAAGCCAACTAATGCCTTATCTAATAGTCCACGCTTGACTAATAAATCTTGGTCAACCTTGAGCCATGGCGTGAACTACGTTCCTAGGTTCTCGTAAACAGTGGCGGCGACTAGCTCCGAAGACTGCTCTCCTACTTTGCCTGACGATTCCCTTCGTCAGAACCAAGCTTCTAGTGTAGTCTTTTCCTTTGCTCTCTTCAAACCTTCAATTGTCTTTTCAAGGGCTTTTCGCACACGGTCTTCTGAGAAGTCTCTCTCGACGCAGAGGAAGTCCACGACGCCTTTGACGTCCGGTTCGTGCCACTCGATTCTGTAGATGTCCGTAACCTTGGGGCGGAGAAAGATTTCTCTTATCCGTCCAGGGTGAACTGGGAATTCGGGTTCTCTCATGGCGGGAAGTGCCTTTTCAAGGTTCCCGTAGGCTTTTATCAGCTTGAGCGCTGTCTTGGGTCCTATCCCCTTCACGCCCTCAGGGTTAAAGTCTGTGCCTATCGCTATCCCGATGTCTATCAGCTGTTCGTGCGTGATGCCCAATTCGGTTAGAACTTTGCGCAGTTCAACAATTTCTGGGATAACCTCGACATAAACTCTCTTCCGCGGAAGCTTCCTCCTGCCCGAGATGGTCAAGTTTCTTAGCAGGAATGGTGCCCCAAACAAGAGGCTGTCAAAGTCTTGGCTGGAACAGTAGTCTGCTTCGCCTTTTTTGACAATGTGTGCGGCTTGAGCCTCGCCTTCAGACGGCGCCTGAACCCAAGGAACGCCCATGGAGTCCAGTAGACGTTTTGAGTCATCAGCCATGTAGTCCTTTAGGCGGGATGTCATCTGAGCGTACATTCGAGCTTCTTCCGTCTTACCTTCGCTCAAGGCCTTCTCGTATTTCACCAATGCTTCCTCTTTAACCCTTGATCTTCTCTTGATTTCCGCCTCTTTGAGTGCTGGTGGGACTCCATCGAAGACGTAGATGACCTTTATCCCCCACTCCAGCAGGTTGCACGTTCTGTAGAAAAGACCGCTCAGATGACTTGTTACTCTGCCAGTGCGGTCTTTGAGAAGTGTGCCATCCGGTTGCCTTATGATTGCGAGAAACTGATACAGGGCATTGTAGGCATCGATAGCCACCTTCTTTCCGCCGAGATTCCTCAAATCCACGATTGTTTTCGGCACCAAGTCTCCTAAGTCGACACCCATCTGGAGATCAACTCTTCGCCAACCATGATGCAGCTACAACAGCTACTAGACTGTGTCATAGGGAAAACCTATAAAGCTTTTTAGGGAGGCTGCTAAAGGGAGTTTCCTGAGCTAACGGGTCTGGTTAAATATAAATTGCACTAGTCCAGTAGGATGTATGCTGGTCTCTTGGTCGGGGATGAAGCCGCTTCATGCCTTCTCAGATGCCTAATCGCGAGCTTTCGGTCGCAGAGATACTGACCAGTGCCGTCAATCTCTACTTGGCTAGGTTCGAATGTTTCATGATTCCGTTCCTGCTAACGAACTTTGCGAACGGCGCCATCAGCGAGTTCATAGGATACTTCATGCCGGATTTCATTTTTTCGCAGAATTATACAGAGGAGTTCTTCTTGCGGCTGATCGACTATCTAGTCGTCGCGATCCCGTTGGCCGCCCTATACGTGTTCGCAAGTTGGGTTACGAATACTCTATCTGACGGGATTGCTGTCAAATGCTCCTCAGACATGCTCGAAGGAAGACGTGCAGGGCTCAGGAAAGCGTTTGGTTTTGCCCTTTCTAACCTTTTTCCGCTCTTGGCAATTGGGCTTATGACCGGAATCCTAACGATACTAGGTCTCATTCTCTTCGTCGTACCCGGAATCATCGTTGCGGTTATGTTCGGTCTCGCAGTGCAAGTGGTCACAATAGAGCGATCGGGTGCAGTTCAAAGCCTTCGTAGAAGCCGAAGCCTGACGGCTGAGAGATGGGGAAAGACCTTCGCAGTTCTCCTCTCAGTCTTTCTCATCACCGCCTTAGCATATATAGCAGGAGACACCGTCGGAGAGGCCCTTGAAGACACTTTCCCAGGTTCCTATGGAGTGCAGATGGCTACTATGAGATGGTTCCTCATGAGTGTTTTCACGTCACTTGCCCAACCACTGCACCCCATCGCGCTCACATATCTGTACTATTCGATGCGCATCAAAGAGGAAGCTATCAGAGCAAAACAACCTCTTCAGCCAAGAGTTCTAGTTGGGCCACCGATCCCTCAGGCAGAGCTGAATCAGCGCACCCCTCAGCCTAAGTTTTGCTTCAAATGCGGCCAGAGGCTTCCATCCGATGCAGCCTATTGTCCCCAATGCGGAGCACGTGTAATGCCTCAGCCTCTGCGGCTTTGACGTCCAAACCACGATGTCTGTCCGAGATTGCCCTTGGGGAGATTTGACGCTTAGCTTTAATATCGCTGAAAGCTCTTTAGCTTAATGGATGCATCTTGGACTACTCATCGGTTGCGGACGCCTACGAGAAGATCGAAGACACCACGAAAAGGCTGGAGATGACAGATTACTTAGTCGATTTCCTGAAGAAGACGCCGAAGACAATAATCGATAAAGTAGTCTACCTCACACAGGGGAAGCTCTACCCTGACTTTGCGGGCATAGAGATAGGTATAGCGGAGAAACTGGCTATCAAAGCGGTCGTGAAGGCGACAGGAAGAAAGGAGAAAGAGATTGAGGAAGACCTGAAGAAGACTGGAGACTTAGGCGAGACAGCCCAAAGACTTCTCGAAAAGAGACTTCAAGCTACATTCTTCACACAGCCCCTTACGGTTGAGAGAGTTTACCTGACTCTTGACAAGATGGCGAAGGCATCCGGCTCAGGATCGATGGATCAGAAGATAAGTCTCCTAGCTGGTCTTCTTACTGATGCCAAGCCTAAAGAGGCTAAGTACATCATCAGAACCGTCACCAGCAAGCTCCGGCTTGGAATAGCTGACATGACAGTGCTGGACGCGTTGGCCATAGCCTATGGCGGCGGGAAGGATTCAAGACCTTTGTTGGAGAGAGCCTACAATGTCTCTTCTGACTTAGGCAGAGTTGCCAAGGTAGTCGTTGAGGCCGGCACAGAAGGTCTGAGAGACTTCAAGGTCTCGCTTGGGGAGCCTATCAGACCGATGATGGCTGAAAGACTGAGCTCCCCTGAGGAGATCCTGGAAAAGCTCGGTGGAAAATGCATAGCTGAATACAAGTATGATGGCGAGAGAATACAAATCCACAAAGACAGAGACCAGGTGACCCTGTTCTCGAGAAGACTCGAAGACATTACAGACCAGTACCCAGACGCAGTTGAACTGGTTACCGAGAACGTAGTGCCCGAAAAAGCTATCATAGAAGCGGAATGCGTGGCGGTAGATCCAGACACCGGCGAGATGAAGCCTTTCCAAGAGCTCATGCATAGGAGACGAAAATATGGAATCCAAGAGGCAATAAAGGAATACCCTGTTTCACTGTTTCTGTTCGACGCTCTCTACGTTAACGGGAAAGATATGACTTTAGAGACTCACCTAACTCGCCGCAAGGCTTTGGAAGAAATCTCAAAGCAACATGAACGAGTCAAAGTGGCTAGATCCATACTGACAGACGCCCCGGAGGAGCTTGAGAAATTCTTTGAGGAGGCCATAGAGAATGGGTGCGAGGGATTAGTGTGCAAGTCTGTGGGCGACGACTCGGTGTACCAAGCCGGAGCGAGAGGATGGCTATGGATAAAATACAAGAGAGACTATAAGAGCGAGATGAAGGACACCGTCGACCTTGTCGTCGTAGGAGCCTTCTACGGAAGAGGAAAGAGAGCGGGGACCTATGGTGCCCTGCTTCTGGCGGCGTACAGCCTTAAACGCGACGTATTCGAAACTGTGTGCAAATGCGGGTCCGGGTTCACAGATGAGGACCTTGAGAATGTTCCTAAGATGATGCAGCCACATAGAATTGATCATCGACATCCTAGGGTTGAGTCGAACTTAGAGGCGGACATCTGGTTCGAGCCCAAAGTAGTCCTAGAGATCATCGGAGCTGAGATCACGCTCAGCCCAATCCACACGTGCGCGATGAATGTCATAAGGAAGGGAAGTGGCTTGGCTATTAGATTTCCAAGGTTCACGGGGAGCTATAGACCGGACAAATCTGCGGAAGACGCCACATCGGTGAAAGAGATAACGGAGATGTACCGAGGGCAGTTGAAAACTATACAGGCATGAATATAGTGAATTCCGACAAAAAAAGGAAACAAGCACCAAGCATTTCACTCTGAGAAGTCCAAGCTGGGTCTAAGCCTCCAGCGCACGCCCAGCCCAACAAGGCGTTGTCTTCAGCGCACGCCAGTCTTCAGCTGTTTCGTCTCGCGTGCTCAATGCCTTGTCGCGTTGCGCTTAAAGTATTGCCCAACCCATTGAGGCAAAGTCTTTGTCGCAGATCAGCCTTCAGCCGTTTCGACTGATCCGCTCTTTGCTTCAATGCAATACTTGAAGCTTGCTTCCCAGCTTGGGGTAGTAAACTGCGCCATAGTAGAATATAAGATTTTTGCACAGAAAAATGAAGTGAAGCTCGTTTCTAGCTAAAAAAAGGGGGAAAATGGGGGTTTGGGTTCCTCAGGTTCTCAAATTCGTCTTTTTTGTAGGCATGTCTCCTCTTGGGTTGCCAATTCTGGCGAAGGGGGTCATAATTGACCTACAGGCTGACGTTAGGAGGGGATGGCTAACCCCAGATGCTTCCGTGCTCAGGCGCAACGTCGGGTGCGGGTCACGGTCCGATCTCCTCGACGTTGCACAAAATCTTAAATGGAAGCGTCTAACATTCTGTATAGGGTGAAGTAATCCGCCGTGGAGAGATTCGAGAAAGACCTGGACTATTTGGCGAAAAGATTATGCGGGGATGAGGATGATCGGGTCTCGAAGGAGATCATGAGGCTGAAAGATCGGCTCGTCTCTCTCCACAGAAGCAACCTAGTCAAGATCAACCATTCAGTTATGGAGCTTGTCTGCGCGAAATATCTTGTCCAAGCTGGCTATGACGTCGACTTGGAGCGCACACTGGACAGCCTTTCCTGCGATATCTACGCTACGAAGGGTTTCGGAAGCCTCATAATAGAGGTGGAAACTGGCTTCGTGCCCCCAGAACACGCGTTGGATCCATCAACCTACATTCAGGCGAGGATAGCAAGCAAGATAACCCGTTACAGCGGTTACGCTGAGAAGTTTGGGTTGGCGGTTCCGCCCCACTATGCCATGCAGATCCATCCGGCTTTGATTAGGCCTCCACGCGACCGTCGGGAGGACGAGATGAAAACTGTCAAGGCTCTTTGCGACCTTTACTACAATAGTCCTCCGGTGAGCTTAGAAGAGATAAGGAACGCCCGCATTCATGCGGTCTACATCCTAGATATGGACAACGGCACAGTCAAAGAGACTGAACCGGCCACCTATGCGGAAAGAACTCAACCGTTGCTCTGCTCAGGGTCAGGTCCATAAGGGGAATCAGAGGCAGTCAAGGCTGAGGTGTGACTTCGCTTGAAAGCGACTGCAAAGATCATTATCCTATGCGTAGTCTCGACCTTCGTCTATTGGACCCTAACCTCCTCATATGCTAAGGCAGACTTGCTTGAAGGTCACTTGCTTTTCAGCAGCAGCTCGCTTCTTCAGGGACGGATCTGGGTCGTCTTCACTGCCTTGTTTATCCACGCAGACCCTTTGCATCTTGTGGCGAATATGGTTTTCCTCTACGGTTTCGGCTCTGGTTTGGAGAACGAGATTGGAGCAGCGAAGGTTCTAGCCGCCTTTCTCACGGGCGGCGTTTTGTCCTTCATTTTGAGCATTTTCGTATATCAACCCGACACCGTTATGTTGGGAGCCTCTGCTGCGATATTCACCTTGGCAGCCGTCGCTATGCTCACTAGGCCGCTCAAATTCTCTTGGGTCTTACTCATGCCTCTTGGCTTGGTGACGCTTCTCTACTTCGTCTATAACGTGGCGGCAGTCCTGACTGGTAGTGGCGGGAATGTAGGTTACCTAGGGCATGTTACTGGCTTTATCATAGGTCTTACTTTCGGAATTGCGTGGAACCCTGCGAAATGGAAAAGAAACTTGCTTATAGCAGTAGCCCTTCTGATTGCATATTACGTTGTGATGTTTCTGCTCAATCTGCTGTTCGAAGGGCTTCTCTGGTCCCCAAACGTCCAACCCATGCCCATGAAGCAAAATGAAGGATGGGAAGGGCTTGGGCGATTTTCCTCTTCCTAGGTCAGAGATCTTTCCACCGGATTTGCGGGCGCGAAGGTTCCGTCCTAGGTTTCCACTACAAAGTTATATTTCCCTAATCATCGAAAGGTCTACAGAGGAGAAAGAGAGATGCATCAACTGAGCTACGACTTCAAAAACGCTCTCTTCGAGGTCGGAAGTTTCGAGGTCAGCCTTCAGGTCCACACCTTCGAGAACGTTTACGGTCTTGATCCAAACACGGTCACATATCAGAGAGAAGGAAACAGAAGCGTGTTCTCAGCAGAAAGACTGACCTGGGCAGGAGGACAGGAAACCGCGGAGGGCAAGGCTGCCCTTATAGTAGAGGAAAACCACGGCGAAGCTAGGATGACAGCGAAGGCGGAGCATACAAGGAAAATAAGGTGCATAAAAATCCTGATTTCAGGTCTCCTTGCAGATAAGGTCTTTTCTGTTTGGGAAGGGGAACAAGAAATCTCTGATGAGGGTCGAGTATTCCATTACCCCGATGCTTGGTGCGACCTTGTTACACCAATCCTATTCTTGAAAACAGGCCTAGACAGATTTATCTATTTCAGGTCTTTGGATAACAAGGTTCGCGCGAAACGCATTGCAGTTTACCCATCTCTGTACCCGAAAACAGAGGGGCTAACAGTGGAGCTGATCTATGAGGAGCTGGCACCCAAGATGTCTAGAGTTATCGAGAGTGCTCCCTGGGTTATCGGCTCAGCCGATGATCCCGACAAGACTATGGCGAATCACATAGACCACGTGGAGAAGGCTTTCGGACTGAAACCATGGGAACAAAGGGCAGACGTGCCGCAATGGGCGAGAGAAATCGCTTTGATTGCCTACATTCACGGGCAACATTGGACAGGCTATATCTTCAATGACTATGCAGACATGTTGAAGATCATCACTTGGCTAGCCGATCGCCTCGAAGCGAACCGAATCTTAGTTCATGTTGCCGGATGGGAGGGCAGATACTACTGGCAATATGGAGAGTACAGGCCAGACCCTCGAATGGGAGGAGAAGAGGGGTTTAGAAGATTTGCAGAAGGCACGAAACAATTGGGCAGCAGGATTCAGCTCATGATTGGAGCTAACTGCGCAAATACGAATCTGGACAATTTTGAGCAGTGGGGGCACAGCGCCTACCTTCGTTCAGCGGGCGGCTTCGTCTTCCAAGGCAACAAACCTGACTGGGATACTTCTAGGGCACACGACCACGCCTGGCAGGCTTGGTTGAACCCCGGCTGTCCCACTTGGCGAGCAAGGCTTGTCGAACAGGTGACGCAAATGGTCGAAAAGTCCAACATAGACTCGATCTTCCTCGATACCGATCAAGTTTGGACCAACGATCCCGCTTTCCCTGTCTACGAGGGGCTACTTCAACTGCGAGATGAACTCAAAGCCCGTTGTCCCAACCTGCTGATAGCAGGAGAGGGATGGTATGATGCTTTGGGAGCCGTCACTCCTCTAGTGCATCCGGGAATGCCGAAGCGTTACCCTGAATTGCTAGGCAAGTACTGCAGATGTTTTGCACACAATTCTTGGGGAGATGCGGGGCGAGGAAGCACAGGGGTCTTTGAAGGGGGCTACACGAAGTTCTCCATGGTGCCAGAGTCGCGCTACTGGATCCCGACCGCAGTCTTTGTTGAGGACACGCTGGACGAGGGTAGAGAAAACCTTGAGGAAATCATAGAACAAGCCAGAGAGTATAACAGAAGGTACCTTCATGCGTGAGACTGCCCTGGGGAAGGCGCGAAATAGAGAGAATCGTCAGTTGAGGCTGTGCTGGTCTTTCCAAAACAGTTAAGAACGTTTGAGCCATCTTAAGGTTTGAGCGGCTACAGTTCGATTCCAAATCCTAAATGTGCCAAGCGCAGGCTTTGAAGAGGCTCGAGATTTGAAGGTCTACTTTGGCGTGTGCGGCATCGGGCTTGGGCACGTGGGGAGATGCATACCAATAGCCGAGAGACTCTCAGCGAAAGGGGCCGACGTACTGTTCTCAACTTATAGAGATGCTGTAAGATATGTGGAACATGCAGGATTTCCACTTTTTGAAGCTCCGTCAGTGGGTTTCATGGTCAAACCTGACGGAACCGTGGATTTCAGGCAGACGGTCGCTAACCCTGGTCCATTCCTAGCCTCATTCACGCTAGCGAAACAGGTGGAGGCTGAAATCGAGTTCATAAGAGCCTTTAGCCCCGATGTGGTTGTGTCGGATTCGCGTGTATCGCCATTACTGGCAGCAAAGATGCTGAAAGTCCCTGACATCTGCATCGTCAACCAGTTCCAGATAATAATACCACGAAGATCCCGGCTTCTGAGGTTGGCCAAGCTTGTTGACACGGGCGCCTTAGCCATGATCGGCAAGTTGTGGACCAGCGGAGCGGCGCATCTCATGATCCCAGATTTCCCTCCCCCCTACACGCTATCAGCTGGAAACCTGAGGATCCCCAAGTCGTATCAGAAACGCGTAAAGCTTGTGGGGCCCATACTGCCTGTTCATCCGGGAGAGCTGCCGAGCAAGGAGGAACTGAAAGGGGACTTAGGACTAGATGAAGACTCCCCGTTCATCTTCTTGCCCATCAGCGGTCCGAATGAAGAGCGTGCCTACATCACTGAGGTTTTACGCCGGATCGTCATGAGTTTCCCGAAGGACTACCAAGTTGTCATGTCTCTAGGGTACCCAGGCGCCTCCGAGAAACCAATCTGCAAAGACAATATCACTGTCTACAATTGGACCCCTAAGAGGTTCGAATACCTCAAGGCCTGTGATCTGGTGGTGTCAAGAGCCGGGCACGGAACCTTGACCCAGAGCATTAGCTACGGGAAACCCATGGTTCTCATACCTACGCCAAGCCACACGGAACAGCTGAACAATGCGTATAGAGTCAAAGACCTAGGCATAGCTGAGGTGCTAGAGCAGAAGGATGTGAGTGGAGAGTCGCTGGTCAACACGGTCAGGAACATGCTTTCCGACGAGAGTTACGCACGGAGAATGCAGAAGGTCCAAAGTGAGATATCGGGCTTGAACGGCCTGCAAACAGTTGTTGAGACGGTGATCAAGGTCGCTGAAAACCGGAAGTGAACCGAGAGAGAGAACGACTTCACTGCTGACCCCTGAAACCCAGTCCGAGAACATAGGCCTCGGCGCTTTCTTTCCTGCTGGCTTTCGGTTTGACGATCTTCACGACAGAGAAAGACTTTCTCGCGTGGTCTAGGAACCGAGGGAGCATATCGCCCTGGAAAACCTTAACGAAGAAGTTGCCGTCAGCTCTCAACACAGAAGTGGCGATTTCTAGGGATCGTTCGGCCAGTTCTATCTGTCGAGCATGGTCAACTTCCCAGATCCCGGAGACATTTGGCGAAGCGTCGGATAGGACAACATCAGCAGAGCGTGGCATGATGGCCTTGATCCGGTAGGCCGTTTCCGGATCCCTTATGTCTCCTACAATCGCAGATACATTCGGATGGCCCATGGGTTTGACCTCCTTGATATCAACGCCCAAAACGAAACCTTTCTCGCCGACGATCTCTCGCGCAATCTGTAACCAGCCTCCTGGAGCTGAACCGAGATCCACAACCACATCTCCCGGTTCCATAAAGCCATATTTTCTCACGGCCTGCAGCAACTTAAAAGAAGCACGCGATCTGTATTCTTCCTTCCTTGCTTCTCTGTAGTAGAAGTCTTTTCTGTGCTCTCTTACCCAGTCTTTGGGCAACTAGCAGTCACCGGAGAGTCCTGATTCGCCGCCACTGGAATCGAGTATCCATTGTGTCAGCCGGTCGCATTCATTAGGCGATGACTTGCTGCCAGCCCCGCATCTTAATTTTTCCACACATGTTAGGCACGGGCACGCTAAAATAGAGTCTATCGAGACCGGTTGCCTTTTGGAGTAGAGCCTATAGGTCCACCTACCTTCTGAAAGCTCGCGGTCGCGGAGGATTAGGCCCTTTCTTTCCAGCTTAAGCGATACTCGAGACCCCTCTCTGCTGCTTGCCTTCATCTTCCTCCACAGCTCAGACTGAAGAAGGCCCTTATCTCCAGTGTTCATTATCAGTTGCAGTGCCTTTTGTTCCAGGTCGTTCTGCTTAGGCATCGAGTCTCCCTCTGGACTTCCCTTTCAGCTCTATAATATATGGACACAATAACATAAAAGGGTATAGACGACCAGATCGCAGGAAGCCAAAGATTTCCCGCATGTGCCTTGCCTATACGCTTAAGAGCCTTCCGATTCATAGCTGAATATATGGAGAAGGGTTACTGTCTGGGGATCGAGAGTACAGCTGACGATTTCGGCGTCGGGATCATGTCGTTCGAAGGCAAAACCTTAGCCAACGTCGTCAATTCCTACATGCCTAGTAAAGGTGGCATACATCCAAGAGAAGCAGCCCGCCATCACGCATTGGTTGCGGGAAAAGTCTTGGCTGAAGCCCTAAGAAAAGCGTCTTTGAAACCCGGAGACCTTGCGGTCGTCGCCTTCTCGCAGGGGCCTGGAATGGGGCCTTGTCTCCGAACTGGTGCCACAGCTGCAAGGGCCCTTGCCTCCTACTTGGATATTCCTCTAGTTGGAGTTAACCATCTTGTCGCTCACCTAGAGATTGGCAAGCTGACGACGGCAGCACGAGACCCAGTCACGTTATTCGTCTCCGGAGGAAGCACGATTGTAACGGCCTTCGAGGCTGGACGGTATCGTGTTTTCGGCGAAACGCTGGACATAGCGGTCGGAAATTGCATAGATGTTTTTGCCAGAGAGGCTGGGTTGCGTCCAGAAGAAGGGGTTCCCGTCGCAGCGAAAGTCATGGAACTGGCGCGTGAAGGTCGCAAACTGATCCCGCTTCCCTACGTCGTGAAAGGCATGGACCTCTCCTTCAGCGGTCTCCTAACTGCTGCGACCCAGCATGTTCACGACGGCCATTGCCGTCTAGAAGACCTATGTTTCAGCCTTCAGGAATATATTTTCTCAATGCTCACAGAAGTGACCGAACGAGCCTTAGCGCACACAGAGAAGCCTGAGGTTCTCTTGACCGGAGGCGTAGCGGCTAATCAAAGGCTTCAATCCATGCTTAGAGTCATGGCGGAGGGTCATGGCGCCAAGTTCTGCGTTGTCCCAAAAGAACTCTCAATGGACAACGGGGCCATGATCGCTTGGACAGGAATCATCCATTACAGACACGGCATGACCGTCCCCATTGAAAAAAGTTTCGTAAGGCTGAAGTGGCGCCTCGACGAGGTTGAAGTTCCCTGGGTGAAAGAAGACGATGCTGATTAAGAAAGGTGCCGAAGCCAACCTTATCTTGGAAGAGCAGCATAACCGAAAGGTAATCCTTAAGAAACGCCTGCCGAAGAGGTATCGAATTCCCGAACTCGACAGGGAGATCCAAACCTACAGAACTAGACATGAGCCTCATATTATGCACAGCGCCAAGGAAGCTGGGGTGCCCACGCCAGCCATATTCATGGTAGACATTGCTGAAGCAACGATTGTGATGGAGTTTGTCGAGGGGAAACAGGTCAAGCAGGTTCTTAACGATCTCCCGCCGGAGGAAATCACGAGCCTGTGCCGATACATTGGAAGAATGATAGGTCGGCTCCACGGTGGCGGGATAGTCCATGGCGACCTCACCACGTCGAACATGATCCTAACGCCCCAAGGCAAAGTCGTGTTCATAGACTTTGGGCTCAGTGAACAGACGAACGAGCTAGAAGCCAGAGGCGTGGACCTGCACCTGATGAAGAGGGCTCTCAATAGCACACACCACAGATGTGCAGAGGAATGCTTTGAAGCTGTGATCAAAGGGTACGAACAAACGGCGGGTAAAAGGGCGGCAAAAGAAGTCTTAGACAAGATAGCAGAGATAGAGAAAAGGGGCAGGTACGTCTCTGAGAGATAAGTCCAAAGTCCGAGGATACATAAGCAGAGGATGAAGCAGGTTGCAGCATAAAGAGTTTCCATGGGGCAGGCTGATTTTCTTCGCAACTGGAAACACACACAAATTCAATGAGGCACGGCAAGTATTGGCAGTGTACAATATCGCCGTCGCTATGCTCAGGATAAAAGCCCTAGAGATTCAAGACGACGATATGGAGAATATAGCCAAGGCGAGCGCACTGGACGCCGCGAACAGAAGCCACCTTCCGGTTATCGTTGAAGACGCGGGTCTCTTCATAGGAGCCTTGAAGGGGTTCCCGGGACCCTACGCCAACTATGTTTACCGAAGCATTGGGAACGAAGGCGTCCTAAAGATACTGGAGAACCATAGGGACAGAAGAGCCCGTTTCAGGTCCGTTGTCGCGTTCTGTACCCCCAATATGTCTCCGATTTGTTTCCGCGGCGTAGTCGAGGGAAGAATCGCAGAGGAGACGCAGGGAAGCTCCGGCTTCGGCTTCGACCCGATCTTTGAACCTGCGGAAAATCCAAGAAAAACCTTTGGAGAGATGACCATGAAAGAAAAGAACTCGATCTCACACCGAGGTCGGGCTCTACGAAAGTTTGCAGAATGGTACAGATCGGCCACTCTAGGCGTTCAACAAAGCTTTTAAATACCTGATGCCTTGTTCTAGAGAGACTCCGACGGAGGACAACTAGTGCCCAAGAAAGAGAAAGGCCGATCACATTCAACTCGACCGTTGAGCAGAAGAAGCCCAAGCTGGTGCAGATACACAGCGGAAGAGGTGGAGGCGCTAGTCGTCAAGCTTGCAAGGGAGGGGAACCCTCCGAGCAGAATTGGCCTAATCTTGCGTGACCAGTATGGCATCCCGCTGGTCAAGACTATAGTTGGAAAGGGCATTATTGAGATTTTGAAGGAAAACGGTCTGGGGCCTGCGGTCCCGGAGGATCTCGATGCATTATTGAGAATGGCGGCTCGGCTCAATGCGCATCTACAGAAGAGCAAAGCGGATACATACAATATAAGAGCGATCCAAGTCGTTGAGTCGAAGATTCACCATCTGTCCGAATACTACAAACGCAAAGGCGTGTTGGCGGAAGATTGGAAGTATACTCCTACAGCTCTCTCCGCAACCTAGCCAGGGATCTTCATGGCGGTTGGGCACACTGCGGTCGAGACCTTTCTGGACGAGACTAGAAAAGCTGCTGAACACATCCTGGAACACGCTGAAAAGGGAAGAAGTCTTCTGGTAATCTCTCATCTGGATGCAGATGGTTTGTCAGCGGCAGGAATCATGGGCTCTGCCTTGGCTCGGCTCAACGCAACATTCCGTATTCGGATTGAGAGATGGTTCGACGAGAAGGTTGCCGCCGATATAGCCCGCTGCAAGGACGCTCTGACCATTCTAACAGACATTGGTAGCGGGAACCTGGACATTCTGAACGAGAAAGCCAAAGGGATGCCTCTCGTCATACTTGACCACCATCAGCCAACGGGCGAAGCCGATGAGGCTTTTATACATTTGAACCCCCACCTTTTCGGCA
>Ga0315312_1002168_pt1 | contig 13956 bp, 10 predicted proteins | sample TDP7_MG_FD_203629 | JGI IMG/M metagenome (GOLD analysis project Ga0315312, IMG submission 203629) | Freshwater sediment microbial communities from Lake Towuti, South Sulawesi, Indonesia - TDP7 | ecosystem: Environmental > Aquatic > Freshwater > Lake > Sediment | place: Indonesia: South Sulawesi... | reverse complement strand
GCCGTCATGTACTGCGGAACCCACAGCGGAAGGGACGTGGACAAGTTCAAGGAGACAGGCCTAACCCCAGTCAAGGCCAAGCACGTCAAACCACCCCTGATTGAGGAGGCCGTAGTCAACATGGAATGCAGAGTCGTCGGAGAACTCGCCACAGGAGACCACACCATCTTCGTCGGCGAAATCCTCGCCGCCTGCATCTCGGAGAAGCCTGTGAAAGTCCTCTTCAACCTCGGCCCAGACGAGAAGGGCAACAGGGTCTTCGGGGGTTTTTAGCCCCCGCTTAGGGGTGAGAGGATCGTGAGGAGGTCCTCTTGGCCCAAGGTCGTTCCGAAGAGTTCCCTGTGCTTGTCTAGGTTCCTGCCGTTGAGGAGTAGGAGGAGGTTCTCCTTGATGTTCCCATCAGAGTCGAAGACGTAGCAATGGAAGGCCTCGCCATAATTCTTCGAGAGTACCTTGAATAGGTCATCTAAAGTCGCGCCTTGAGGCAGTTGAACCCTCTCCTCATTCTTCTTGGTGACCTCTCGTAGTTGTGCTGGGTACCTCACGGTCACAGAGACCAAGGACGACGAAGCCTCTCGGATTCCTTGACTTCTGAGAATGGATTACATTCCAATAAAGGTATTCAAAATCTCTTGAGAAGGCCCAAAAAAAAGGGAAGATAGGGGCCGGCTATGGGATGTAGGCGAAGCCCGGATACTTCGGGAAGATCGCGCTCACAACCTCGATCAGAGCCGTCTTGCCTGCGTCTACGGACTTTATCCCACGCTTGAAGGCCGGAATCAAGTCGTCGGGCCTCTCAACCCTCTCCGAGTAAGCCCCCAGCCCCTCAGCTATCTTAGCATAGTTCTGCACCTCAGGTGGAAGGACCTTACTCGTAGACGGGTGATGCTTCTCGTACCCGCCGAAACCGCCGTTGTTCAGAACCACCAGCAATATCAGCAGCTTCTCCCTAACACTGGTCTCTATGTCCATCCCCTGCTGGCCCACAGCCGCATCACCGAGGAAAGCAACACACAACCTATCAGGGCAGGCGAGTTTAGCACCGATCATGGCGGGGATCGAGAAGCCTAGGGTGCTCGTGTGGCCCCAGCCGAGGTATCCCCTTGGCATCGTCGCCTCCCATATGTGGCAGAGTTGGTCGCGCGGATTTCCTGAGTCGTGGGTTATCGTAGTCCTGTTCCTATCGACCGTGTGCATCAGGTCCCAGATGACCCTGTAGGGGTTGATGGGCACCTCATTCGACGTAAGGTAAGGCATCCAATCCTTGAGCCAAGACTCCTTCTGCTCCTCGATCTCCTTCATGAGCGCCTCTTTCCTCCGCTTCTTGCCCCGCTGCTTCTCCACCTCCGCGATAAGCTGTTGCAGGACTAGCTTGGCGTCCCCGATGATGGCATGCTGCACCTGATAGTTCGCGTTGACGTCCATCTCGTCGATGCTGACCTGGATGACGGCCTTACCCGGTGGTAGGGGTATGCTCATCCCCGGGAATCCTGGAGTCAAACTGGTACCAATAGCTAGGATCAGGTCCGCCCTCTGTATGAAGCGTGAGGGTGTTCGCCCCACCGAGCCCACGGAGAGGGGATGATTCTCAGGGAACGCACTCTTCCCCTTCATCGTAGTCATCACAGGCACCTGAACGAGTCCAGCCAACTGGCGTAGCTCCTCATAGGCGTCCGCGTAGAAGACCCCGTCACCGGCAAGGATGAGGGGGCTCTTCGCGGCCAGCAGAGCCCTAACGGCGACCTCCACATCCCTCGGGTTCCCAGCCGGCCTCCACCTCTGGACAGGCTTGTAGTCGAACTTCGAGTCGTCCAAGGTCGCGTTCTCCAAGCTTCCAGGGAACTCCAACAGGACTGGCGAAGGCCTACCATTCTTCAGGTACGTGAAGGCGCGGCGCATCACCTCGCAGAGCCGGTCAACACTAGGGATACGAGCCGCCCACTTCGTCACATACCAGTAACTCTTCACAGGGTCGAAACTCCGCTTATCGAGAGGACCAGCCTCTCCGCCTCCAGGCACTAGCAGAATCGGCGTCAAATCATCATAAGCCTGAGCCAACGCACCCGAGGCGTTCTCGATGCCAGCCGAACCCATGACTGTAGCCACACCATGCTTGTGGCCCATCGACATGCGGGTGTAGGCGTCCGCTATGGCGATCGCCGACCTCTCGTGGCGGGTCATTATCATCCGCATTCCAGCGGCGCTGCAGGGGTTGGTGATGGGCGTCGGGGGGAAGACCGAGATCCAGTCTACTCCTTCGGCTTGCAGAATCTTGGCGAATGCTTCTCCACCCTTCAACATTCTCACCTAGACTGACCAAGAAAACATGCCTCGGGATATTAAGGCATTGCCTACAAACCCGAACACTCTGATCTCAGAGGCAATCCTATGGAATCTGCCTAGCACCTCATCCATTTGTTCAGTCCAAGGCCACTTTTTCCAGCTGTCCTAGGACGTATCTCCTAATCTCCTTAGGCTGGGGAAGCTCTCCAACGACTTTACCATTCCTCAGGAGAGGCTTCAGCATCGCCTCCATGCTCCCACCGCACTGGGGGCATCTGGGTTGGGGTGAGTTCGAGGGCAGCGCAAGGTCGACTAGGCAGCCTCGGCACCGCCACACCTGCTTAGCGCATCCCAGTTTTCCTCTCTTGGCAACGCTTCTCCCACCTATCTCCACTATGTCTAGGGCAAAGTCGACGACCTCGGCGTTGCTTATGAAGGTGCCCACGCCGAAGCCATCCACTCCTGCCTCGCTCAGCTCCTTCACCGACTCATCGTTCAGCCCTCCGGAGACGAAGATCTTCACATCGCCATACCCGCGGCTGTCCAGCTCCCAACGCACCTCCTTGACGATCTCAACGAAGTTGCCTCGCCTGCTGCCTGGAGTGTCCAGCCTCACTCCCCCGAGGCGGCCCTCCAAGGCTTCAGCGGCCATCACAGCCTCCACCTTCTCATCATAGTACGTGTCTACGAGAGCTATCCTCGGAACGTCCTCAGCCATAACCTCGTCGAAGGCCTTCCAAGCCTTGACCTGGTCGCCAAAGACGATGATTAGGGCGTGGGGCATCGTCCCCATAGGCTCGATTTGGAGAAGCTTCGCGGCGGCGAGGCTGGAGACCCCGTCGGCCCCTCCGATGTAGGACGCCCTTCCTATGAGGGGGGAGAGGGATGGATGCATCCTCCGGGCGCCGAAGTCCATGACGATCTTGTTCCCGGCGGCTTTCCTGACCCTAGCCGCGGTAGTAGCTATTCCTGAGGCTTGGCAGAGGAGTCCAAGGAGTGGCGTTTCCAGCTTGCAGAAGGAGCCGTAAGGCCCTGAGATGTTCATCACGGGTGCCCTGAACCCGCGAGAGTCTTTGGCTCGAAACACAGTCCCCTCAGGCATAATATCCATATCCACGGGGTAGCCTTCCATGAGGTGGACAGCCTCCTCGACCCCTGCCAAGATGCCCCAGGACCATCCTTTAGGGAGGGCGCCAGTCGTGGCCTCGGCCGTGACCCGGGTTCCATCTAGACCCTTGGCCCTCAAGACTTCGAGAGTGCGCTCGAAGTATACGTCTGTGGTCTCTCCTTCCTTTATCTCCTCGTCAGACGCGATGTGGAAAGGCCTCAATTCCTCTCTCTCCATCGGACCGGAATTCTAGTCGTCGGAAATGAACCTTGGTTATGCCGAAATTCCTTTATATAGTCCATGCTTGGCCGCTTTGGTAGATCTCATCTCCAGTCGTGCTTCGAAGCATCCTAGCTTCGCAACGAGGATAAGGACCTCATCAGGCGCGCTAGAAAGAAACGTCAGGCTGCCAGTCCCTCACTCGCCTTGATTTACCTGTATGCTGCGGACGGTCATCCTCTCGAACCTACCCTCAGGGAGACTGAGGTGAGGATAGACCTTGCTCTGGTAGAGGCGGCAACCTGGTGCCAGTGAAACGTCGTCGGCTATCACCGACAAACCCTCTATGATCGTGGGTTTTTCGGGGGTCGAGTTCACCGTGACCTGTCGCCCGATTATGCTATTCCTTATTACGGCACCGTCTCCAATTATCGCTCGATCCATCACCGCCGAGTTCTCAATTACAACATCTCTCCCAATCGTGCTGTAATTGTCGATACAGGAGTTCGTTATCTTTGCACTATCCTCGATGTTGCAGTGCCTCCCGATCAGACCGGAGCCTCCAAACTGTACCTTACCATCCCTAAACTTCTTCAATATCAACTTCCTCCATTTGATCGATTCGGTGCTGTCCCCCTGAATCCAGACCCTCTCACCAGACGATATGCGCCCTCCAAAGTCTTGAAGAGAACTTAACTTCCCATTCAGGATGCCTGTCATCGCATCTAGATATCGCTTAGGAGTCCCAACGTCATACCAGCTACCCTTGAGGACGAACCCGTATACCTCTCTACCTGTCTCGATGAGGTAGGGGATGACATCATAGCCAAAGTCCAAACGTCTCCTTTCTTGAATTATCCTCCTGACGCCGTCCTCTGCCAGAATGTCCCTGATCTCTCGGGAGAACATGTATAGGCCGGTGTTAACTAGGTTGGAAGGGGCCTCCTCCTTCTTCGGCTTCTCCACGAACCGAGAAATCCGCATATCTTTGTCTACGTCGGCCACACCAAACCCCGTTATATCCTCAACCTCCATCAGCCCGATGGTCAACACGGCCCCCTTGGTCTTATGGAATCTCATGAAGTCGTCGAGGTTCACGTCGAAGATGTTGTCTCCCTGGACCGCGAAGAGCATTTCCCTGATGTCATAGTACTCCAAGTTTATCCTTGCAGAGTCGCCGCTCCCATAATCTTCGATGTTCGGCTGGTACTTTATGTGAATTCGTGGAGCGATGCCGTAGGTGGCGGAGAATCCGATGCCCGACTCGAAATGGTCGTGGAGGCTCCGGTAATTCGTGTAGCCCTTGACGCCGAAGATGAAGTTCTTGACTCCTTGACTAGCTAAACATAGGAGTGCAATCTCGATCAGCGGCCTGTTGACGAGCCTCAGACAGGCCTTTGAGGATTCTGCGGTGAGGGGCAGAAGACGGGTGGCCCGCCCACCGACGGGAATTATCACCCATAATTTCTCCAAGTCCTCGCTCATCTTACATCCTCGATGTAGGATACTGCCGTGCTTTACAAATAGTCTTCGGCGCGTATTAGCCAAGCTATTCGAAGAGCGTTAAATGAGAAAGAAGAGAATTTCCTGGCGAATATACGTCTTGGTAGCGCTCACTGGTCAGTCGCCGGCCCCACTCAATGAACTTAGCTCCCATATGGTTGTCGATCTGCCCGTTGATTTCTTAGAGACTCTTTCTCTTCTACTGTGAACCAAAACTCTACTTCTCCCTAGGCCATCGCGCCTGATAGATGAAGTTGGGGATCTAGGTTCGATCATGACTTAAGTAGAGTAGGCCCAAACTACGGTGATGAGGCGAATATTCTTGCAAAGGGAAGACGAAACGGGACAAGTTTTGGGAATGGATGAAGTTGGGCAACTCCGCATCTTCGAATGCTCCACATTGTCGGAAGTGATCGCGGCCACGATGCCCAATCATGATGGCTGAGGGAGGTGAGGTCTCAGCTATGCATGATAGAGGAAAAGGGAAGGTGTACTGGCATGAGCACACGATGAGGGAGTTGGAGGAGATCATCCCCACACTGGAGGCTGTCGTCATACCAACGGGGTCGACGGAGATCCACGGACCCCACCTCGGGGTGGGCAACGACATCCTCAGCGCCAGCAGAGTCTGCGAGGATGTGGCCAAGATCATGTACCCTAGGGTTCTCGTTGTCAGGGTCCTTTGGGTCGGCTTCGCCCCCCATAACATGTGCAAGCCCTTCACCGGTACAATAACCCTCACGGCCGAGACGTACATTCAAGTTCTCTACGAGGTCGCTGAGAGTCTGCAGAAGCATGGCGTGAAGCGCATCGTGTTGGTCAATGGGCATGGGGGAAACGTCGAACCCAACACCGTAGCGTGTAGGAGGATAAGGGAAGAGCTCCACCACAAATATGGCGTGGACCTCGAGGTTGGCTGCCTCTCCTATTGGGACGTCATCCCCACCGAGGTCTGGAAGGAAGTGCTAGAGGTCGGTGGGTCGAACATAGGCCACGGTGGAGAAGCCGAGACGAGCATTCTCATGGCAATAGCTCCACAAGCCGTCAGGACCGATTACTTCAAAGAGCCCGACCAGAGGCCCCATGGCTTTCCTCGCGCCATGAAGGTCTTAAGAGCTTGGTACCAAGACGAGTACAACCCTGACGGGAATACAGATGATCCTCGGACTGCAAGCAAAGAGAAGGGTGAGAAGCTACTCAAAGCCGCCGTCGACGGAACAGTTCTAGCACTTGAGGAGTTCATCAAGTACAGACCAGTCCAGACGCACAGATACCCTGAGGCCTGAAGATCGGGCTATCCCCCTTTCTCCTCATGGCCAGCAAGTTCCACTCGGCCGTAGAACAAGGCGGAAATATGCGAAGCGTATCGAGTGATTTCTCTTCGCACCTGCTATCAGGTTCCACTATCTGGGGCTCACGGTCCTGCACTTCTTGAAGATTGAAGCAGGTTCTGCTCCGTAGTTCCTTCTGGGCTCTATGGATGTTTTAACCGTATGTGCACTTCTCAAACCTCTTCTTTGCAGGCAAGCCAGTTAGCTCATAATCTGTCATGATCAGGTACATACCGCTGGCCCTTGCCTTCCTAGCCTCCGTCTACGTGGGTTCCCTGTTCTCCCCGGACCCAGTTACCCTGTTATCCTTTTCGATAACTGTACTGTTGACCCTTGTCTTGGCCATATTGATCAGGCTCGCTTGGAGCAAGCGGCTCTACCGTAAACTAGAACGCCCCTCAGATGACGAAGGCGATGAAGCATAGGATGCGGTCAGATGACCTGCAAGATTAGGTATGCAAGCCAGAAAGAGAAGGTGTAAACGGCAAGGATCACGATGAAGCTGTAGTAGTATGATCTTCGAGATGGGAACTTGTAGAGGCGTTCACCTAGTCGATAGTTGAGCCAGTCCGAGAGACCTCCCAGAAACGCGTAGAAAAGTGTGCACAAGACGAAGAGCCTCAAAACCTCGAACAACTCCACTAACCTACCTCCCATCGAAGGCCATTTGAGATTAGATCTAGAAGCGCCCACAGAGTATAACAATCTTGAGCCTCTTATGCGACGCGTCTAGAAAAACAACCACCCTGCTTGACGACCACATCCAGTGCTGAAGCAATAGCAAACTACGATTCGCTTTTAGTAGTAGGCGCTTTATGTGCTTGCTGGGTGGATTTCATGGAGATACGTCGCCTCGGCAAGACTGGACACCGTGCAACCATCCTAACCCTCGGGGGCTGCGGCGTAGGCCGCCTATCCCAAGAGGAGGCCGATGCGGCCATAGAGCTTGCCTTGAAGCACGGCCTCAACATGATCGACGTGGCCCCAACATACGGTGAGGCTGAGGATAGGCTCAGACCTTGGGTTGAGAAACACAGGGATCGTTTGTTCATAGCTGAGAAGACGCAGAGAAGGACCAGAGAGGAGGCCAAGGAGGAGCTTAATAGGTCTCTAGAAAGGCTTGGGGTCGCCCACTTCGATCTTTACCAGTTCCACACCATAGGTGGCATGGATGAACTGGAACAGATGCTCGGTAAGGACGGTGCGATGGAAGCCTTCAGAGAAGCAAAGGAGACCGGCCTCATAAGACATATAGGGATAACGGGCCACGAAGATATAAGAACCCTCGTAAAGGCTCTGGAACTCTACGACTTCGACACGGTACTGGCTCCAATCAATGTCGCCAGCATGGCGAATCCTCATCCTGCGAATGACTTCAGGCTACTACTCAAGATTGCCGAGGATAGAGACATCGGCGTCATAGCCATAAAAGCCATCTCGAAGGGTAGGTGGGTCGGCGAGAGAGTCTACGGGACATGGTATCAGCCCCTCGATGACCCGAGAGAGATCGATATGGCTCTGGGGTATGCCTTGTCACAGGAGGGCGTAGCCACGTATTCCCTACCTTGCGACGTTAGGCTCTGGCCACTGGTCCTAGACGCGGCAGAAAGATATCGTAGACTCGATGAACAAGAGCAGAGGGAAGTAGTTGAATACGCATCTAAGCATGAGTTCAACCCCCTGTTCCCGCCCTAGAAACTATCCGCGAGCGGCAACATCGTCTTTCACCGCCCTCCACTGTGTGTGGACTGACCTCTTTATACTGGTTTCATCTACTTTCACAGATGGTGAAGATGGAGTTCACGACAAGACCTGTCATCATGGGCACCCATGGAGTGGTCACCTCATCCCACTACCTAGCCTCTGAGGCGGGACTCCACGCCCTTAGGCGAGGCGGCAACGTCGTCGATGCAGGCGCTACCATGTGGTTTTGCCTTACAGTCTTGAAGCCTCATCTAGCAGGGGTTGCAGGTGAGGTGCCTATACTTCTATACTGGGCCGATGAGGGTAAGGTGCTAGCCGTAAATGGCCAAGGGCCAGCACCGAGGGGGGCGACGATCGACTGGTTCAGGGAACATGGCTACGAGCTGATACCTGGGGACGGGTTCCTTCCGGCCGTTGTCCCAGGCGCCTTCGACGCTTGGCTCACCATCCTCGAAGAGTACGGCACCTTCAGCCTCAGCGAGGCGATTGAGCCAGCCATTAGGATGGCTGGAGAGGGGTTCCCCATGTATCCAGCCCTGAGCGAGGCTATTGCCAAATGCGCTGTGCGGTTCAAGGCTGAGTGGCCGACCTCGGCTGAGGTCTATCTGCCTGGTGGCGAGGTCGCGAAGGTCGGTTCCATAACGCGGAATCCTAACTGGGCTCGAACCTTCGAACGAGTCGCCGAGGCTGAGAGACGGGGGAGGAGATGTGGTCGATCGACAGGTCTAGATGCGGCTAGAGACTACTTCTACCGCGGGCCTATCGCCAAGGCAATCATTGGGTACATGCAGATGTTCAAGTGCCGAGACGTCTACGGCCAAGAACACCATGGTCTTCTGACACTTGAAGACTTCTCAGATTATCGGGCGAGAATCGAGGAGCCGGTGACCGTGAATTATCGGGGCTATGATGTCTACAAATGCGGGTTTTGGACTCAGGGACCTGTGTTGCTTCAGCAACTCAACCTCTTGGAAGGCTTCGACCTGGCGGCTATGGGACATAATACGGTTGAGTATCTCCACACATGGGTGGAGTGCGCGAAGCTTGCCTTCGCCGACCGAGAATGGTACTACGCAGATCCCGACTTCGTCGAGGTGCCTGAGAGGCTGCTGTCGAAGGAGTATGCGAAGGAGCGCCGCAAACTGATCGACCCCAACAGGGCCTCTATGGAGCTGAGGCCTGGCGGCGTGCCCCCTGTTAGGCTGAAAGAGATTGAGAGGCCGGGTGGGCATATGGGCGACACCGTGCACTTGGAGGCTGTGGACGGGATGGGGAATATGCTATCGGCAACGCCGAGCGGTGCTTGGATACAGACATCCCCCCTCATACCCGGCCTCGGGTTCCCCATGGGCACACGGGCCCAGATGTTCCACCTCGACCCTAACCATGTAGAGTGGCTTGAGCCGGGGAAGAAGCCGAGTACGACCTTGAGTCCTAGCCTCGTGATGAAGGACGGTGAGCCCTACATGGTCTTCGGAACCCCAGGAGCCGACCAGCAGGACCAGTGGTCGCTCCAGTTCTTCCTCAACCATTTGGAATTTGGCATGAACGTCCAGCTGGCCTTGGACATGCCCACAGTCCACACGACGCACTTCCCCTCCTCCTTCTGGCCCCATGACGCCCACCCCGGCGTCGTCCATGCTGAGGCGCGCATATCCGGCGATGTTATAGAGGGGCTGAGGCGGAGAGGGCATAGGATCATCATCGATGACCCATGGAGCCACGGTAGGTGCCTAGCTATTCGCTATGACCCAAAGACTGGTGTTATGTTCGGAGGCGCCTCCCCGAGGACGGGTGACCCCTACGCCATGGGGTGGTGACCTCTATCATAGGCAGTGACCCGTCGTCGGCCTCCTCTCTTTTAGAAACCTGTAGCCTTCTACTGCATTGTCAATGGGCGTGAGGCTCCCGTGTGCGCGCTAGTCCTCTAGCTCTTCGGGCTTGTGGAAAGGTATTGACGGTTCACAAGGGATATTAGAAAGACGTCTTGAAGGGGGATTGCAGGCAACAACCTCGTAGCACGCTTTGCCCTTCAGTTCATTCTTCAGTCGTGTCCAGGACGGCCTTGATACTGTGAGACCTAGAAAAGGCGTTGGTAAGCCTCTAGTGATGCTTCTCCTCGCAGTTTTAACCGTGGTCGTAACCATATCCGTCTCCTTCTGGATGGGGGGAGTGGCATCGCTCTTCTCCAAACCCGAACAGGTAGAGATTTCAGGCGCCTACGCTAGCAAGCTCGAGGACGGAGGCTGGAAGATCACCGCCCAAGTCAGGAACACTGGATCGATCGACGCCACCCTCGAACTCCTTTTGATCAATGGGAAAGAACCCTCCGAGTTCGGGTCAAGGGCTGTGGTGGTGACCCCGAGTCTACCTCTTTCGCTTCGGGCTGGGTCTGGGATGGAGGTTGTTGAGATATCAGTGAAGGCTGGGACATCAGGATTCTTAACTGGGGCGACGGTTAATGTGATGTTTCGCTCCTCGTCAGGACGACACTACCCGAAGACGGTCACGCTCCTCTAGAGTTGTACCCATCTGTTAGGAGTGTTCTTCCTCTCCACTTTATCGCTAGAAAGATCTTGTCATGAATGAGGAAATAAGTAGGCTCTATCGTCCCAGAAATAGTTTGAGCATAGGGGTAGGCCGAGAGGTGTTCACCCTAGATATGGGGTGGGTCCCTAGGCTAGACGCACAACTTGGACAAATCTACCCCTTTAGCCTACTACAGGCAAATTCGGCAGTATGCACGCCTAACCAGTAACCCTATCGTAAAGAGGGAGCAGAAACATAGTCTTCTATAGAGCCCCATCTAGACGGGGGCTTTGACTAGTCTAGCGCGCTTTTGGGGTGAGGTTGAAAAAGACTTAACCAAGTGACCAGTATTGTTTACTGAACTAAACTCGGTTGTTACGTAGAATCTATATATTGCTGGTACGAAGATTTCAATGGTCGGGAGGTTTTGATGTGACTGGTATGTTGAAGAAGGCAAGTGACTTGAAGGGCGTATACCCGCCTGTTATAACGCCTTTTAAACCCGATGGAACGGTCGATACCGATGGTCTGGGGGAGACCATTAGCTTCCTCTTGAAGAGCGGTGTACATGGCATATGCGTTAGCTGTGGTACTGGAGAAGAACTTTACCTCTCTCGGGACGAGCGAAGGCTGAACTTAGAGGTAGCCGTAAAGGAGGTAAACGGGGGAGCCCCGGTAGTGGCTGGAACAGGCCACGGCACACCGTCAACAAGGGAGACCGTAGAATACACAAAAGACGCTAAGGAGGGAGGAGCTGACGCTCACCTCTGCGCAATCGACGCCCACGTAACAGAAGAGGGGATGTATGAGTATTACATGGACATCGGGAGAGTAGGCCTGCCTGTGATACTCTACAGTCTTCCAATGCCAAGGCCCATAACCCCCACCCTTGTAAAGAGGCTTCTAGACGGTTCAGACATCTTCATCGGCATAAAGGACAGCACCGGAATGGACTATCTAACCGAGTGCATCTACCTTAACGGGGAAAGGATTTCGGTATTTACCGGAAAGGACGACTATCTGATTCAGGCCTTCACGTTGGGTGCCACAGGAACGATCTGCACCGTTGCCAATGTTGCGCCCGAACTAGTGTTAGATGTTTACAATGGCGTCAAAAATGGCGACCTCGACAAGGCAAGGAAAAGCTTCTATCGACTACATCCGATAACTCGCTTCATATATTCGCGTAAAGCCGATTATCAAGGGCCAACAAAATATCTTTGCGAGCTTCTAGGTAGGCCCGGGGGTCCACCAAGGAGGCCTCAACTGCCGCTCACCGCCGAGGAGAAAAAGCAGGGTAAAGCGGCCCTAGAAGCCGCAGGCCTCCTCTAACTCCTCAAGCCTTCCCGGCCATAACCAAATAAAAACCAGGCCCCTTCTTAGAGAGTTCACTCAATCGAGTTCCACTTAGCCATGTTCCCTCACCTAAGATCGCTAACAACTGATCTCTGTCACGTTGTTCGCCACTTTGGGCAGATTTCCCCTCCTATTTGAATACCTGAACAGGGCTGGTTTTCTCATTGTTTCAATCCCTTAACAAAAAGGAAAGAATATCTCGCGCTGCGGTGGAGAAGGCCTCTGTCATCTTAGGCGCGTCCTCAGCGCTGAAATCCCTAACGATCGGGTTCCTGAGGAAACTGTTATAGATGTCCTTGATTGACTTGAAAGCTCCTTCGGAAGCACTTCCTCGAAGGATATCGCTAGTCTTCTTGAACTGGGAATTGAGAAGCGAACCACTAGTCTCATTCTCTTCTATTCTTCTTCATGAGATTGAAGAACCTGTGTTTCATGTCACGCGTTATCTACCCCAAAAATCAAGGTGGGCCGGGAGGGATTCGAACCCACACAACGCTGGAGATATCTCCCGCAATTTCCCTTCCCTCTTTTTTCTATCTTCAGACTCTGGATTCCAGTCTCTTTGCTGTGACTTGGAGCATGGCTGCCTGCCCTGTCTATGTCTTCTCTCAGGGCCTTCCGAAGGGACTATGTCAGGCTCGACTACTCGATACCTGAGATCGTGAGTCACTACGTGGAGTGGGTCAAAGACGTCAGGTACATGATTCTCTCTCGCTTGAAGGGCTTCGAGAACGAGGTCTACGCCGTAAAGTGTGCAAAGCGGGGCAATGATGTCTATCGGTCTAGGGTGCGTCGTCGCTTCGAGGGGCTTTCCTCTATGGCTGATGAACTGGTCTTCTTCAACCCCAAGGACCGTGGACCCAAGAATACAAGGGCTCTATGGGTTACTCTGACCTATGACTCCAAGCGTTGCTCATTCAAGGAGGCATGGCCTAATGTCGGTGTCGAATTCAATAGATTCATGGCATTTATTCGCAAGAAGTTTGGCAAGATCTCTTGCTGTAGGGTCTTCGAGGCCTTCGATAATGGTTATCCTCATATTCACTGTATCCTGCTCTTCGAGTCAACTTGGTTCACAGTCTTCAGATACAAAGGCAAGCTTCGCGTCCAATCCAAGGACGTCCTAGCTAATGGCTGGCACAGTAATATTGATGTGGAGGCCATGGGTTCGCTGGCTGGCGGTCTTTCCTATCTGAAGAAGTATCTCCTCAAGAACGTTGATGTCGAGAAAGCAGATGCCAAGGGTCTGAAGACGCTGGCCCTATGCTGGGCATACATGAAGCGAGCCTTCTCTGTTAGCGGTCAATTCAGGCGAATACTATCCGAGTTGATTGAGAAGATTGGTCTGAAGAAGACAAGACAGACGACCCTCTCAGGCGGTGCCTTGGAGGACGAGAAGTTTCACGTCCTCGGATTCGTCCCAGCCGACGTCCTCTCGTTCAGGAAAGAGGTGTGGTTCAGCAAACTGGACTCGACTCAGATCAGCCTCGTCGAGGAGTTCCTATCCAGACCTAGACAATACGGTTTCTAGTCGCCCTATTCATAGTTCAGTGAGGGTGAGGTGCATGGAGAGGGGAACACGCCCTCTCCTGCATTGGAAGGCTCTGCCCCCCAAGAGTGGGGGAGCTGCCCGACTGCGTCGCCAAGAGCTTGTCCGGGTGTAGGCGATGGCGGAGCGGGAGGGTCGGGGGGTTGAATGGTTAAGCCCGCCGAGGAGTGCGGAGCACGACGAGGACGAAAAGGCTTGCCGAAAGTCGACTTGATAAACGCTATGCACAATTCAAACCGAAGGGCTGAACATGTCAGCAAGACTCCCCTGAAGCTACCTGATAGCGTGTATGCACAACTAAGATGCAGAAATCAGGGCTGAATCTTAGCTTCTAATGTTCCCACCTTTGTCGCCCTGTTGCCAGTGGCGAAAAT
>Ga0315312_1002167_pt1 | contig 13962 bp, 11 predicted proteins | sample TDP7_MG_FD_203629 | JGI IMG/M metagenome (GOLD analysis project Ga0315312, IMG submission 203629) | Freshwater sediment microbial communities from Lake Towuti, South Sulawesi, Indonesia - TDP7 | ecosystem: Environmental > Aquatic > Freshwater > Lake > Sediment | place: Indonesia: South Sulawesi... | reverse complement strand
CGCCATCTTCTCAACCGGTTGAGGGACGGGTGTTTCGACAAAGACCTGCATTGTGTCATCGGTGGAGCCGCCATCGGCGTTAACTAAGACAGGCCTCAGGTCGGGGAAGTAGCGCACCATCCCCTCCACAGCAGCCCTAGCGACATGCCCGATGGTCTTAGCGTTCCTGTAGCTGGGGATGCCAACCAGGATGTCCGCCTCACCGATTGTCTCAATATACCTCTGCGCGTCAGGGCGTAGGGCCGTCTCGAACATGGCAGCCTCCTCGCACTTAACGAGAACTCTCTCCGGAAAGTTATGGAAGCATGCCCGACTAGTAAGGATGCACTACCCCGCCAGCAGACGGAGAGAGTTCTCGTTATTCTATCTCAGCTATAACCTCAGCAGCCGCCTCCTTTGGGGTGGCATTGCCGGTTAGCACGTCTTGGATTGCCCTTTGTAGAGCCTCGGAGTAGGCCAACGGCGAGGGGCGGAAGTGAGCCCCTTCTAATTGCTCCCTCAGAAAGGCGATGTAGTCATCGGCCATTTGGAGATCGAAGGCAGAACGGCGCGTCGGCAGGTGGTTTGCCTCTCGGTTCCAAGCGGCTGTGTTCTCAGGGTCCAGCAGCCACTCGATGAGCTTCGCCGCCGCGGCCTGCCTCCTCGGGTCCTGGGTGACGATGGCTAAGGCCCAGCCATGGCCTATGGTAGAAACATTGCCGTCCCGTGTGGGGATGGGGGCGAAGGCTGTGTTCTCCAGCGATTCCCTATTGGCGCTATACCGCCGGGAGCTGACATTGGCCATAACTGCCTCGGCGGAGAGGTAGAGGGACCAGCAATCGTCGAGGGTTCTAAGGTTGAGCACAGACCTGGGGATGATGCCCTTATCGCTCCCCTCCCTGTAGAATTCCAGCACTTGGGCCAGCTTCTCCTCGTCCAGCGCTGGATTGCCTGCCTCATCAACCAATCGCCCCCCTAAGGCGAGGTACTGGATCAGGAAGGAGTCGCCTGCGGCATCCCCCTCCCCTGCGGGGAAGATGTAACTGAGGTCGCCGGTCAGCAGTTCGGCCCATGTGTGCGGCGGCTTCTCCACCATGGTCGTGTTGTAAACAAGGTGCTGGATGTCGGCTTCGAACTGCATGCCCATAAGCTTCCCATCGAGAAGGCAAGCCTCGCGGGTGAAGGGGAAGAGGTCGTCATTCAGCTCCGGCGAGATCAGCTCGTTTAGGGGCTGGAGGATGCCGGCCTGTGCCGCCTCGCTCAGCTCCGTGGTGTCAATGGCCAGCAGGTCTGGCAGCAGTTCGGGGACAACAGCGCTAGTGGTGAGCAGAAAGTCGAGGATGCCTCCCTTGCCATAGGGCTTCTTAAGCTCATATTCGATGGCGATATCTGGGTTAGCGGCCATGAAGGCATCGTATTGCTCTTGGAGGATATGGCCGCTGGCCTCATCAGTGGGCGAGAAAGCCTCGCTCGTCCAGAGGGTCAAGGTGATGGCCGATGAGATCAGCTCGGGGGTGAGGGCGATGGCAGTCGGCGTTAGCTTCTCTGGGCTAGGTGTTGGGGCGGCCATCTCTGTCCGTGGTGCTGAGGTCGGTATAGCCCAAGGAAGGCACCCCACCATGAGGGCCAGCAGCGCGATGGCAGCCAACGATATAGCCATGACCAGCGGTGATGGATGAACCGAGAAAGATCTCCGTTTCGAAGTCGTCATTTCCTTTATTTTAAATTATATCACAAATTGTCCTTATTTTGACGATCAATTTCACGCCTTGACAGGAATCTTATTTCGATGTAAAATCTAGACGATTTCTCTAAACCTGTCGCTTCAGCCTTAACGGGGCAATAGCGAGGTAGCACATGTTTGTTGCCTTGCTACTTTTACCTTGCCACCTCGCACAACAAAGGAGGTCGCAGTGAAGCGTTCCGGGATCCTTATACGCGCGCGCCCCCTAATGGAATCACTTGTCACTATCATCATAGGCCTTTTGGCGGGGGCGCTTTTCATGATCCCCTTCGGCTACAAGCCTCTGGTGGCTTATCCAGCGCTGTTTAGAGGGGCCTTCGGGAGCATACCTGACACCTTGGAGACGCTGGCCTTCGCCACACCCCTAATGCTCACGGCGGTCACCTTCGCCATAGGCGTGAAAACGGGCCTTTTCAATATCGGCGCCGAGGGGCAGATGTACCTGGGGGCCATAGGTGCCACCGCTATTGCCGGCGTGATTCACCTCCCTCCAGGTGTCCATGTAGCCGTTGCAACCGCTTTCGCCATGCTTGTGGGCGCCCTCTGGGCCCTTCCGCCCGCCCTGCTCAAGATATGGAGGGGGGTTCACGAGGTCATATCCACCATCATGTTCAACTGGATCGCCACTCACCTCTCCATGTACATCGCTATCTACTACCTAGCGCAGCCGGGGAGAGCGGAGAGGACCGTGCCGGCCCTGCCAAGTGCCCGCTACCCTATCCTGACGGAAGAAGCCACCTTGACGGCCGTGATATTTGTGGTCCTAGCCTTCTGCATCGGGATTTACATCTATTTGTGGGGCACGAAAGCGGGCTATGAGCTTAGACTGGTGGGGGAGAATCCGGAGGCTGCCCGTTATGCTGGGGTGAGTTCCCGACGTGCGGTGCTCCTTAGCTTCATCATCGGAGGGCTCGCCGCTGGACTGGCGGGAGCCAGTCAAATCATAGGCCGGCCTCCTGCCTGGTCCCTCTACGCAACCCTAGGCAACGTCATAACGCTGGGCTTCGACGGAATCGGTGTCGCCCTGATAGGGAGAAATCACCCCATAGGGGGGATCTTTGCGGCCATACTCTATGGGGCGCTGCAGCACGGCGGCCGATACATGGAGTACCATGCCGGGGTGAGTTCTGAGCTCGTGCGGGCCATCAATGGACTCATCGTTGTCTCCCTCGCCGTTCCGGAGATAGGAGCTATCATAAGGAGGAGATTGAAACGATGAAAACCCTCTCGCCACTCGCACTGAAGAGGGGGCTCTGGCTCCTTGCCGTAGTTCTGGCCATCCTCTTCATTTACGGCATAGAGAAGGCCGGCCTGAAGCCGATCTCGCTCCTGGAGGCGGCGTTGCTGGCCATGACGCCGCTGGCCCTGACGGCGGTGGGGGAGTGCGTGAACGAAAAGTCCGGTGTGGTCAACATAGGCCTGGAGGGAATCCTCCTCATAACCTCTGTCACCGGGGTCGTTGGAGCCGAATTCTTTGAGAACGGGGTTCTAGGACTCCTGGTAGGGGCGTTGACAGGAGCACTCATCGGATTCCTCTTCGGGATAGTGAGCGTCTACGGAAGGGCAGACCAAACAGTCGCTGGAATGGGCATCAACATATTCGCCCTCGGCTTCGTCCCCTATCTCCTGATGAGCATCTGGGCATTTCCCGGGATTCATCTCTTTCCAAGGGAGCTCATGGTGCGTCCGATCTTCACCTTTTTCGGGCGGTTGAGCCCGGTGGCCGTTGCTGCTATAATTACTGCCGTTCTAGCCCACATCCTTCTCCATAGAACGGTGCTTGGGTTCAGGATAAGGGCCGCCGGGGAAAAACCCGAAGCTGCCGATGTAGCCGGGGTGAGGGTTGACCTAATCAGGATCTTCGCCAGCACCCTCGGGGGGGCGTTGTGTGGCCTGGGCGGGGCCTTTATGCCCTTAGCCTGGTTTGGGGGTGTTGTAAAGGAGATATCCGCCGGCAGGGGTTTCATCGCCTTGGCCTGCGTGGTTTTCTCCGGCCTGGAGCCGCTTTTGGCTCTCGCCGCCGCCTTCATCTTCGGCTTCGCCGAGGGCTTCGCCTACTCAGTGGCGGTCACACCCGGCGTCAAGGAGGTGATCCCTTTCTATTTCGTGAACATGCTCCCCTACATCACCACCCTTCTTGTGGTGACGCTCGCCATCGGCCGGAGGAGGTTCCCCGCCGCCAGTGGCCGGCCGTATGCAAGGGAATAGTGGGCTAAAGGGCACCCTAACGAGAAGTCTCTCCGTCTGCTGTCGGAGTATTGCACTCTCCCCATTTATGCTTGCTCCTCATATTTTCCGGAGAGAGTTCTCGTTGGGAGTTCTGCGTTCTTCCAATCTCTGCTTTCTCTCATATAACGAAAACTCTCTCCGTTTGCTTACGGAATATTGCGCTTCTTGCTATTCAATCCTACTCTCATATTTTGCGGAGAGAGTTTTCGTTAGATTCGGAGAGACTTCTCGTTACTCCAAATCCCCCAACTCATACAGGATAGCTGTGGCAGCGACGAGGCCCACCATCTCGGCGCGCAGGATGCGCGGCCCCAAGGCGATGGGGATCAGCCCATACCCCCGGGCCTGCTCCACCTCCTCGGGGGCGAACCCTTCTTCGGGTCCAACGAGGATGTTGATGGAGAAGGGGGAGCGCCTTTTCTTCTTGCGTAACACTGAGTGCAAACTGACGCCCCCCTCGCAGAGGATGACCGAAAGCCCCCTCCGTCCGGCCTGTTTGCAGGCCTGAGGGAAGAGCATCGCTGGCTGCAGATCGGGCAGGTGCCCCCGACCCGACCGCTCCGCCGCTTCCCGGATGGCCCCTCGCCAGCGACGGAACCTCGCCGCGCTGATGTCGCCGAGGTCGGCGATGACGCAGCGGCCGCAGATAAGGGGCACGAACTCGACGACCCCCAGCTCCGTTCCCCTCTGCAGGACAGATTTGAAGCGCTTCCCCTCAAGCATACCTTGATAGAGGCTGACCTTGGTGCGTGGCTCGCTGGCGACGAGGGACTTGCCAACCACCAGGCCCACCACCCTATCCTCCTCCACGGCGGAGATCTCCACCTCATGCTCCCAACCGGAATTGTCCAGGATAATAGCGCGGTCTCCCACGCGCAGGGTCCTCCCCATACGGCGAGCCAAGGGGCCAGCGACGGCGACCTCATCCTCTCCTAGCCATTTAGGAGGCACAAAGAAGCGATGCATCCCTTCTTCCTACCAGCGTGACCCAATCCTTTTCCTGTCGGCGGCCGGTGATGGCTAACCCCGCCCCTTGTAAGGCGGCAGCGACCTCCGGCTCCTTCGTCTCGATGATGCCCCCGGCGATGATCAGGCCATGGCGCTCAAGATGGCTCAACAGCCCCTCCTTGAGCAAGGCGACGATGACCTCGGCCAGGATGTTAACGGTCATAAGGTCAAAGGTCCAAGGTTCAAGGTCTAAAATCCTTGATGACCCTAACTGCACTTTGACGATGCACTCGACGCTATTGGCGATGACATTGGCCTGCGCTACCTCGACGGCTATGGGGTCGATGTCTAAGGCTAGGACTTCGGCGGCCCCGAGCTTCGCTGCGGCGATGGCCAGAATCCCGGAGCCCGTGCCCAGGTCCAGAACCCTCACGCCGGCCCTCAAGCACTCCTCTAATTCGGCCAGGCACATCTGCGTCGTGGGATGGAGGCCTGTGCCGAAGGCCATCCCAGGGTCCAGCTCGATTAGGACCTCCTCTGATCCTGGCGAGTGCTCCAGCCATGGAGGCTTGACCACGATGCGCCGCCCGATGCGCATGACGGGATAGTGCTCCTTCCAAGCGGCAGCCCAGTCCTCCTCGGCCAATTCACGAAACTGTGGGGCTGGGATGGGGTAGATTTGGCTCAGATGCCAAAGCGCTTCCTCCAACCTGCGCCTTCCCTCCCCATCGTCCAGCGGCAGATAGGCCTTGACTGTGGCTAATTCGAGGCTACAATCTATGCAGACCGCCGCCCCGCCTCGGCAGTAGCCGTTGAAGACCTCGCTCACTGCCTCGGCAGCCTCGCCGTCTGCTTGGACGCTAACCTCCAGCCAGTTCAATCCCCTGCTCCCAAGGTTCTGGCGATCTCCTCGCCGAATTTGGCCGCTGCATCCGGGCCAGTGGCGGTGATGAGCAGCCCATCGCGTTCCACCTCCGCGCCCGTACAAGCGGCCCCGCCAGCCTCTAGCTCCTTGACCGCCGAGGAGAAGGCTGTTGCCCTCCTGCCCTCCAGAACCCCCGCCTTGGCCAGGGTGACGGGAGCGATGCATATCGCCGCCAGGACCTTGCTCCTCTCCACCGCCTTCCGGGCTATGGCGTGGGCAGTGGGGTCATCCCAGTACTCTGTAGCGCCGACCCCGCCAATGAAGATGATGGCATCGTAGTCCTCAACCTCGACGTTCTCGAGCAGGATGTCAGGCTTGACCTTGGCACCAAGCATGCCCTTGGCTACCTCAAGGGAAGAGGAAGCAACGGTGACCATGGCTCCCCTAGCTTCGAGGATCTGCCGTGGCCTCTCATACTCCTCGTCGCGGAAGTCCCGATGGGCGATGATCATCAGCACCTTCTTGCCTTCCAAGACGGGCGCTATCTCTGGTACAGGTGTTGGTGTTGCCTCCGGAGTGGGCTTTCCCCCGCAGCCAACGCTTCCCATGGTCAGAAGAGCAGCCACAGACAATAAAAGGACCTTTCGCATGACATTCACCCCTGACGAGGTGTCTCGCCCTGCAAGCAGGAGAGGCTATAGACCAAGACGGCGAGACACCTCGTCACCTCATGTCAATGACAAATGGCCAACAGCCGATTTCCAGTTGAGAATTTAAGGAATCCACGCCCTCTTCCACGGGCTAGAGAGCGCCTACTCCTCGCTTTCTCAAGCACTGAATAGCTCAAAGATGTCCTTTATTCTGTCGAAGAAACCCTTCTCTTGGGGGATGACCTCTTTGCCTAGAGTTTTGGCCAGTTCGCGGAGAAGCTCTTTTTGATGTTCGTTCAGATGGGTTGGCGTCACCACGTAGACGGTGACCAATTGGTCGCCCCGCCCATCGCCGTGGAGATAGGGCACGCCCTTGCCCCGCAAGCGGAAGGTCTTGCCCGTCTGGATGCCTGGGGGTATGGAGAGCTTCACCACGCCTTCTAAGGTTGGCACCTCCACCTCGTCTCCCAAAGCAGCTTGGGCGATGTTGATGGGAAGCTCGAGGAGGATATTGTTGTCCTGTCGCCTGAAGTAGCGATGCCTCTCGGCGGAGATGGCCACGTAGAAGTCGCCGGGAGGGCCTCCATACCGGCCAGGTTCCCCTTCGCCCGGCAAGCGGATATGGCTTCCATCGTCAACCCCGGCGGGGATCTCGACTACGATCTTCCTCACCCTTTGCACTAGCCCCTGACCATGGCATTCGTGACAGGGAGTGGAGATGATTTCGCCCTCCCCTCCGCAGCGAGGACAGGTGGTCACGGTGACGAAGGAGCCGAAGATGGATTGCCGTGCGTGCCGCACCTCGCCGGTGCCGTTGCACTGGGGACAGCGGAGGGGGGCGGTGCCTGGCTCCGCCCCACTGCCGTGGCAGATAGGGCAGGTCTCCATCCGGGGGATCTCTATCTCCTTCTCGCAGCCGAAGACCGCCTCCTCGAAGGAGATGGTCAGGTTGTAACGGAGATCGCTCCCCCGCTGGGGGGCGTATCGAGCCCTGGGGCCGCGTCGGCCGAAACCAAAGCCGAAGACCTCCTCGAAGATCTCAAAGGGGTCGCGAAACCCCCCTCCCTCGAAGCCGAGGCCTGGAGGCCCGGCGTGTCCGAAACGGTCGTAAGTGGCCCGTTTCTCCGGGTCGCTCAGCACCTCATAGGCCTCGTTTATCTCTTTGAAGCGCTCCTCGGCTTCGGGACTCTTGTTGACGTCGGGGTGATACTGGCGGGCCAGGCGCCGGTAGGCCCTTTTGATCTCAGCCTCGCTGGCGTTCCGGCCCACGCCGAGGATCTCATAGTAGTCGCGCTTTGGACCCATCTGCCCTAGATCTTTGCCGCATTATTCAAGATAGCGGAACCTTCAGGAACAAACGCTACATCTCTCTGATTGCTTACGGAGTTTTACCCCTCATCGCTTTCCGGAGAGGGGTTTCGTTAGCGAAGGGGCCGACGACGGCTAGGTTGAGCCTCTCCCCAACGAGGAGGTCCTGAGCCACACGCTGGACCTCCTCAGCGGTGACGGCATCTATTAGCTCCAGCACCTCCTCCACCGTCAGGATGTTGCCCTCGAGAAGCTCCTGCCCGCCGAGCCAGGAGGCGACGGCAGCGGAATCCTCCATCTGCAGCAGCAGGCGCCCCTTCACGAACTCCTTGGCCTTAGCCAACTCCTCTTCCGTTACCCTCTCCCCTCTGAGCTTGTCCCATTCAGCCAAAATGGCCTCGATGGCCTGTCCGATGCGCCCTGGGTCGACGCCAGCGTAGATCCCCACCATCCCCGTGTCGTGCAGGTAGTTGAGGTAGGAGTGGACCTCATAGGCCAGCCCTTGCCTCTCCCTGATCTCCAAGAATAGCCGCGAGCTCGTGCCCTCGCCCAGGATGGCGTTAAGCAGGCGGAGGATAAAGCGGTCGGGGTGGGTGCGCGGTATCCCTCGTAGGCCGAGGCAGAGGTGGGCCTGTTCCGTTTCCTTGTATTGGAGGCGCAGCCGTGGTTCATCCTGCTCATCCATGACCGGCAAGAAATGGCTCGCTCCGCTCCCCGCCCAATCGCCTAGCTGGGCGGCGATCTGCTCCACCACTGCCCCATGCTCCATATTGCCGGCCACGGCGATCACGGTGTTCTCAGGCCCGTAATGGCGTTGCAGATAGGAGAGCATCATCTCCCTATCCAGCGCAGCGACGCTCTCCTTCGTGCCGGCCACATCGCGCCCCAGGGGGTGGCCAGGCCAGAGCGACCGGTTAAGAAGGAGGTAAACCAGGTCGTCCGGCGTGTCGAGGATCTGGTTTATCTCCTCGATGATGACACGGCGCTCCTTCTCGACCTCCAGGGGGTCGAACCTGGAGTGGAGGAGCATATCGGCGATGACGTCCACGGCCAGGGGCAGGTGCTGCTGGGCGACCTTGGCCCAGTAGGTGCTCAGCTCCTGAGCGGTGCTTCCGTTGAAGACGCCACCCACCCCCTCGATGGCCACGGCGATCTCCCGCGCCGTCGGCCGCTTGGCGGTGCCCTTGAAGAACATGTGCTCGATGAAGTGGCTGATGCCCCCCTCTTCATCCGCCTCGTAGCGGGAGCCAACCCCGATGAAGAAGCCGATGGTCACCGATCGGGTGTGGGGCATAGTGGAGGTCAGGATGCGTAGGCCGTTATCCAGGGTTGTCTTTTGATACATCATTACAAGCCGGACAATTTCAGTACAGCCAGCAGGCTACCCGACGCCTGTCTTCGACCTCCTTCACAGGCGGCTCCACCTGAGAGCACTTCTCCATCGCATGGGGACAACGGGGATGGAAGCGGCAGCCGGGGGGCGGGTTGATCAGGTCGGGCGGTGAGCCAGGCATGGTCTCCAACTCCTGCGCGGCAAGGCTTATGTTGGGGATGGACCGCAGAAGCCCCTTGGTGTAGGGGTGCAGGGGCTCTTCATAGAGGGGTATGGCATCGGCCACCTCTACGATCTTGCCCGCGTACATCACCGCCACCCTGTCGGCCAGCTCGGCCACTACCCCCAGGTTGTGGGTGATCAGGATCAGGGTCAAATTATAGGCCCCCTTCAACTCCTTGAGCAACTCCAGGATCTGGGCCTCGACGATAACGTCCAGCGAGGTGGTGGGCTCATCGGCGATGACCAGGTCCGAGTTGAGGGCCAGGGCCAGGCCGATCATGATCCGCTGCCTCATGCCGCCGCTGAACTGATGCGGATAGTCGCTTAACCTGGAAGAGAGTATCCCCAGCCTATCCACTAACCCCTCGGCCCTCCGCCGCGCCTCCTCCTTGGTCGTCTCCTTCTCGTGGGTCCTGATAGCCTCTATGATGTGCTCGTCTATCCTGAGCAGGGGGTTCAAGGAGGTCATGGGGTCTTGGAAGACCATGGAAATCCTCTTCCCCCTGATCTTGGCCATCTCTGCCGCGCTTTTCTCCAGCAGGTTCTCCCCATCGAAGATTATCTCCCCACCCACTATCCTCCCCGGCGGGGGGACGAGTTTCAGGACGGAGAAGCCGAGGGTGGACTTGCCACAGCCTGATTCCCCAACCAGGCCCAAGGTCTGGCCCTTCTCGACCTCCAACCCGACCCGGTCAACGGCCTTCACAGCCCCGATACGGGTATCGTATTGCACCTCTAAGTCCTTGATTCGCAGTAAAGTTTCCGTCATGTTTGGGATTTGGTCATTGGCCATTTGAGGTTTGTTCCCTCATGTCTCCGTAAGGCGTGGGTTAAGGATCTCGTTTAAGCCCTCGCCCAGCATGCTGAAGCCCAGGGCCACTAAGGCGATCATCATCCCCGGGAAGGTGATTATCCACCAGTAGCCCCCCGGCAGGAAAGCTTTCCCTCTGCTGAGGTCATAGCCCCAATCTGGCTTGCTGGGATCTATTCCCAGTCCCAGGAAGCTCAACCCGGCCTCGGTGAGGATGGCATCGGCGATGTTGAGGGAGAAGACGACCACAATGGAGGGGATCACGTTGGGGAAGACGTATAGGCGCAGGATGGTGGCTGCACGGGCCCCCAGGCTTCTGGCTGCCTCGACGTAAAGCTCTTCCTTCACCGAGAGGACCTGCCCCCTGACCATCCGGAAGTAGGTGGGGATGTAAACCACGGCGATGGCGATGGACATATTCACTATGCCGGGGCCCAGCATGGCAGCCATAGCGATGGCCAGGATGAGCCCGGGGAAGGAGTAAATGCTGTCCATGATGAGGGAAAGGACCCTGTCCAGCTTGCCGCCGATGAAGCCAGAGAGCAGACCCAGGGGCACACCGACCAGGGCCGAGAAGGCCGAGGAGATGAGGGCAATGGCCATCACCACCTTGGCACCGTATATCACCCGGCTGAAGATGTCCCGGCCCAGGTTATCGGTCCCCATGAGGTGCTTAGCATTTGGACTGAGGAAGGGATCCCCAACCAAACCCTCGGGGTCGTAGGGGGCCATCTTAGGATAGAAAGCCGATAGGACGCTGATGATGAGGATGGAGGCAACTATGAAGCCCCCTATCACCGTCATATACCACTCGGCCCCATACCATTTGGCACCCAGAAGGAAACGCCGGGGGATCTGAGCTAGCTTGGAAGCGACCATTTCACCTCCATAAAGGGGTATCCCAAGTTGCCTCCCTGACCTTCTCCAACCCACAGATCTAATACCGGATCCGGGGGTCGAGGTAGGCGTAGATGATGTCCACTACAAGGCTGACCCCTGCCACTAGAAAGGCAAAGAAGACAACTCCGCCCTGGATGGATGGGAAGTCTCGATAGCTAATCCTTTCCATCAAAAGGCGACCCATCCCTGGCCAGGAGAAGGTGGTCTCAGTGAGCACGGCGCCGGCGAGCAGGAGGGCGAACTGCAACCCCAACATGGTGAGGATGGGGATGAAGGCATTCTTCAAAGCATGTTTGTAGACGACCACCCTCTCCGGCAAACCCCGCGCCCTGGCCGCCGTGATGTAGTCCTGCTGCAGCACGGCCAACATGTTGGCTCTGGTCAGGTGGGTGAAGACCCCCGAGAGATAAAGCCCCAAGGTGAGGGAGGGCAATATCAAATGCTTAATGGAACTAATGAGGCTGGGCCAATTTCGCGCCAAAAGGCTGTCCAGGACGAAGAGCCTGGTGATGGCCTTCGGGGCCAAGCCGGTCCCCACCCGCCCCATGACGGGAAGCCAACCGAGGTAAACCCCGAAGAAGAGTTGGAGCATCAAGCCCAGCCAGAACACCGGCAGGGCATAGACGACAATGCTGTATAGCCTGAAGGTATAGTCGGCGATGCTTCTGCGTTTTTGGGCGGCGTAGGCCCCGGTGGAGACCCCGATTAGGGTGGTGATGATGATGGAGAAAATGCTGAGCTCTAGGGTGGCGGGGAACTTCTCTTTGAGGTCGGTGGCCACCGATCTGCCCCGCACGGGCGCGATAGTGGTGCCGAAATCAAGGCGAAGCAGACTGAGGAGATAATTGAAGTACTGGCTATCAAGAATATTGACCCTAACCTTAAACTGTTCTACAGGAGCCCAACCCTCCAGGCCGCCATGGGATATAACCACCCGCACCCAATCGCCCTCCGGCTTCTCGGCGCTCTCGACGGGGCTGAAGTCGAAGCTCACGCGTCTCAGCCACGAAACCCGCTCCGGGGTAATCCAAACCTCGAAGCCAGTGCCTGTGGAGAGCCTCAACCACTCGCCATCTGGGGTCTTGATCCTATCGGTGATCGCCAGTTCGTCCCCTTCCTCCAAGAGCATCACTGCCTCTTCGTCGGCACTGGGACCTGCTCTGAGGAGCAGGGTCTCGGCGGCGACGACGGCCGAACTCCCTCGGAGGTTGAGGAAGAGGGGCCTGTCAAGGCCGAGGTTATGCTTTATCTCGTTGACGTACTCTTGAGGTGCCCCAGGCCTCATGATAGCCCGAACCGGGTCTCCCGGCATGATCCTCAGGATAATGAAGACTAAGGTGACCAGGATGAAGACCATCGGTATGGTCAACATGGCACGGGTTATGATGTAAGCTCGCAGGGACGTCATCGCTGATACTCCTAGATCACGATCCTCACAGAGGCAAAGGGGAGGGGTTTTGACGATCCTCGATCCGCCAAAACCCCTCCTCGAACGTCGCCACACCAGACCTATATAGCGGGGCCTACACTCTTACTCCCTGTAGAGCAGGAAATAGGGGAAGAGCATGTAAGGAGCCAGGGCGACACCCTTGACCCCCTTCCGGGTGACCGCGTAGAGCGAGCCCTGGGTGAAGGGGACGGTGGGGCACTCCGTAACCCAGAACTCCTGGATCTCCTTGTAGAGATCTAGGCGCTTCGTGAGGTCTGTCTCCGTTTGGGCTGTTTCCAGAAGCTCGTCCATCTTGGGGTTAGCATAGAAAATGCCCAGGTCATCGGAGGCCTCGGAGTGAGCGAAGGACCAGGTGTAGTTGTCGGGGTCCAGGTAGTCCGGGTACCAGCCCAAGAGGAAGACGGGCATGGTTCCTGCGCCCATGTTATCTATGTAGGTGGCCCACTCCGTACTCGGAAGCTCCACCTTGATCATCCCGGTCTCCTCCAGGGCGGTCTTCATCAGCGTGGCCACATCGGCCTCTGTGTCCCCGTAGTGGGTGGGGGTCCACCAGAGGTCCATCTCCAGTGGTTTGGCGGTGCTGAAGCCGGCCTCCTTCAGGAGCGCCTTGGCCTTCTCCAGGTCGCGCTCGGGGAAGGCATCAATGTGGCCCATCATCCCTATAGGCACCATGCTGTACAAGGGGGCGTGGGTCCCCAGGAACACCTTCTCGGTGATGGCTTCCCTGTCAATGGCGTAGGAGATGGCCTGCTTGACCCGGAGGTCGTCGAAGGGCTTGTGGGTGGGGTTGATGCAGATGTAGCGGATGTATGCCCCCGGGCCCTCGATGACGTTGAGGTTGGGATCCTTCGCCAGGTCGATATAGTCCGTGGGCAGGAGGGTCTTCCAGGCCACGTCTATCTCGCCCTTCTCCAAAGCCAGCCTCATGGTGGTGGCGTCGGCGAAGTACTTCACGATAACCTTCTTGGCCTGGGGTACGCGGCCATGGTAGTCCGGATTGGCCTCCAGCTCCAGCTCCACGTCCCTCTCCCACCGGACGAACCTGTAGGGGCCATGCCCTCCGCAGGTGCTGTCCTCGTCGAACTTATCCTCGGAGTAGCACTTGGGGCTAACGGGGAACCATGGGGTAACAGCCGTCAGATAGGGGAAGAAGCCCACCGCCTTCTGGAGGACGATCTTGACCGTGAGGTCGTCAATGACTTCCACGTGGTCAACGAAGGCGCTCACCAGCCAGTTGGGGTCACCCTCCAACCGTATCACCCTGTCCAGAGACCACTTGACGGCATGGGCGTCGCAGGGCGTCCCATCGGGGAACTTCAAGCCCGGCCGGAGCTTGAAGGTCCATTCCTTGCCATCAGCACTCACCTCAGGCCAAGCCTCGGCCAATCCCGGCTCCAACTCCGTGGTCCCTGGGATATAGGTCAGCAAGCCCTCGCCGACATTGTAGAATACCTCCCAGGTGTGGAAGTCGTAGGTCTGGGCCGGGTCGAGGTCGGTCACCTTGTCCGTGGTGCCGATGACTA
>Ga0315312_1002166_pt1 | contig 13964 bp, 15 predicted proteins | sample TDP7_MG_FD_203629 | JGI IMG/M metagenome (GOLD analysis project Ga0315312, IMG submission 203629) | Freshwater sediment microbial communities from Lake Towuti, South Sulawesi, Indonesia - TDP7 | ecosystem: Environmental > Aquatic > Freshwater > Lake > Sediment | place: Indonesia: South Sulawesi... | reverse complement strand
GGTGGAGGCGTTGAACTGCGACGTATGCGGAGAGACGATACTAGGGAGCCCTATGAAGGTGATCATTGAAGGGGCCAAGGTCGTCGTATGTCATAGATGCGCGAGACTTGGAAAACCGTATGCTGATTCTCCTCCACGGCGTGCCGTGCAACGGGCCTCGGTGGTCCGGTATTCTCCGCGACCGGCGCGATCTGTTGCTCGCCAAGATCTTGACGAGTTCGAGGTCATTGGGGATTGTGGAAAGAAGATACGTGAAGCGAGAGAAAGGATGGGGCTTACTCAGCAGGACCTTGCGACGCGAGTGAAGGAAAGGCTTTCGATCATCCAGAAAGTTGAATCGGGGAAGATCGCTCCAGATATGAAGCTTTGCCGTGAGCTTGAACATTCGCTCAGGATTGTTCTCCTTACTCCTAGAGTTGAGGTTCCTACGCCGACAGGTGTAGTTGCGGCCCCGGGTCTCACCTTGGGCGACATAGTAAGGGTGAAGCAGAGAGTCAAGAGCCAATGAGCTTGTTCGAAGCGGTTTGAGATTTGAGGGTAGTTGTCCTAAGGTGGGGGCATCGGCCTAGAGATCTAAGAGTGACGACGCATGTCGCCTTGACGGCACGTGCTCTAGGTGCTTCAGGCTTCATCCTTGCTGATGTGGAAGACAAGAGTATCAAGGCAAAGATAGAGGAAGTGATAGCTTACTGGGGTGGCGACTTCGCCTTCGAAATGGGTGTTCCTTGGAAGAAAGCTGCTGCCAAATGGAAGGAGAAGGGAGGGGTCGTAGTTCACTTGACCATGTACGGTCAGAACGTTGCTGATACGGACGCGATGCAAGAGATCCGATCCTCACAGCGTGACGTCATGGTTATGATTGGAAGCCAGAAAGTCCCCTCCGAATTCTTTTCGAAGGAATTCTCCGACTACAACATTGCGATTGGCGGACAGCCTCACTCCGAGGTTGCCGCTTTAGCAGTCTTTCTTGATCGATTGTTTGAAGGGCGTGAGCTATCAAAGAAGTTTGAACATGCAAAGATCAAGGTGCTTCATTCACCTAGAGGGAAACATTTGGCCAAAATCGATTCTGAACAATCGCTTCGCTAGTGATGCCGCTCGATTGTCGTCGAAAAGGCATTAATGTTAAGATCGCCATATAGTACTGTAGGACGCCTCTCCGGGAGACCCGGATTCCTTGGCTTTCATGGACGAGGAACTCATAAAGGTGGCAAGGTTCTTTGGCGGCGAAGACGCTGTCAAAGTCGTTGAGGTTCTAGGTAAGCTAAAAGAGGCGTCAGATGATACGATCGCAGCGGAAACCGGCATCCGTCTAAACACTGTGAGGAAGATCCTGTACAAGCTCTACGATCATGCCTTAGTTTCTTCTACGAGGATCCGAAACGAGCAGACCGGCTGGTACACGTTCCTCTGGAGACTGCAGCCGGATCAGGTGGACGCCTTCATAAGGAGTCGCAAGAGAAGAACGCTTGAGAAATTGAAGTCCCGATTGGAGCATGAGCACTCCCATAGCTTCTTCATATGTGAAAAGTGCCCTGACGTCCGTCTCACTTTTGAGGAGGCTATGGAGACAGCTTTCCGATGCTCAAAATGTGGAGGCCACCTTACAGGCGTTGATAACTCGAAGATCATCGAGAAGCTCTCTGACCTGATCAAGAAGCTTGAGGATGAACTCAGTGAGTAGCCTCCCTTCGCGGGCCGAGGCTTTGGAAACCCTCAGAAAGGCTGGCTGTTCAAGCGATGTCATTAAGCACAGTATCCTGGTGGCCGACGTAGCAAGAGAGATCGTATCTTCCATAAATCCCAGGATCAAGGTGGATCTTCATCTGGTCGAAGTCGGCGCTCTTCTTCACGACGTCGGTCGGTCAGTAACTCACGGCGTTAAGCACGGGTCGATTGGCGCCGAGATGTTAAAGAAGATGGGCTACCCCGACAGGTTGGTCAGCCTCGTCCGAAACCATGTAGGAGCAGGAATACCTTGTGAAGAGGCGATCGCTCTTGGCCTTGCGCCGATTGATCATGTTCCATCAACTATTGAAGAGAAGCTTGTCTGCTATGCTGACAAGTTGGCGAGCGGAAGTGTCCGTGTTCCGTTCGAGAAGGCTCTGAGAATCTTGGGAGAAGATCTCGGGTTCGAACATCCGAGCCTAACGCGTCTTAGGCATCTCCATGAGGAGATCATGGAGTTGACAGGGGGTGTTGGTCGTAGAAGTCGTCCTCATGGAAAAGATTCCGCGGAGAAGAGATAGGAAGTTCCTGAGCGAGCTGGAGGCGAGCCTTCGAAACATTTCTTCTGGATTAGTTATGGACATCGAGATGAGAGGGCTGACGAAGAGTCGCCTGCCGATGCTCCAAGTTTCAGGAGAAGATCAGGAGGCTTTCACGGAGATCCTGCGACGCTCATTTGGGCTCGCTCCAAGGGATCACGTCGAATTGCTAGATCTGCCGATACGAAAGGGGTTCGTTGAAAGGTCTTCGGATCGAGACGATACTTTGTTGATGGATGTCGGGTTAGAATCTTCCCCGCTCTTTCAGGTAACGCTTGGAGCCGATAGACTGAGGGCTCAGCTTTTTGACGGCCGAGAGGTTTCCTTGCGTGGTATGGTTGCAAGGTACGGTTTCTTTGAAGACTTTCCGCTGGAGCTGAGGATAATCTCATGTGACGAAGATAGCCGGCGTCTCCACGTTGAGCTATCTGATAGACAATGGAATGTGCTTAAGGAATGGAGCCAACTCCCTCTCGACCGAATAACTGCCCAAGACGTCTTAGACTCAGAGGTCCGAAGCGCAGTGAGACGAATCGGCCTTGAGAGGGATCTTGCAGCGGTCGAGAATCTCTCCTTGGGCACACACAGCCTGATCTGCAAATTGGGAACGGATGGCAAGGGTCTTGTGCCGAAACTCGGTCCTCATCTAAAGGCGGCTAGATTGTTCGTCTTTCATCCCAACTCCCGTGAACATGGCGAACGGCTCAAAAGCAAGCTGAACGATAGTTGTCTTCAAAGGCTTGAGCGACGGTCTCGGAGAAGCTGAACGGCTTGAGCGTAGTGAAGATCGGCGATCTTGCTGAATGGTTGGAGTCTCAAGTCGGCAAGGAGATAAGGCCAACAAGAGACAAGGCCACATATCTAGTCTCAAAGATCACGGACGCTCTTGGCAACATTCAGAAGATTGCCACTAGCCTCTCCGAGGAGGGCTCGTCAGAGGCCGTCAGCTCCGTGGAGAGCTCGAAGGTTGAGATTGCAAGGAAGTTCGGTGCAAGAATAGTCGGCCTTGTGGATGAGGTCAAACCTCCGGAGCTGATCACGTATGAGAATTTGCTACAGCTCCTTACTAGCATCAAAAGGTTCCATAGGGAGCTGATCTACGCCGGGTCGATATGGATCAGGAAATTGGATCAGCGATACCGGGAGAGCGTAAGGAAGATGGAGCTCAGCATGTCTGACATACGTATTCAGGGCAGAATGCTTGAGGAGCATGTGGATCGAAAATACAAGACAGTCAGAAAATATGAGACACTTCTGAGAGAGATTGAGACACTTAAGACGCTTTCCGAAGAGATCGTACGCCTTGAGGATGAGATCACTCGGATCAGAAGCCAAAGAGAAAGCCTCCAAGCCACTGTTGAGGGACTGGCCGAGGAGAGAAAGCAACTGGAGAGCTCGGAGAAGTTCCTAGAGCTTTCCAAGCTTGAATCCGCAGTGGATAAGGCGCGAGAGGACATCGTTAGCCTATTCCGCCCTCTAGAAAAGCCGGTGGAGAAGCTTCTGAAGCTGTCGGAGCGAGAGAAGCAGAAGCTCGATCCGATGGCTGCCTCTGTTCTGGCAGAATATGTCGAAGATCCCATTGAGAAGCTATGCAGCTCCAAGGTGGGCTTTTCAGAATTGAGGTCGTCACTCAACGGACTTCAACCAATCTTGGATAAGAATCTTCTTGACCTGAAGGATTCACGGGTTCGGGCAGCTTTGAAGAGCATATCTCGGATTAGAGATGAGGTCGATCTCGAAGCGCTTCGTATGAAGTGTGTGGAAGCTGTGCGCGCATATGAGGATGCATCTCAATCCGGGGAGCTACGGTCTCTGTATCTCAAACGTGAAGTAATAGAATCGAAACGTGCAGAGACAAAGGAAACGGTTGAAAGGCTTGATCGAGCGCTGTCCTCTCTTCAAGCGAGAAAGGACGAGCTAACAAAGAGGCTTACACATATCAAGGCCGAGATCGAGGAATCCATAAAGGATGTTACAGGACAGTCAGTTCAGATCGTCAACCTGTGACGAAACCTACCGAAGGCATTGTTCAATGTGCACGGCTGAAGTCGAACAAGCATAATCGTTATGGCTTGCCTCGGGCATGTTTAGGGCGCTTCACTGGGCCGGTAGTTCAGCTGGCTAGAAGGTCGTGACTTGGCAAGAACGTCGGCCTTACACGCCGAAGGTCATCGGTTCGAATCCGATCCGGCCCACCAGTCATCAAGTCAGCCGCAATCAATTTCGTAGAATGTGATGCTTTCGCCGTAGCTCAATTATCCGAAGCGGCTGTCCCCTTAGCCTCCCTGTATTTTCAAGAACTGTGATACTCCAGAAATTCTCTTGCAAACCTTTCCGCATGTTTCTCTGATCCACTAAACTTTCCCTCTATCGATCGCAAGTGATGATAGAACTCGTGCAGGACAACGTATGGATTGGACATCATCTCCACATTTGACAAGTAGATAGTCCCCTCCTTTGCAACGTAGCATCCCGCGACTTTACGACGACCCTTTACGGTCCCGACCATCAGCTTCGGCGGTCTTACTCCATACTCTTCAGCCAAGATTGCTAGGGCGTCCTCTGGCCTTCCTTCACGAATCAATCGAGCGACCTGCGTCTTGTAAAATCTGTCCCTCATCATGTGCGCCCTCGATACAGGTAGGAGTTCATGACACGACGTTCGCGGCTACGATAGATCTCTCTCGAAGCTCATCGTTCCCTCGATTTGAGACGTCTATTTCTTTCCCCACTCAATTTTCGAACAAGTTTGATGACTTCACGTGAAATGCTTGGTGTAACTTGAAATTTCCCGCGATGTGGGCAGTCACCATCGAGAACCGCTTTCCCCTTGTGTATGTCGAAAATGACTGGGTAGATCCGACAGCCCTCAGGCCGACCAATGTAGATGGTGCACAGCTGACCGTTGTGGAAAACGCATCTACCCATCGAATTCTTGAGCCGTCGCTCTCCATTCCTCTTGGCGATAAAGAAATCGTCGGAAAAGCCAAGGCGTCTTATCCGCAAGATATCTGATGTGCTCAATGGCATCTCGGTATTCAAGCAACATTTGACGCATCTGTAGTGCAGACACCTGCTCTTCATCTTCTTTTTCTCTCTTTCTTTCGTCAGCTGAATAGGCCTGCGCGCAGTCTGTGCCGACGTTAGTCACGGCTGTTGTCTTCTCTTTCCCAATCCTCGTATCCGGGGTTGAGGCATACGTCATCGTTGGGATAGTTTCTGCAATGCTCAGGCTTAGTGTCGTGTATCATACACACGTACCTATTCTGCGCCGTATTCTTGAGTAGGAACGGACAGCTCTTCGACGTAAAGATGCCTGAAACATTGCCATGGTCATTTACAATCTCGATGTGTCCTAATATGTCGCTTCTCCCTTTTGTCCTTCAACGGATCAAGTCGTCATGTGTCGCTTCAAATGAGCCCCATAGAACTATGCAACATTCGCCGCATTGTTGACATTTGAAGACACCCATTCTCAATCGCCACGAGCATGGATATGTAAGTCGTGATACGTTGCTAGTTGAGACCAGTATGAAGGCACCTATTCTTTCTTGATCACTTGAAGATCAGTGAATTTGCCAATCTTGACTTGCAGTTCTCCTCGGAATCTCTTCAGTCGCGCATTCTCGATATGCAGTAAGTCCCCGACCGAGACCGTGTCGATTTGGTCATTCCAAAGGGGTAGTCTAATCTTGCCACTTTCATCGCTGACCGTGGCTGTCGAAAGAAGAAGAGTCTCCCCGAACCTTGAGAAAACTGTCCTAGGTATTGACTTCTCAGTAACCTTCGCTCTTAGATTGAAGCTTTTGACGTTAGAACTCAGATCCTTGATCTTTAGATCACCTGACCTCCACTTAGCTTGTTCGGCCACACGGGGATTTGTGACCAGAAGATTGGTGATATTGGCTTTAGGCAGATATTCCAGCATCTTCCGAGTGAGTTTCAGTTGCGCAACAATTCTCTGATTCTTCGTTATTAGGAAAACATAACCATCTTGTACGGCCAGACGTCGTTTGATCGACATGTCGTCGAATGAGGATTGCCCTCGCATCCGTGCACTGTCAATGCATTCGAAAAACTTGCTCATGTCTAATCCGTATTTTCCAGAGATTCTCGCAAGATAGGCGAATGAGGACATATCCGCCATGGAGTGCCAAGGAAACCTAGGCCTACCCCGATTTCGACGAAGGCTCTCAACCGTGAGTGTTCTCAAGGAAACCGGCATACATAGTCGGGATCTTGCTCTTTAACCTTGGACTCGCGACCTATTGAAACAATCAAATCAGAGCGGGTGCCTAGGCCAATGGTTTCCGACCTTGCCAAAGATCCTCTGATCATCCAACGACACACCTAGGATTCGGCCTTATCAGTCCCAATCTCTCATCCAAGATGAAATCAAATCCAATATCCTAGACTACGGTCGGAGGTGAGATTTGGTTGTCTTTCAAGAAGATTTGGAGAGACCTTTTCACTTACTCGGGAGGCAGGCAGTCTGATTGAGGATGTGCGCACATCACACCTAAAGAAGGGTTGAGTGAAGAAGTGCGGACATGGATAAAGAAGGCGCATGAGAAAGCTGCGTAGGAAGGATTCACTTAGTTTATCAACTGTATATGATCCGGCCCACCATCACATCTGTCTTGCTGTCATCAGACGATTACCGTGCCCTCTGACACCAACGGCGCCTAAAGTCCGTACTTCAGGAACAGACGCACAGTGTTTGCGACATTGGTGCCGTCACCCACGCATGCAGGCACCAAATCCTTAACAGTCGAGGTACAGGCACCGGCAGCAAAAACGCCTCTAATATTGGTTCTTCCAAACTCGTCCGCTACGACACAACCTAGCCTGTGAGTTCTAATGCCGGCCTTCCCCAAGACGGAGACGAACGGCTTAGCGCCACCAACGACAAGGACGATGTTCGTCCGCAGCGCTCTTGTTGTTGAATCTCTCAAATGACGCAGAACAAGTTGCTTGAACGGTGGCTTGCCTTTGACTTCTGTTCCCATATGGTCCTCTATCAGCCGTATGCCACTTCTTTCCAGCTTTCTCCGGATTCGCTCACTGACTGGTATCGTGTTTGCGTGATTGACTAGGCGCACCTTCTTGGCAATCTCGGCCAGGCGTAGGGCCTCGTCCGCTGCCTCCGGTGATCCTCCGACAACGATGATATCTCTTCCTTTGAAGAAGGGAGCACCACACTCCGCGCAGTAGGCTACGCCTCCGCCAATCCATGTCTCCTCCTTCATTCCAATCCCCTTCATGCCATCTCCCGTAGCCAGTATCAAAACCCCACCAGAATAGGTGCCCAGCTTGGTCTTCGCAACCTTCCTGTCAACACCTAACGAAAGATCCACAACTTCCTCTGAAGCACGAAGTTGGACGCCAGCCTTCTCAGCCTGAACGGTCATCTTCTCCATGAGCCTCTGTCCAGAAATCCTCTTGAACCCCGGGTAGTTCTCTAAACAACGAGCCCTATTGGCCATTCCACCCGGCTTCTCACCGGCATCTATGACTAAAGTACGCAAACCGAAAAGCGCAGAGTGAAGCCCTGCAGCTAAGCCCGCCGGTCCTGCCCCTATCACAACAACATCACACATCTTGCTCATTTCGCCCGCATCCTGCCTCCATGCTTCCCTGTCCGAAGTACAAAAGCAACACCATTTGGACACTCGTCAGGCGGATTGCTTTCGTTCTACCAAGGCTACTGGAGAGCTTGGATCGAAAAAGGAGACGCGTGAACCGGATCTATGTGCCTCCCGAGTTTCACAAATCGGAATGTCTTCTAGAAGAACGACTCAGTTTCTTCCTCGCGCCTGTACTTGCCGTTGGTCGCAAGCATTTTCAGGAGCGACAGCTCTTCACGGCGAGTCGGGATGACAGATCTCGTTCGAGTCGGAGTGGTGTTGCTCAACTAGCTCTACCACCATGACAAGGGTATCCATAGCTACTTAGGTGCGAAAACTATCTGTCCCATCACATCATTGTGGTTGGCCTACCAAGATCACATCTTCTTCAGTGTAGTCTAGCCAATCTGAAGCTACTGAGATTGCTCCCACACAGAATACCGACTAAGTGGGATTCACTTGATTTATTAGTTGCATGCGATCCGGCCCACCAACAGACTTTTAGTTGGATCTGAACAGTCATCTAGACGGGATCCGGAATGGCTGAGATTCTTGCTAGAGATGTCATGATCAAAGACGTTCATACAGTTTCGGAGAATAGAAAGGTTGCGTTCGCCCGCCTGATGATGCTTCGACACAACATCGGCGCACTTCCAGTTGTAGACGACAAGCGGGTTCTGGTTGGGATAATCACCCAGAGGGACATAGACCTCGCAGGTTCAGATGTCTCAGATCTCCTTGTATCTGATTTGATGACTCGCTCTCTGGTCAAGGCGAACGAGACAACTCCGCTGCGGTGGATAGTGGAGCAGATGATTAAGACGGGGATTCAGAGAATTCCCGTAGTGGATGGCGACTCGAGATTGCTTGGACTCGTCACTCAAACCTCTGTTATCAAAGCCTCCTTGATGTACAACCTGCTCAAGTGAATGATTTGAAAGTGAAGTTGGATGGCGACTGGACCAGAGCAGGCTCCAGCGCCCATCTCCTCCTGTTTTGGTCCGACGGATCTGTAGAAACTTGGCATTTCTAGACGCTTTCTTAGCTCACCAGATGAAGAAGAAAACAGCTTTAGGAAGAAAGCCCCAACCTTCGCTTGGTGAACCAGCAATGGCGATACTAACAGAATTGATGGCTCGTTATGAGAAACTCACAGTGCAACTGTCCGAACAACGCTACAACCAAAGGGCCGGACTGCCATTTGACAAGGACCTGATGAAAAGCCTGTCAGAACAACTGACTGTGGTATGTCAAGAGTTCTTGAAGGATTTCTCTGAACCTCGAAGCATGTACCTTGAGTCGATCGCCACGATAGCAGCCGCAAGGAGGCTAGATGTTGAACTGGAATTTGAGGAGGCAAGGATGGTGAAGATCTCTACCGATAGATACGATGTAGCCGGCAGAAAATTGAATTGGGGAAGCTGGCGACAATTCAACTCCACAACAGAAGATTTCAACAAGAGAAAGGAGATCTTTGACGACTTCATTTCGAAGGCTCCGAGCATCGCAGATCTTGTCGAAAAGCGCATGGCCGTCTCTCAAGATGTCTATGCGGAATATCATATGACGCCCTTGGACAGTTACCTTGAGCTCGAACAGACGACCTTCGATGAACTACGAGACTTCTTGATGCGGCTCGGTGACGGTGCGAGAGAACCCTTTCTGAAAGCTGCCGAGCAGTACGCACCTGAGATCCTCGGCAAGAGCAAGGTGGAGTACTTTGACGATTACTACACATGGAACGGAAGGATATTCCGACCTCTCTCAAGGTACTTCGAAGGACTCTCCCCTCTTGAGAGAGTTCGGAGCTTTCTCATCGGATGGGGATTCGACGCGGACAAAGTCAAGGTTGATGATGAAGATAGGGAGAAGAAGAGTCCGAGTGCGTTCTGTTTTGGAATTCAGATTCCAAACGATGTCCGCGTCGTCTACAGAAAGGTTTCACCCTTCTCAGACTTCGGATCAGTCTTCCACGAATTTGGCCATGGCATACACGGCATAAGTGCGGATCCCAACGATCCAGTTTGGAAGCGATACATAGTTCCACGAAGCGTAGCCGAAACCTTCAGCATGCTGAATGAAAGCATGCTCGATACGCCAGAGTTTCTCAAGGATGATCTTGGGTTGCGAGACGGCGCTGTCTTGGACATACTTGACCGGAGGCATTTCATGGACCTCGCATTCCTAACCTTCTACGCCGCAAATGGAATCATGAAGATGGAGTTTTGGAGAAACCACTACAGCGTTGAACAGGCTGCAAAGAGGTGGCAGGAACTTACGAAACGGTTCTTCATAGAAGTTCCAGGATACTATTGGGTCCTCCATCACATAATGCCCAACTACGACATGTACTCACCAAGCTACGTGATAGCGGCAGTTCGAGTTGACGCAATCCGAAAACGACTAGCCGAACAGTTCGGCGAGGAATGGTGGAAGAGACGAGAAGCAGGAGCATTCGTCAAAGAGCTTGCACAAACAAGAGGAGAATTCAACATCAAGGCGTGGCGACTTGGCCCGGACGATTTTCTCGAAGGCGTCAAAGACATAAGCTTCCTTTGACCTCGACGCCTGCTTGAGACATGAGAGAAGGGCTTCAGTGATGTCGTTTCTTGCTTATGGTTCCAGCTCAAGCTTGTTCGGCAATGTACTTCTCAACCATATGATGTGGATGGTAGCCCTCTTTTGCCCGTCGAATCCCTAGCTCTCCCAGATCTTGTTCTCTATTGACGTACTTGTAGCCAGAAAGCGCGTTCTTGCAGAACCATTGGTTGATCAGCTGGTATAGGCCTCGTATCTTGGGGTTTGCCTTTTCGAAGTGAATCACGGCTGTATCGTTGCTTAGTTTTTCTCCCACCGTGAACGCCTGTATCCCCCCGTCCACACTCACGGCCGCCCCGAACGCGTTCAAACGATCATAATGGAGGAAAGTTTCCTTTATTGCCTGATCCTCCTCTCTCAATCCTTTGGACTCGTTGCAATTCACCAGGTTGCACCATTCCTCCTGAAGCAGGAGGCAGAGCTCAACTATGTCAGCCGTGATCGGAACATACTCGCACTTGTGCTCGGCCAGGCATCGTTTTATGGCTTGGCGCTTCGAGTGGAATTTCGTGCCCGGAAGTTCAATCAGGTCCTTAACAAGATAGACATAATCTGAGTTGTCCCTGTCGAGCTTCGCAGAGAAACCGATTTTGGCTAGTGCCTCCGCCTGATCCTTTGATATTCCGTAGACTGGAGGAAATTTCACCTCCTTGCCCGTATCTCGAACAAGCTCTGCGACGGTTTCAGGAAGTTCTCTAGACCCCAGAGGAGGTAGCAAAACCTCGCGCTCATCAGGGCATTTGAGTACCTTAACTACCAGAACATCGCCTCGCCTTGACAGGAGGGTTCGATCAGACTTTCTCCAAGCATAGAGATTAGTGAACGTATACTCAGAGATCTGTGGTTGCACAGCCTCCAAGCATCGTTGCAGGAATTCCTTATCTTCCAGTTCAATGGGTCTGAACTTGGGAAAGGTTGGAATCTGAGGCATATATCGCCAGCCCTCCTGCGGCTATCGAGGGGCGACAACCTCGCCCGCCCGGCCATGCTACGCCAGCGTTTCCAGCGCTGCCGTGGATATCCATCTCTGGTTTAAACCTACGCCCATCATATGCACCTGCCAGACCGCTACAGAGGTAATACGGTTAGGGCCAGGCTCTTGTATGCCATGAGATACGAGTGGGCATACAGGGCGGATTGAAGAGACAAAGAGGAAAACGTATGGAACGGCTGAAGATCTACGGATATTCGAAAGAAGAACTAATGAAGATGGATCCTGCATCTTTGAGGGCTATCCTACATGAGCGGACTCACCATACGATTGAAGTCATGATCTACAGGATTCTGAAGGGAAAACTGAAGAAACCACCAAACTTCGGCATCCAAGCGGAATTCCTCCTTGACATATGGAAGCGACGAGGACTACCAACGAATACTCCAGACCTTCAATGGTGCATACGATACGTCGAATTGGCAGACAGACTAAACTCCGGCGAAAAGCCAGCACTCGATACAAGATCGACCAAGCCTTTTTCCAAGGCGGAGATGAACACAGTCAAGAAGCTGCTGTATGAGCGGAGATCGATTAGGCAATTCACAGACAAACCAGTTCCAGAGAGCATGATAAGAGAAATCCTCCAGGCCGGATTGGTGGCACCTCAAGGATGCAATGTGGGCTCGACACGATTCATAGTCCTCCGCAGCCCTGAAGAATGGAAGCTGATTCAGAGCGACATACCAATAGATAATGGGGTAATGATCGTCATTTGTCAAGACATGCGCGTCTATAGAGCACTGAAGTTTGACGAGCACGTTCCGCAGAACATCTACTATGATGCAGCCGCAGCAGCCGACCACATGTGCCTAATGGCTCACGCCTTAGGCCTTGGAGCATGCTGGTTAACCCACGGGGAAGAGACTCAGAAGAAAATTCGAGAGTACTTCAGACTACCCGAAACGTTCGTGAGTCGCTGTCACCTCATTGTCGGATGGCCTGACGAAGCCCCAATCAAATCTGAAAGAATGAGTCTTGACGATGTCGTCATAGGGAGGAGAGTAACGGCATGACAGGGAGAGAGGAAACTGTATCTATGGGAGAAGCAAGACGGGAAGTTGAAACTGCAATTACAAGGCTGGCACTCCTGCACCTATCATTCTCCAAGATGATAGTGGAGGAATTCGGCGAGGAAAAAGGAAAGGAATTGATTGTAAGATCAGTCCTAGAATACGGAAGGCGAGTCGGAGAACGAATAAAACGTGGCTTACCCGATCTCCCGAAATATGGTGTCCACGGCGGAATCAAAGATGGAAGAATCTATGATTGTGTCCTTGCGAAAATCTTCCGAGAATATGGAGAGCAAAAAGTCGGCTGCCTATACTGCTACGTCGATCCAGCGAAGACCATGGCCGTCAATCCTGGGCGGAAGGTCATACATACCACATGCGCAGCATGTGGTGATGATTGCTGTACCTTCGAGGAAGTGTCCACAACTGAGAAGGAAAGACAGGACTTCATAGGCAAAGACAAGGATTGGAAGTATGTCGACCCGCGCCTAGCTAAGGATGATTGACTCAGAGAAGCGGGCTTGGATCGTCAATCTGAGTCCTAAGCACCTTATCCATTCTGTTGACTTGCAGTGTCTTGGGATCTAGAATAGGGTTTGAGTCGTGTCCCTCGCTGGTTTGAGAAGTTCAACTCTCTGACTTAATCTTCTTTGTAAGCCATGCGAGCTTCCGCCCGAAGTGCTTGACTGTGTTGACTCCTTCTTCATCTTTGACAACCTCTCCTTTCTCACGGCCGAAGGCGATATTCCAGTACGTTGACCCCGGTACAATCATTCCGGAAATCATGAAGAAGAACATGAGTTGGGCAAAGGTGAAGTTGTGACCGGCGCGCCTGGCCACAACTATCGGTCCACCGACCTTGTTCTCGAAGGGCCGTTTCACCCCTCGGTAGGCGTAGCATCTGCTGATAAGACTGGTCATTTGAGGCGTGGCAGCGCCGAAGTAGACAGGAGTGGCTAGAATTATGCCATCGGCCTCGTTCATCTTGGTGTAGATAGCTTCGAAGTCATCTCTTATGTGACATTTCCCCGTTGTACGGCAAGCGCCGCAGGCGTCACATGGCTCTATCTTCTTCCCAGCAAGGCTGATGAGCTCCGTGTCAAGGCCTTCATTCTGTATCTCTTCAAGGGCTATCCGAGTAAGGGTTTCAGTGTTGCCTCGCTGTCTAGGACTACCGACGATGCCTACAACTTTCATCTACATGTCGCCTCCGTTGCCTACATATTTTGGAAACTTAAGACTTTCACAGCATGGCGTGTTGTTCATAACGCAATGCGAGTTTCTGAGATTGGACAGCCCCTGCAAATCTGCACCAGGGTTGTCAACTTGTCAGTTTCTTTGCCTTCTCTAGTCGGCTTAACAGAACAACTCCAGAAGGCTCGGCTTCGTCGATGATCTTGTAGCTTGTCAGTGCTGCAAGTCTTTCTGCAAACTCTCGAATATCTTTGTGAAGAGGCATTGCTTCTCG
>Ga0315312_1002165_pt1 | contig 13966 bp, 14 predicted proteins | sample TDP7_MG_FD_203629 | JGI IMG/M metagenome (GOLD analysis project Ga0315312, IMG submission 203629) | Freshwater sediment microbial communities from Lake Towuti, South Sulawesi, Indonesia - TDP7 | ecosystem: Environmental > Aquatic > Freshwater > Lake > Sediment | place: Indonesia: South Sulawesi... | reverse complement strand
CCAAATTTTATCTTCTCTTTGTTTAATTTCTAAATTATGATAGGTTACCGCCTTGATATCTTCGCCAAACCTCTCCACTTTTTGACCAGATATTTTGCCTTCGAACTCAAGGTCAGAAAATTTTTTAAATTTTATATTGTTATAAATTTCTTTATTGACCTGGCCCAAATAAAGTACTTCGCTAAGAAAATCAACCAAAAGACTATTTAAATCGAGGGATTCAATTTTAATTTCCCGGTCAACTTTTTGGCCAAAATTTTCACCTTTTTGGCTTTCAGCCATTGCCAAAAGGGCATTTTTAAACAACTCTTCTTTAGTTTTACCAAAGGCCCTAATTTTTAAATCCGCTTTGTGTTCTAAGATTTCATAGCGATCCGAATGATTCGAATTAACATCCGAATTATCCGAATAAAGCTTGGTATTTAAAATCCTTTTTGGCTTCACATAGGTATTGCGAAAATTGACAATTAAACCTAATTCTAAACCGCTACTTTGTAAATATCTCTGCATTTGATTATAATCTTCTTTTGTTACGAATTTTTTTGCTTTTATGTCTAAGAGGATTTTATTTTCGATTAGGAAATCAACTTTGTTTCTCTTAAAGCCGTGAAGATTTGAATCTCCAATTGGATATTCTCGTTTATAGCTAATTTTATTTTCTTTTAACAAAACCTCTACCGCATCACCATATTGTTTTTCACTATAAAAACGACCTAATTGATGGTGGGCCTTGAAAAAAATACCTGTCAGATTGTAAGATAATTCTGGAAATAGAATTTTTTTCATATTATTCGGAACATTCGGATGTTATTCGTAGATTAGGATCGCAGTTTAGTAAATTCTTCTTTCACAATTTCTCTATCATCCCAGGGTATTTTTTTCCCTTTAGCAACGCATATTGAAGGCTCACAACCTTTACCAGTAATTATTACTATATCACCTTCTTGAGATGATTTTAAAGATTCTCTAATTGCCTCTCTTCTATCTAATATCTTTTTTGCTTTATCTCCTGTCCCACTTGCTACCTGATTTATAATTTCCATTGGGTCTTCATCGTATGGGTCTTCATTTGTGACAATAATTTCGTCGCAATATTTAGCAGCCAAGTCACCCAAAACTGGCCTCTTCCATTTATCTCTCCCTCCGCCGCAAGCGCCCAAAACACAAATCATTCTTGTTGCTTGCTGTTTGCTACTTGCTGCTTTAAGGGTTTGGTAAACTTTTTCTAAAGCGTTGGGGGTAAAAGCATAATCAACAAAAACTTTAAAAGGTTCTGAAATAACTTCTTCCATCCTTCCGGGAATTTTCTCTACTCCCTCCAAAATTTTTTTACAAGTCTCTAAATCAACTCCTTGGGATATTCCTACACAAATTGCTGATAGGGCATTGTAAATATTAAATTTCCCTATTAACTGGAGTTTAAACTGACTGTTTTTTGTATTAATATCCCCTTTATTTAATCCATAGGTATATTTCTTTTGGGCGGGGGACTGCAAAAAATACTCAGCATTCTCGTCATCGATATTAATAATATGGGTTCCTTTGGTTGTCTGAAATAGTTTTCCTTTAGCTGCTCGGTACTTAGCAAAACCACCATGAGCTTCAATATGTTCTGGCGCTAAATTCGTCAAAACGGCTACTGAAAAATTAATAAATTTGTGACGATGTTGTTTAATTCCTTCAGAAGTTATCTCTAAAACTGCATAATCGCATCCTGAATTTACGGCTTCTCTTAAAAATTTTTGTAGTTGAAAACGGCCTGGCATTGTCATTCGCAAAGTATTTGGCCATTCTTTATTACCAATTTTAAATCTAATTGAATTTAAAAGAGCAATTTTATTTCCAGCTTTTTCCAAAATTTTTGAAATCATCTCAGTTGTAGTTGTTTTTCCATTTGTTCCAGTAACCCCAATTACTTTTAATTTTTTTGAAGGAAATCGATACAAGACCGCTCCTAAAAAAGCCAATAAAAAGTGATACCAACTTATCAAAAAAGAAGGAATGAATTTTTTAATTAGATTTTTCATCAATTTCATTTTAACTTGAATCTGAACAAAAGGAAAATTTTACCACAAAGAATTTTATCAAGCAAAGAGAAAGGGCCTGGTCCGCCGAAAGCAGACACAGGCCCTGAGTGCACAGAGGACCAAGTTCCAATGGTCGTCAGGACAAAAGGAATAAGATCCAAGGACTACTTGCGAAGACCGGCGAACCACCAGCGGCCGTGCCAGCCGCGGCCGAGGCGGTTGACGTCCACGCTGCGCCCGACACGCCAGCGGTAGAAGGCGGCGTAACACCACTGGCCATCACTGTCTTGCCAGTGGGTGGCGTTGGGGCGGTTGTCGGCGAAGGCCGGGTCGGTCTCGTTGACCGCTGCCAGCGAGTAGGGGTCAGCAGGCTTGAACCCGCGCAACTCGTACTCCTTCTCCAGTTCCGCGTCGCTCACGTAGCGACCGAGCCGGAAGAAGAATACGTCCACTTCCTCGGCCTCGCCTCGCGGCATGGCAGTCAGTACACCGCTGTTGGTGTACTGCCGCCGGCCCGTGGCGTCAAGCGCCTCCTGCGGGCTGCGGCGGCGGTCCACCTTCACGACGCGGCGGACGATCTGCTCGTCGGTGATTCCGATTCGCTCCATGACTACCCTCCTTCCGTAGGATTAGTATTAACTCGGCGATCTTATGTCGCCACAGCTTTTTAACTTCCAGACAATTGAAAATCAGAAAGCTATGGCGACTATTTGCAAGTAGTAAAAACACCTTGTAAAAGTACTATTTTAGATTGTAGCATATTAATAAACTCTTGTCAATTATTTGAATAATGAAGGAATTTAAGATAAAATCAATTGATATGTTTAAACTTGTCTCAAAATTTAAACCAAAAGGTGACCAGCCCGAGGTAATTAAAAAATTAGTTAAGAATTTAAAAGCTGAGGCAAAGCATCAGGTGCTTTTGGGCGTTACTGGTTCTGGGAAAACAGCGACAATGAGCTGGGTAATAGAAAAAATTCAGAGACCCACTCTTGTTATTTCGCCCAACAAGACTCTTTGCGCCCAATTGTTTCAGGAATTTAAGGAATTCTTCCCAGAGAATGCCATACATTATTTCGTCAGCTATTATGACTACTACCAGCCAGAGGCCTATATTCCCCAAACCGACACCTATATTGAAAAAGACGCCAAAATTAATGAAGAAATTGATAGATTACGCCATACTGCCACCCAAGACTTACTAACCAGAAACGATATTATTATCGTTGCTTCGGTTTCCTGCATCTATAACATTGGCTCGCCCGAGGCCTATCAGCAGGTTTCTCTGGAAATAAAAGCTGGCCAAAAAATAAAAAGGAAAGATTTTCTTTCCAGTTTAACTTCTCTACAATACCAGCGAAATGATATTGATTTTAAACCAGGCACTTTCCGTGTTCGTGGCGATATTATTGAAATTTATTTAGTAACCGGAAAGGAAGTTCTTCAAATTGAACTCTTGGGAGACGAAATTAAAAGTCTAAAAAGTAAAAAAGATATTCTAAATTCTAAATTCCAGATTATAAGTTCTTTTAAATTGTTTCCTGCTCATTTTTGGGTTACCCCTCAAGAAAAATTAGATATTGCTATTGAAAATATAAAGCTTGAGCTGCAAGAGCAATTGAAAAAACTCAGAAAGCAAAAAAAATTATTGGAAGCTCAAAGATTAGAACAAAGAACAAACTATGACCTGGAAATGCTAAGAGAAACTGGCTACTGCCACGGAATTGAAAATTACTCAAGACATTTAGAGTTCAGAAAGCCGGGGGAGGCACCCTATACTTTGATTAACTATTTTCCGAACGATTTTCTGGTTTTTATTGATGAATCCCATTTAACCTTGCCCCAGCTTAATGCTATGGCTAATCAAGACAGGGCCAGAAAAGAAGTCTTAATTGAGCATGGTTTCCGACTTCCATCGGCTTTAGACAACAGGCCCCTTACTTTTGATGAGTTTGGGCAGAGAATTAATCAAGTAATTTACGTTTCGGCCACGCCTGGCGAAAAAGAAAAAAAGAAAGCGGGAAACAAATATATTACAGAGCAATTAATTCGACCGACGGGTTTATTGGAACCCTCTATTGAAATAAGGCCAACAAAAAATCAGGTTCAAGATTTAATTCAAGAAATTAAAAAAGAAGTCGGAAAGAAGCAGCGAACTCTGGTTCTAACCCTGACTAAAAGATTGGCTGAGGCTCTTTCTGACTATTTGGCCGAGGAAGGTATAACTTCGCAATGGCTTCATGCTGAAGTAAAAACTTTAGAAAGGCCTCAGATTTTAAAAGATTTAAGGGAAGGGAAATATGACGTTTTAGTGGGAATCAATCTTTTACGGGAAGGATTAGATTTGCCTGAAGTAGCCCTGGTCGCAATTTTAGATGCTGATAAAGAAGGATTTTTGCGCTCTGAAACCACTTTAATTCAGACAATGGGCAGAGCGGCCAGACATATTGAAGGTCATGTTATTTTATATGCTGATAAAATTACAGGTTCAATGAAAAAAGCCATTGAGGAAGTAAAGAGAAGGAGAAAAATTCAAATTGAATATAATAAAAAGCATAGAATTACTCCAAAACAGATTATTAAAGAAATAAGAGAGTGGCCATTTGTTTCTAAGGAAAAAGAAATCGCTTTTGAATTTTGGATGGTAAGAGACCAAAAACTTTTAGAAAAAGAAATGAAAGAAGCCGCAAGGAATCTGGACTTTGAGAGAGCCGCAGAAATTAGAGATTTGATTAAAAAAATAAAAAGTTGATAGTTTTTAGTTTATAGTTTATAGTTAAACTATATGTCTCCAATCACCAAATCAGCTAAGAAAGCTTTGCGACAAAGTTTAAAAAGAAGAGTTAGGAATCTTCGAAAGAAAGAAAAAATAAAAAACCTGTTCAAGCAGGTCAAGAAATTAATTTTCCAAAAAAAGATTGAGGAAATAAAAAAACTTTTGCCAGAAATTTATAAAGCCCTGGATAAAGCAGCTAAAACTGGGGTAATTAAAAAAAATACTGCTGCCAGGAAGAAATCCCGCCTAACAAAATTAATCTCAAGGGGCTAGATTTCAGCTATTAATAAATCGAGGGCGGTTTCTGGTTCTATTTTGCCTGTTTTGATATCAAGGTCTACCTGAAAAATTTTTTGGTAGATTTTTTTTAACTCTGGAAGGGTAAATTTTTTGGCTTGTTCAAAACTTTTTTTAACAACGTAAGGATGGAGATTGCTTTTTCTCAAAATATCATAATAACCAAAACTGTTTTCAAGAAGGTCTTTAATAGTTAAGAGATTACAGAATTGGAGGGTTATCATCGAAAGTAAGTATAAGGGCGGGTCACCCTTTTCTAAATGTTGACGAATTAATTCTAAAGCCAGTTTTTTGTTTTTTGCTGCCAGGGAATCAATGGTCTTAAAAATATCAGTTTCGATTTTCGGCCTCACTAAAAGTTCAATGTCTTTATTTTTTATTTCTAATTTGAAGTTAGCCAGTTTTTTAATTTCATTAGTAAGACGCCAAAGGTCATTTCCAACAAATTCAATTAGTTTTTCTAATGCTTGTTCCCTAATTTGGCATTTGTGTTTTCCGAATTCCTTTTTAGCCCAGTTTTTTAATTGTTGGTCCAAAAGCGGTTCAAATTCTTGGGATTGGGCATATTTTATAAGGAATTTAAACAAAGGGTTCTTTGTATTAACTTCTCCCTTTTCGTAAAATAAAATTATATTCCCAGAATCTCGAAAATTCTTCTCATTTTTTAAAAAATTTTCCTCAAATTCAGCATTAGAAAGGGCATCATTTAAAACTGCTAATTTTTTTTCTTTAAACATCGGGGCTTGTTGAAATTCACTCTTAAAATCTTGGAAATTTAAATCTTTGCTATCAAAATATTTTAAATTTAACCCACTTTTGTGAATTTTTTTGTATCTTTCAATAATCTCATTTAATTTCTGCCTCGACCTATAAGTGTCTGAACCGTAGAGAAAAATTATCATACTTTTTGGCAATTAGGGCAAAAGTGGGCTGACCGGCCAGCTAATTTTATCCTTTTGATAGTAGTTTGACAGCGAGGGCATTTTTCTCCTTCTCTTCTATAAACCTTTCTTTCTTTATCAAAATAACCTTTTTCCCCAGAAAGTCGCCGAAAGTCAGAAATGCTTTCTCCTCTAAGTTCAATTGCTTTCGGTAAAATTTTTCTCATTGCTTGATAAATCTTCCCTAATTCCTTCTCATCTAATTGCAAAATGTCTTTAAAAGGGTGAATTTTAGCTTCCCATAAAATCTCATCTGAGTAAATGTTGCCAATACCAGCAATAACAGTTTGGTCCATCAATGCCTGCTTAATTTTACCCTTTTTATTTTTAAAACAATCTTCAAATTTGTTAAGAGTGAAATTTTTCTCTAAGGGCTCTGGCCCTAAACTCTGAAATTCTTTTGATTGTTCTAAATCCTCTTTATTCCACAACTCTATCTTAGCAAATTTTCTTAAATCAGAGAGAGCTAATTGCCGGCCATTATCTAAATAAAAGATTAAATGAATATAGCTATTAACTGTTTCTTCTAGTGGGCCGCTGATTAAACTTTTTATTTCATATTCGGATGGGCGCATTCGGATACCCCGAGCCGAAGGCGAGGGTTGCGCTATTCGGATGCTCCATTTCCCTAAAAGCAAATGGCCGGTTAATTTTTGGTGAATCAATAGGGTTTTGTTTCCGGAAAGTTCAAAAAGAATATTTTTCCCTCTCCGCCAAATTTTCCCAATTTTTCTACCCTTGATTTCTTTTTTAAATTCTTGAAAATTTTTGGGTTTCTTTATCATCTTTTCAAAATCAGACCAAACATCCTCGATCTTTCGACCGAGGATGGCTTTCTGGAGATCACGTACAATTGTTTCTACTTCTGGCAATTCTGGCACTTTTAAAACTATAAACGATAGACTATAAACTGTTTAAAGTTTAGAGTTTAAGGTTTAAAGTTATTTCAGGGCAGCTTTGACCTTCTCAATGATTTCTCCAGGGGTAAAGTGAGCTTTAATTAAATAATCGATTGCTCCTAATTTTAACCCCTTTTCGACATCGTCTTTTTGGCCAAGATTAGATAAAATAATGACTGGAATCTGGCCGAGAGAAGTGTCTTCTTTCATCTTTGTTAGAACCTCAAAACCATCAATTCCAGGCAAAATAAGATCGAGTAAAACCAGATCTGGTTTTTCTTCTTTGACCTTTTTTATTCCTTCTTCTCCATCAACTGCTTCAGAAACCTTATAACCCTCTTTAATAAGTTTTTGAGCGATTAGTTCTCTTAAAAATTTATCGTCTTCGATTATCAAAATTGTTTTTTCCATAAAATCGTCGAATATCGAATCGGTTACGAATTTACGAAAATTCGTATATTCGTAAGAAATTCGTTTTTCGTTGATTATTTACCTATTTGTTTTGTTATTTTATCAATTACCTCTTGAGGGTCAAATTCAGCCTTAACTAACCAATCTTTTGCTCCCAATTCTTGAGCTCGATCAATTTCCACTGGCTGGCCAGAATTAGAAATAACAATTACTGGAATTTTTTTAAGTTCAGAATCCCTTCCCATCTTTTCCATTACTTCAAATCCCCCCATCTTTGGCATAACAATATCTAACAACAAAAGGTCAGGTTGTATCTCTTTCATTACTTTTAATCCTTCTTCGCCATCTCTGGCCAAAGAGACCTCATAACCCTCGTTGGTTAATTTTCTCTGTAAAAGATTAATTAAAATCTCCTCGTCTTCAACTATCAAAATTTTCTTTGCCATGTTTTATTTTACCATTTTTTTAATAATGCTTCAATACAGGGCATTTTATTTTACTGGCAGAGTAAAGTAGAAGGTCGATCCTTTATTTTCTTCTGATTCAAACCAGATTTTTCCTCCATGAGCTTCAATAATGTTTTTAGCAATAAACAAGCCGAGTCCAGTACCTTCAGTTTCCATTCTCATTACATTGGCTGCTCGAAAAAATTTAGTAAAAACTCTATCTTGTTGGTTTTTAGGAATTCCTACCCCAGTATCTTCTACTGTAACCTCTATTTTCTTTTTAACATAATTTAGAGAAACTGTCACCCTCCCCCCAACCAGGTTATATCTTATTGCGTTATCAAAAATATTCTGAAAGGCTAACTTTAATTTTTCAATATCGGCCATAACTTCTGGCAATTTTTCCTTCGGTTTTTTAAATTCTACTTTTAATTTTCTTTTTTCAATCTCTTCTTTATAAAAGCTTATCACAGATTCAATCACCGATTCGATATCGGTTAAGATAGTTTTGTAGAGATATCTACCTTCCTCAATTCTGGTTATATTTAAAAGGTCATTTATTAGAGAGATCATTCTTTCATTAGAATTGTAGGTTTTTTCAACAAAATTTCTTTGTTCTTCAGTTATTTCGCCAAGGTCGCCATCTAATAACATTCGAAGGGTCCATTTAATTGCGGACAAAGGTGTTCTCAATTGGTGGGCAGAAAGAGAAACAAACTCGGTCTTCATTCTTTCAATTAATTTTTCTCTGGTTACATCATGTAAAATTACTAAAGTCCCGATTCTCTCTTTTTCTCTAATAATGGGGAGACTGGTAACTTCTAAAATTAAATTCTCTTTAAGCTGAATTTCCTTCCTAAAAACTTGACTGATTTCTGGCCCGATTAATTCCATTAAGGGTTTAAGAGTAGGAAAATTATCTAATTCAGAAATTGTTTTTCCTGCTAAATCTTGGGCTTTTAGATTAAAGAAGTTTTCTCCCTGAGGATTAATTAAAGAAAGGTTATTTTTCTCATCAAAGATTAAAAGCCCGTCAGTAAAATTAGTAATAACAGATAGCGTTTTATTTTTTTCTTCCTCAACCCTTTTCTTTTCTTCATCGACATCTTCCAAGATATTCATCAGGGCCTTTCTCGATGTCTCGAGATCTTTAGTTCTTTTTTCCAATTCTTTAGTTTTCTCTCTTACTTTTTCTTCAAGTTTTTCTTGAAATTTTTTAATTTCTGAAATATCAGAAAGAGCTAAAAAATATCCAATAAAATTCCCATCCTCATCTTTTCTAGATAGGCCGTAAACATTGACTGGGATTTTTTTCTTATCCTTGGTTAAAAGGGTCAATTCTTTAATAACTCGGGTATTTTTTTGAGAAATCTCTTCAGCTAAAACTTCAGTTTCTTTTTTCTCTAAAAATAAATCAGTTATCTCTCTTCCGCCTATTTCTATTTCATTGTAGCCGGTAAAATCCTGAAAAGCTTGATTAACGCCAAGAATAATATTTAAAGGATTTACAGTACAAATTGGCAAGGGCAAAAATTCGGAAAATTCTTTAATATATCCCTCTAAGAATTCTAAATCTTCTCTAAGTCTCTGAAGTTCTAATTCTAAAGATGATTTTTCTTGGACCATTGTTTTATTCCCACTTTATTAAATACTCATGATAAGAATCGCCTTTATAAATACATTTAGTTTCTTTAATATTTATTTTTTTACTTTTAATTACAAATTGAGCAATTCTTAAAAAATAACCAGAGTGGTAAATACACATAATCGGATGGAAGTCATATCCTTTTACCCGAATAATTAGATATTTTTCTTTTTCATTAAATTCAAATGTTTCTAGTTCGCCAAAATCAAAGTGAGCCTTCCAATACTGGGGACATTCTTCAAAACATTTGCGAGCTGAAAGAAAATGTCTCATTAGCAGCTGAACAATAAAGGAATATTTAGGAGCAGAGTTTCCCATCTCAAAAATATCGTCCTCTTTCCAAACAAAAATATCTTTAGCAACAAGAATAACCAAAACTGAGAGGGCCTCTGGATACCATTTCAAGGATTTAAACCCTTTAAATTTTAAAGGAAAACCTAACTCAGTTAATTTTTCTTCCAATAAAATTATCGCTTCTTCTCCTTCTCGGTATCTTATGTAGGCGGCGTTCGCCCTAAAGACCTCTCCCCTGACATTTCCTTGAATTTGCATTAATCTCGCCGCCTCTTCTTTTAATTCAATAGTATTAAAATTCATCTTTTTTGCTTTTTTTCTAATTTTTCTTTTAATTCTTTAATCCTTTTTTTTAGTTCTATCATTTTTAATTCTCGGCCCACTGCCAGCTGATAAAATTTTTCTAATTCTTCTAATCTTTCTTGAAGCTCTTTCGTTCTTTGTTCGATTATTCCTTCTCGGGTCTCGGCTAATTCTTCTAATTCTTTAGTTCTGGCTGAAATCTTTATTTCAAGGGTTTCTTTTGTCTCTTCTAGGGCTGATTTGGTTTGCTTTAGCTGTTGCGTCATTTCATTAAAATAGCTGGCCAATTCTCCCAACTCGTCTCGCGACTTAGTTTCAATTTTAAAGTCGAGGTTGCCCTTGCTTACTTCTTTAATTCCTTCAATTATCTTCTTTAATAATCTTTTCCGTCTCTCCTCTATTGCAACTAGCAAAATAACACTAAAGGAAATCAGAAACAAAAGAATAGCATAGATTAAATTGCTCTTTTCTTCCATTTTTTCTAAAAAGATAGCTGAGATTTGATTAATCTCTAAAAAGGGCATAGATTAAAAAGTTTTTCCTTAAGGTTATTTAAGGCAATCTCCCAATGAGAGAGTAGAATTCTAAATTTTTAAAAGCTTGGGCTACTTTCTCTTTGTTATATTCTCCAAAGCTGCATTTTTCTAAATTAAAATCAAGAGGTACCTCTTTTTTAATCTCTGATAATGTTTTACTAAAGAAAGCTTGTTCTTTATATTTTATTAATTTTTCTTGAATTTTTGGCTTGATCGTTTTTGATTTATCGGTTTTCTCCTCAATTTCTCGATAAAGATTTTCTAAAGAATGGAAGTCCTTTATTAATTGAATGGCAGTTTTTTCTCCAATTCCGGTCACCCCGGGAATATTATCAGAGGGGTCACCTTTCAATGCTCTAAAATCAATTAGTTGAGGAGGTGTAATTTCATATCTTTCTTTGATTGTTTTTCCATCATACAAGATTGTATCTTTCAGACCCTTTTTAAAAGTGTAAACTTTAGTATTTTTATCAATTAATTGAAGATTGTCGAGGTCGCCACTTAGAATAATAGTTTCAATTTCAGGAATTATCTGCCTTTTTTGAGCTAATTTGGCAATTGTCCCAATAAGGTCGTCTGCCTCAAATCCTTCTTTTTCAAAAATTGGAACCCCAAACTCTTTCACAATTTCTTTCACTCTTGGGATTTGCTCAAATAATTCTTTTGGAGCAGGTGGTCTTTTTATTTTATATTCTCTAAATTCTTTATGCCGAAAGGTTGGCTGGGGCGTATCAAAGGTAGCTGCAATATAATCTGGCTGAAATTCTCTAATGACTTTTAAAAAGACTAATAAAAAACCGTAAACAGCGTTAATTAATTCCCCGGCTTTGGTTCGCAGGGGAGGGAGGGCGTGATAAGCTCGGTGAATTAGAGCATTTCCATCAATAATGATGAGCCGTTTTTTCTCAGACATGGGGAAATACCTTATTCAATTATTACTCGCAATACTTCTTCAATTGAAGTAATACCCTGGACAGCCTTGATAAAGCCGTCTTCGATCATTGTCCTCATTCCTTCTCTCTGAGCCTGAGCTTGAATATCATCTGAGGTTGCTTCTTTTACAATTAATTCTTTTATTGTTTCTGTAACCGCTAAGGTTTCGAAAATTCCAATTCTTCCTCGATAACCTTCTGGGCATTCTTTAGTTGGCTTTGGCCGATAAAATATAACTTCTTTCCAATCTGCTTTGGGCTTGACTAAGTGTTCTTCCTTTAAAATTTTTAAAATTTTCTCTAAATTACAATATTTAGCGATATTGTTTAATTCAGAATCTTTTAAAGTGTATTTTTCTTTTTCTTCGCAAAGTCGTCTTACTAACCTTTGGGCTAAAATTAAATTCAGAGTTGAGGAAATCAAGAATGGTTCAGCTTTCATATCAATTAAACGAGGGATGGCGCCAGCAGCTGTATTGGTATGTAAAGTTGACAAAACTAAGTGACCAGTTAAAGCGGCATTAATGGCCAATCCTGCTGTTTCGTTATCGCGAATCTCCCCGACCATAAGAATATCAGGGTCTTGTCTAACTAAAGCCCTCAGACCATTGGCAAAGGTTAAACCAATTTTTGGATTAACTTGGGTTTGGTTAATTCTTGGCATTCGATATTCTATTGGGTCTTCAACTGTTGAAATATTTACTCCGGGCTCGTTTAAAATTTCCATCATTGAATATAAAGTTGTAGTTTTCCCGCAACCAGTGGGCCCGGTTACTAAAACCATTCCAATTGGTCGTCGTAAGTTATCCTGGACTTTTTCAAGAGATTCATTTCTTAAACCCAAACCTTCTAGAGTAAGGGCTTTAGTAGTTTCGGGTAAGAGCCGCATAACAATTTTTTCTCCGTCAAAAATGGGTAAAATCGAAACTCTTATTGAATATCGGTAGTCTTCGGTTTCAATTTTAAATCTACCATCTTGGGGAAGCCGGTGTTCGTCTAATTTTAAATTAGATAAAACTTTTATTCTGGCAACAATGCCTGAACTAACTTGTTTAGGAAGAGTCATTGTATCATGTAAAATGCCATCAATTCGATAGCGAACTATTACCTCTTTTTCTAATGGCTCTATGTGGATATCAGAAGCTCTTTGCAAAATTGCGTGTTTTAATAAAGTGTCGACAATCCTAATAACTGGTAACTCTTCAGCTGCTTTCAAAAGCTCCGCTTTTTCTTCGATTACCTCTTCTTCTTTTACTGGTTTGATAATCCCGGCTTCCTTTTTGATAATCTCACCAAATTCAGCTTCGAGGGTTTTTTGATATTGCTGTAAAACATTTTTAATACTTTCTGGAGTAGTTAGTCTTGGCAAAATTTTCAAGTTAGCTGTCTTTTTTATGAATTCAACGGTTCTCAAGTCTTCTGGGTCTAACATGGCTACCTCTAAATTATTTCCGCTCTTTCGAAAAGCAACGATGTTATGGGATCTGGCAATAGGTTCTGGAATGATTTTTAGAATGTCTGAAGAAATAATTTCTTTTTCTAAATTGACAAAGGGAACTCCTAAAATATAGGCTTCAAGCTTAATTAATTCTTCTTGAGAAATTAATCCTTCAGAAACTAAAACATCGCCAACCTTCTGCTTGGTTTTTTCTGCTTTTTTAAAACAGTCATCAAATTGCTTATCAGTAATTAAACCAGCATCTAACAAGAATGCCTTTAATTGTTGAGGTTCTACTCTCATATAGCTTACAGTCTACAGTCTACGGTCTACGGCTATTTAAAGCGGTAGTCGGTAGTCTGTAAGCTGTAGTCTATTCTAGGGCTTTTTTAATTTTTTCGACCACCTCAGCCAAAGAATACTGGGCCTTAACTAAATAAGTTGTCGCTCCCAATTCAATTGCTTTATCTACATCCCCTATTTCTTCAAGATTAGTCAAAACAATAACTGGGATATCTTTGGTTTCTTTATTTTCTTTTAACTGTTTTAAAACGTCAAAGCCATGAACCCTGGGTAAAATTAAATCTAATAAAATCAAGTCAGGTTTTTTTTCTTTGGCTAACTTTAAACCCATCTCTCCATCCAAGGCCGAAATCATTTCATAGCCTTCCTGGCTCAAAATTTCGCCAAAGGTTTTTTGAAGGGCTGATTCATCTTCAATAAATAATATAATTTTTGGCATATCGCGAATTTACACTAATTTGGCCGCGAATCACACGAATATAATATTAGTGAAATTCGTGCTCAAATTCGTGAATATTAGTGGACAATGGGTAAGGTAAACCAGAAGGTCGACCCCTTACCTTCTTGGCTTTTAAAACCGATGTTACCACCTAATTTTTCAATAATGGCTTTAGAAATATAAAGGCCGAGTCCCGAACCTTGAGTTTGATATCTCATTATATTTTTAGAGCGAAAAAATTTTTGAAAAATATATTTCTGGTCATCTTTGGGAATTCCT
>Ga0315312_1002164_pt1 | contig 13974 bp, 12 predicted proteins | sample TDP7_MG_FD_203629 | JGI IMG/M metagenome (GOLD analysis project Ga0315312, IMG submission 203629) | Freshwater sediment microbial communities from Lake Towuti, South Sulawesi, Indonesia - TDP7 | ecosystem: Environmental > Aquatic > Freshwater > Lake > Sediment | place: Indonesia: South Sulawesi... | reverse complement strand
TAGTCGAAGCGGGTGGATATATTCCGACGGTCGATCACTGCTTTTCACCGGATATCTCGTATAGCAACTTTCTCTATTACATGGAGCTAAAAGAAAAGCTTCTCAGCTAATTTGTTTTGTTTGTTCGGTACAATATGGCTCCTGCTGACGACGACAGCAGCGCGGCTCGCCCGCGGCCTCGATCAGTACGTCATATGCTCTCGGCACACCTCCAACGCATACTGATAGTCGGCATACGCCACGTTGGTTGAGATTGAGTGATCCGAACCGAACACGTAGCTCGCCCCCCGCTGCTTCATCCCCTCCACCAAGTTCGTCACTCCGCGGCGGATCAACTCGCGGTCGCCGGATTCGAGAATGCGCACATCCAGGCCGCCCACGAACATCAGCTTATCACCGTATTTGTCTGCAAACCTCAACACATCACATCCTGCCTTGACTTCCATGGGGTGCAGAGCGTCGTATTCAGCCTCCACAATCAGCGGCAGCGCCTCTTCAACGCCTCCGCAGGAGTGCAGAACCACCGGTAGCCCATAGGAGTGGAAAAAATCGTTGAGCTCCTTGTAATAAGGGAAGAGTAATTCAGCGAACACCTTCGGAGAACAGAACAACCCGTTCTTGTATCCCAGGTCCTCGTGCACCCAGACTCCGTCTGGCAATCCCGCCTCTTCAAACAGCAACCGGTAGTGGGCCTTGAAGAAGTCCGTGTAGACCCGGTTGTAGTCATGAATCCAGTCCGGGTCGAGCAGCATGCTCTCGTAGAGCGTCATGTCTCCCATGCTCTGGCGCATATTCTCCCAGACGAACATGTGGTGATACTGAGTCCAGTAGCCTTGCGCCTTACGTTTGGCGAGGTTCTCTTTTGCCTTGTTCAGGTCGGTAAAGCGCGCCCGATCCACCTCCAGCAAGTGGGGCCGGTAGTCACGCTCCCAGATCTCTCGGCTGGTCATGCGGAAGTCAATGTGCTCCGGCGTCCCGGATTTGTGCTTCCAATACTTCAGTGCCGCTCCGGCTCCGTTGCGCTTGACCGTCCACTCATCGCTTTCTTCCACCAGTTCCGAGACGCCCCGCAATGGCAAGATATCAAACCAATCTCCACCACCGCCGCCGGGACACATATCATATCTAAAATGGTCCACCGGATCCGCGGGAGTACCATCTGCATTTGTCGGATACCCCTCCTGTACCCATTTCTGCAGCGTGTCCGGCCACAGGAATTCGTGCAGCCCCACGCGCTCTGCCGGCCGATGGTGTATTAGATTGTCTATCACTTCCTGCGCACTCTGCATGATGTGCTTCCTTCTGTTATGGACGATAGAGGACTTTGAGTGCTCGCTGTTGGGCCAAGAGCTCCGTACCCTCGGCGAACCGGCTCAGCGGCAGTTCTACGCTGTTGAGCACATCCAGCCGAAGGGCGCCAGACTTGAGGAGCCCCATCGCGTAGTGACCCATGGCAATCGTGTAGGGTTTGTAGCCGTAGAGGGTGAGCGACCAATGGCGGGGCAGGAAAGTATACGAATGGTGCGGCACGCCGAAGAGCGCGAGCCCTTCTTTGGTAATGTCCATCTGGAACTGCACCGACTCGTGGTTGCCGGAGCAGTCGATCGCATAATCCACTCCGTTGCGATTCGCGTACTTAGCGGCCTCTGGGCCGCGAGGATCGAGCGCTTCGTCTGCGCCGAGCGTGTAAGCCATCTTCCGGCGCTCCGGATTCGGATCGAAGCCTAGCACCACGGAGGCTCCCGCCGCGCGGGCCATCTGCACTGCGATGAGGCCGGCCGGCCCCAAACCCCCAACCGAAAACCGCTGACCGCTGAGTCGCGGCAGCGTCAGAAAGGAGGTGGCGACACACGTTGCCATCTCGAGACTGGCCGATTGGGCGGCGCTCAGGTTCACCGGCCGCAGCAGCAGGGCATGGGCTGGCACACAGGCTTTCTCGGCATAGTAGCGGATCTGGTCCTCCCCTATGGTACGCCAGGCCACCACCGGGTCGCCCAGCGCAAGGCCTTCGACGCCAGGACCAATGCTCTCGACAATACCTGCCATCTCATGGCCAGGCACCCCGGGCAGCATCGGGTAGTGGGGATATCCAGGTCGATCGAAGATGTCCCGCCCCGACATCATAGTGAGGTCCCACTGCGGGCAACTGGCAATCGCCTCTACGCGCACGACGACCTCATTCGGTCCGGGAGTCGGGTCCTCGATCTCGACTATCGTCGCCTTCCCGGGGGCTTGAATCTGAAGTGCTTTCATGCTAACTCCTTAGCGGGTGGTCATTTCGGTTCGGCGGTCACAGCCGCTGTCGGCTTCTCAGCCGCTCCAGCTTCTGGGTGGAGATGAGCTGAGAGAATTGCTGCGCGGCGCGCTGGAGCCGCGCGAGTGGCTCCGGCGGGAAGAGGGCGACCCACTCGGGCGGCACCGAACCCGCGCCGTGCAGGGCGCCGGCAAGCATGGCGGCGCGGCCGGCAATGGTGTCAGAATCCCGGCCGATGTTGGTGGCGCCAATGGCCGCCTGGCGCACATCGCCTCTGGCGATCTTAAACATGGCCAGGGCGAATCCCCACACTTCCAGGGGATCAATCAGGTGATAGAGCAGGCATTTCTGGTAGAGCTCGGCGCGAGCGGCCAACACATCGTCGTATTTCTCCGCAATCTGAAGACACGTGCTCAGGTAATCGTAGGCGCTATCGAACGGCCGTTGATCAAAGGTGTGCAGCCCGCTTCTCGGAGCCACGCGCAACGCCGCCTGCAGGACGCTGTCAACGGTAGCGTCGGGCCGCAGGGCCTCGGCCACCGTCGCCGCCAACATCGTGGCAGCGATCACGTCGAGACCGCGCTGGTACATGTAGGAAATCGCCGTGGCATCAATCGCCGCATACTCGGGGTCGGCCAAGTGATAGAGGCCCACCGGCTCCATGCACATCACCGTTGAGCCGGTAACCACGCTCCAGTGGCCGGTGATGCGCGGATCCCAGCCATGGCAAATCAGATCGTAGGCATTCCCCATGCACAGGATGTAGAAATGATCCCGGTTCAGGCGCTCCTTCCAGGTGTTGCCAAAATGTCGCGCCAAAACCGGAAGGCCATCGCGCTCGAGGTAGGTTTCCGCGAGCAACATCGCCACCTGGTTGTCGTCCTCTCCCTCCAGCCGTCCGGGATCCAGCACAGTGCTTATCCCGCCGGGATACTGGCGATCTATCTCGCAGTAGGACCGCCCCTCCACCGGAGACCCCATGGCGTTACCGATGGCGCTCGCCAGCATGCACCCATAGACCTTCTCGTACAGCAAGGAAGACTCGTTCTCGCGCGCCGCCGCCAGCCGCTCCGTCACCGCGATGATCTCTTGCTCTTTGCGCAGGCGTTCATGAACCACCTCGGTCAGCGGGAACCAGGCGGACGCTGTGGGTTCCGCCCAGCTTCGCCATTCCGCGGGGAAGGCCTCAGGACCGCGCAGGGCCCCCATAACCGCACCCCCGACGACCGCCGACACGGCACCTAGGCCCCCCAGGACCTCGTACCAGGAGGCGGGTTGGGGAGCGAGCAGCAGGGCGAAGAACTTCCGGGCATCGGTCGCGAACAGGCGCACCAACGGCAGCACGCGGTAGATGGGATTGAAGGCGACCCAGTCTGTCTCCTTGCGCGCCAGGCCTCGCCCTACAAGCGACACGTACCAGCCTGCGATCTGCTCTTCACCGGCTGATTTCATGGCGGCCGCGTCCCGCGCGAACCGGCTGATCTGGTAGAACAGCTCCTTGTTGTTCTGGTGGGCGATCTTGAGCACAGTCTCCACGATGAGTTCAGGTGTGGCAGCGGCCGAAAGGGCGGAGGCGACAGCCACCGCACACAGCCCGGCCCAGTCTGCTCCCAGGCGGGGCTGGGTGACGGAAGCCAGCTCGACCCCGTCCAGATAGGCGTATTCCGGGTCACCGGAATGGTAGATGCCGACGGCCGGCATGGCGGCGGCGATGAGGCCGCAGGGAGCGTTCCCAAGCCCGCTGATGCGCGGGTGCATGCCTTCCTTCAGCAGCTCCTGAGTGGTGTGAATCCCATCCCAGGCCCACACCGGCCCAGATATATCCGAGTCCTCCCTGAGCAGCTTGGCGAAGTCTTCCGGAGTCACCCGCCCCTGCTTCGCCAGGTAGGCCTGAACCCCCAGGTTGATGAAGGGGGTCAGCACCCGGGCGTCAACTCGCCCAGGCTCCTCCCGGACTTCACCGGCTGGCCGCAGCTCCAGCTCAAAGACCTCTTTCGGCAGTGACACCGGGAAGCGCTCCGGATGAACATATCTGGCGAAGCCCAGTTCAGCCCCCACTGCAGCCCCAATGAGGCAGCCCTTGATGCGGCTCTCCAGAGCCGCCCTGCTCGTCTGTTGGTGTTCAGGTGTCACGCGCTATCCTTTCTGGCACCCTTCGCCGAGGCGTCGCATATGTAGTAGCAGTAGTTCGCAAAGGGAATGTCCGGAGGGCAGATGTGATCGGTATGTGGAATGTAGCCACCTTCCGCGATCAAGGGTGTACCTCCCGGAAACTCCGTCCGAACTTTCCAGGCAACTCTGACAGCTCTTGTTTCGACGGGCGCAGGACGGTATCCTGGGCCCATCAGGCCGCGATGACCATACCATCGCCAGGCTCACAGGTCAAGTGCGGAGTGGGCGCGTAACCGCTAACACGCGAGGGGAGGGATTGGGGGAGTGCAAGAATCAGGCGACAAGTGAAGTTTCGGCAGCCTATCTGCACTAGCGCTCGCCGCCAGGTCAGCCCAAGCTCTCCGGCAACAGGGTGAGGCCGGGATTTCTCACCGACCCCCAGACCAGCCAGATTGTGGGCCTGAGGAGGCTGGCTAGCCGGGGCGGCAAAATCCGGCTGGAAGCGGATGCAGGGCTTCAAACGCGCCGACACCACCTGCCGATCATGTTTCTGCTGGCCTCTCTGGGCGGGGTGTTGACTGGCGTGCCCTTCCAGTCGCTGATCGGTTAACCTCAAGCCAACATAAAGACCCTACCCGCGCACACCTGCTCTCGTCCTACCCCCTCATGGGTTAGCGTTTACTCTCTCAAAGGGAACGGCCTCGGGAAGTGGTAAATGAAAGGCAGGACGATGATCTGCCTGAGAGCATACTATGCTTGATGATCGCCCCAAGCTAAGGCCGCTGGACATCCTGCCTGTACAGGTGCATGGCCAGCAGTGCTTCCTGCTGCGCGACCCCCAGCGCCTTTCCTCACAGGAGATCATCGTGCCCGCGGATCTCGCTTACCTGCTCAGCCAATTCGACGGCACGCATACCGTCCGCGAGGCGCAGGTGAACTACGTGCGCCGGTTTGGGTCGCTGCTCACCGGCGAGAGGATCGCCGAGCTGCTGCGCCGGCTCGACGAAGCGCTGTTCCTGGACAGCGATCGGCTCCGGGAGTTCAAGGCCAAGATAGAGGCTGAGTTTCGCGCTTCGCCTACTCGCCCGGCGGCTCACGCGGGCCAGTCCTACGAGCAGGGTGCCGCCGCCTTCGTGCGGACCTGGGAGCCGCGTCTTGCGAGTGCAGGCCCGCCCGGCGACTTTGCGCTGGACGCGCGTCGGCCAGCCTTCATCGCCCCCCACTACTCCATGGAGGCCGCGGCCGAATGCTACGCCGCAGCCTACGCAGCCCTCTTGCAGGCCGGGCGACCAGATGTGGCCATCATCCTCGGCATCGCGCACAGCAGCGGTGACTCCCCCTTTGTGTTGACCCGGAAGCCGTTCGAGACGCCGTTCGGCGCGCTGGAGACAGATGAGCGGATCATCGCCCAACTGGCCGCGGCCGCGCCCTTCGATCTCTTCGCCGACGAGTTCCTGCACCGGGACGAGCATTCCATCGAGTTCCAGGCTGTGCTGGTGCACTTGCTCTACCACCAGGAGAGCGATCCCCCCAAGATCGTCCCCATGCTGTGCGGGAACTACCACCGCCATGTAGGGCAGGCCTGCGCTGAGACCAGCCGAAGCGAGCGTGCTCCTGCCCCACGCGGCGAATTGAGCGACCCGCGAGAAGTCCCGGCCGTGGAGAGCTTCCTCTCGGCACTTCAAGACATCGTCGCCGCCGACCCCCGGCGCATCGCTCTTGTGGCCTCGGCCGATCTCAGCCACATCGGCGCGCGTTTCGGCCAGCCTCCTCCGCTCAGCCAGGCGCATCTCGACCTGGCGCGCCGACACGACATGGCCCTGCTGGAGAAGGCGCAATCAGGGGATGCGCACGGCCTCTACCAGGTCCTCGTGGAGGAGCAGGACCGCTACAACGTCTGCGGCTTCCCGGCCATCTACGCCCTGCTGCGCGCGCTGCCAATCAAAGAAGGCCGCCTGCTCAGCTACCAGCAAGCGGCCGAACCGCAGACACATTCGTGCGTGAGTTTCGCGAGTGTGGGGCTGCGGTAGGCTGAGCTAAGGTGCAACGGGCCCTAAAGAGTCACCGCGAGCTGCTTCCTCGTGTCAGCGAGATGAACCCCACCGCCCACGCGATACGGAGCCTTCTCCCGTACCCCCTCTCGGCCCAGGAGGCGGAGGCCCCACTGGACGCATTACGAGGTCCCCCACGTTCACCACCTCCTGGCCGGGACCGGCAACAAACCTGTCGCTCGCTTCGGCCAGAGAGGGGAGCTCGACTGTGACTGCGGTGGAGAGCCCCACCACCGCGGCGAGCGCCCCTGCACGGCCAGCCCGATGCGCCGCTCGCTCTCCCCGTAGGAGCGCGCGGTGTCAATGAAGTTGATGTCCCGGTCCAGGGCGTAGCGGATGATCCGGACCGCCTCCTCCTCGCTCACCGCGCCCACGGGGCTGCGCCCCATGATGGGAATGCCTCCGAACCCGACCGCCGACACCCGAAGCCCGGTGCGGCCCAGTCTGCGCAATTGCATGCAATGCCTCCTGGCAAGACGGAAACATCATGGGATTCTCCGCGCCCTGCGCCGGGTCCTGGCCGCGGCTCAGCGCCGGGCGGAGAGGCGCTTCGCCTCCTCAATCATCGCGTGCAGATTCTCCTCCGGCGTCTCGCGCCCCACCTGGTCGCCCGTGCCGATGATCGCGCGCGGCGTGTGCCCGAAGGCCTCCCACACCTCGCGCACCTCGCGGCGCACGTCCTCCTCGGTGCCGCGGATGAGCGTCTCCACGGTGTGGATGTTCCCGTTGAAGGTCGTGCGCCCGCCCAGCCGCCGCGCGACCTCGCGCAGCCCCTCCACGCCCGCCACGTCGCCCCCCGGCGGCCGCTCGAAGGGGCACACGCAGTCCAGCCCCATCTCCGCGAAGTCGGCCACCGTCTCCAGGCACCGGCCGTGGAAGTGCACGTGCAGCAAGCGCCCGTGCCGGTGCGCCTCCTCCGCCACCGCGGCCAGCACCGGCTTGTCCCAGCGCCGCCACCGCCGCGCCCCCAGCAGCGAGTTGTTGCTCCACGAGCACCCCACGCACAGCGCCTCGAAGGGCGTGCGCTCGCACACCGCGCGCGTCTTGCGCACCATGTGCTCGATGAACCGCGCCTGCAGCCCCTCCAGCAGCGCCTCGTGGTCCTCCAGGTCGTAGATCCCCTGCGCGAAGCCCCCCTCGCGCGCGCCCGCGTAGAAATCGAAGAACGGCGCGCCCAGCCACGCCTCCAGCAGGTACGCCTCGCCCACCTCCTCCCACGCCCGGAGCATGGGCCCCGCGTCCAGTCCCTCGGGCTCCGGAAGGCTCGCGCACTCGAACGCCGGCAGGTCGCGCTCCACCGCCTTGATCGGCCGCTCCACCACCCACGCCGGCTGCGCGCGGTCGCACAACTGGGCGCTGCTCAGTTCGCCGAAGGGCGTGCGCACGGTGTGGCGCACCAGCAACCGGCCGTCGTCGGTCCAGCGCTCCTCGCTGCGGTGCGTCACCCGCTCGTTGGGCAGCGCCGGGAAGGCCGCGCCCCAGCCCTCGCACCCGAAGGCCTCGAAGGTCGTCTTGAGCGCCAGGTGGAAGGGCACCTCTCGCTGGAAGGCGATCATGTCCACGCCCAGCAGCCGCGCCGGGTAGTAGTACCAGAACTCCGGCGCCACCGCCGCGCGGTCGCTCCACACCCCTCGATAGGCGTTGAGCATCCGCTGTTTCGGGGAAAGCGCTACCATGCCGCGAGGCTCCCCGCAGCGACCAGGAAGCAGTGAGCAGTACGCAGTGAGTAGGAGATCCCGGACTCAGGACTTGTCTTCCCGAACGATGTGTTCCCACCGCCATTCATCATTCATAACTCATCATTCATCACTGCCTATGCGCCACTCCACCTCCACCGCCTGCCCCAGCGCCGAACTGCGCTGGATCGCCCCGATCAGTTCGTCCACCTCGTAGCCGGTGAGGCGCGACTGCGCGCCCTGCCTCCCCTGCGCGATGTTCCCGCAGAAGAACGCCACCGCCCGCTCGAAGGCCGACGCCGGCGGGAAGCGATACTCCGTGGCCGCGCGCGAGGCCTCGTCGTAGTGCACCAGCAGCGAGGCCTTGTGCTCCACCTGGTCCCAGGCCGCGCTCCAGATCTCCAGCCGTCCCTCGGTGCCTGTGATCTGGAGGCGCTCGTCCCAGCCGTCGCGCAGGAAGCCGATCCCCCGCAGCGGATGCGCCAGCGCCTCGAAGTGCGCCGGGCCGCGCTCCGTCTCCAGGAGCGCGGCCGCGCGCAGCTCATAGTCGCGCCCCTCCGGCACGTGCACCGACCCGTACACCCGCCGCGGCCGCCCCAGGAAGAAGTTCACCAGGTCCAGGATGTGGCTCCCCCCCATGATCAGGATCCCGCCCCCGTACTTGCTCACCGCCAGCGACCTCCCGCCCGGCGGCGTATGGAACACCCCCTCCCCCGGCATCTCCTCCCAGAGCGCTCCCCACGGCTGGCAGACGGTCGCATGCGTCGAGAGGATCCGGCCCAGCCGCGGCAGCAGTTCCTTCGCCTTCTCCACCGCCGGGATGAACCGCTTCATGTACGAGGTGTAGAACACCGTCCCGCGCTCCTGCGCCCGGCGCACCACCGCCCGCGAGTCCTCCGCGTTCTCCGCGAGCGTCTTCTCGCACACCACCGCCCGCCCGGCCTCGATCGCCTCCAGGCAGATGCGCTTGTGCGTCGCCGAGGGCGTGAGCACGAACACCACCTCCACCTCGGGGTCGCTGACCGCCGGCTCGAAGGCCGCCGCGTACTCCGCCCCGAACCGCGCCACCCACGGCGCCGCCCGCGCCTCGTCCAGGTCGCAGACCCACTTCACCCGCGCCCCGATCCGCTCCAGGCCGCGGAAGTGGAACTGCGCCACGTATCCGCACCCGATCACCCCCGCCGTCAGCATCCCGGGCCTCCTCGCTTGCGCGCGTTGAACTCGCCGAACACCTCCAGCATGTATTCGTAGTTCTCCAGCGGCATCCCCGCGAACACCGTGTTCGAGGTGGAGAACACGTACCCCCCGCCGGGCGAGGCGTGCTCCAGGCAGTAGAGCGCCGACCCGCGGATCCGCTCCCGCGGCCCCTCCTGGAGCAAACTGCACTGCACGTTGCCCATGAGCGCCATCCGGCCGTGCGTGCGCCGCTTCACCTGGGCGATGTCCATCCCCGCCATGGGGTCAATCGAGTGCAGCAGGTGCGGCTGCGTCGAGAGCACCTGGTCCAGCACCGGCATGAGCATCCCGTCGCTGTGGAAGAAGGCGAAGGCGCCCCGCCGCTTCACGCGCTCCAGCAGCCGCGCCAGGTAGGGTGTCACGAACTCCGCGAAATGCGACGGCCGCAGGAACGGCCCCGCGTTGAACGCCACGTCGCTCGCCAGCAGCACGAAGTCCGCGCCCGCGTCGGCCAGGCGGTCAATGGCGTCGGACGCCGCCCGGCACTTGCGCTCCGCCTCCTCGTGCAGGCGCTCCGGGCGCTCGTGAAGGTCGGCGGCGAACTCCATCCAGTCCTCCATCACCTCGATCGCCCACACCCCGCCCCCCACGATGCCTCCGAGGAGCAGCGCCTCTCCGAAGGCGCGGCGCGCCGCCGCCACCCCCTCCGGGTCCGACTAGGGCCAGTACACCGCCAGCGCGTCCCAGCGGTAGCGCTCCACGATGCGCGCGTAGATCTCCATGCACCCGGCGATCATGCGCTCCTTCTCCGCCGCGGTGCAGGTTGCCCAGAGCGCGCGATCGGGGAAGCGCAGCCCGAAGGCCTCCCACTCCAACTCGAACATGTTCTCGAAGTGCGGCGGCCGGTCGGGCTCCTCGAAGCGAAGCGCCTGCAGCATGCGCTCCTTGCCGGTCATCGCCGCTCCTATCCCGCCGGCAGCGCGCGCCGGATCGCCTCGTGCCACAGCCGCGCCATCTGCGCCATCCCCTCGACATTGGGGTGCGCCGGGTCCTCGCCGTACCAGCGCTCCCGGTCCTGCGCGTAGCCGGCGAACAGGTCCGGCCCCGGCGACAGCCCCCGCCGCTCCACCAGCGCGTCCACCTCCGCGCAGTAGGCGCGCAGGCGCTCTTCCGCGCCCTCCGCGTAGTCGTAGCACGGCCGCGCCACCAGGATGCGCCGCGCCCGCGCCCCGTGTTCCGCCAGCAGGATCCGCACGATCGCCTCCAGGTTCGCCGCGAACTCCGCCGCCGGCACCCCGGCGCGCTCGTCGTTCACGCCCAGGTGGATCAGCCACAGGTCCGGCTCCAGCAGCCGCATCCGCTCCTGCCAGTTGCGGTCCGTGCGCATCCGGTCCAGGTACACCGCCGTCGAGGAGCCGCCCCACCCCTCGTTCGCGATCAGCACCGGCATCCGCCACGACCCGGCGAGCAGGTCGTTCAGGTCCGTCATCCACGACTCGAAGCAGTTCACCTCCGGCAGATGGACCGCGCTCGTGGGCGCGAACTGCGGGAAGTTGCGCCCATCGGCCGACACCGCGTCGCGCGGGAAGAGCCCGGCGTGCAGGTGCTCCGGCCGCTGGAAGCCGCGCCCGTAATAGCCCTCCGTGATGCTGTCCCCCAGCGCGGCCCCGACGGCGCCGATCCCGATCCGCCGGTATGCCTGCCGCCACACCTCGCGCCCCGAGCCGTCGCACGCCCAGACCTCCAGGGCGTACTCTCCCGGCCCTATGTGCTCGAAGTAGACGTGCGAGCGGCCCGGCGCCAGTTCCTTCTCCGCGGCGACCTCCCTCCCGATCAGCAGCCGCAGCTGCAGGCCCGCCGCATCCGGCACGGTGAGGAACAACGTATCCTCGTCCAGGTCAGGGCGCAGCGTCCCCGCGCCTACCTCCAGCAGCGCGGGCGCGATCACGGCGTGACCATCACCTTGAGCGCCCGCGCCTTGTCGCGCGCCGTCGCCATCGCCTCCGCGATCCGCGCCAGCGGGAAGCGGTGCGAGATGAGCGCCTCGCCCTCCACCACCCCCTCCCGCAGGTACTGCAGCGCCAGCGGCGTGTAGAGCGCCGGCGACGCGAACGACGCGCGCAACTGGAGTTTCTTGAAGTGGAACTGGTTCGCGTCGAAGCGGCAGAACGCCCCCTCCCCGTGCGCGATCCCGATGAAGGCGATGATCGCCCTCTTCGCGGCCGCGCGGAAAGCGCCCGGCAGCGTGGGCGGCGGCGTCGTGACCAGGATGCGGTGGATCTCGCACCCGAAGTCGCGCTCCTCGATGGGCGCCTCCAGCGGGTCCACCACCTCGTCCGCCCCCAGGCGCCGCGCCATCTCCGCCCGCGCCGGCTGCCTCGAGTACGCGCTCACGAACACCCGCCGCGCGCCCATGCGCTTCACCAGCGCCAGCGCCATCAGCCCGATCGGCCCCGGGCCCAGGATAAGCACGTTCGAATCCAGCCCCACCTCCGCCAGCCGCACCAGGTCAATCGCCACCCCCAGCGGCTCGCTCAACGCCGCCACCTCCGGCGATAGCCCCTCGTAGGGCACCGCCGAGATCGCCGGCGCCAGCATCTCCGCAGCGCAGCCCATGGTGCCGGTGATGAAGAACGACTTCAGGTCGCTGCACAGTTCCTGCCGCGCATTGCGGCAGTTCGCGCAGCGGCCGCAGGGGGTCGAGGACTCCAGCGCCACCCGCTGCCCCACCGCCAGCCCGCCCGCGGCCGCGCCCGCCTCCACGATCCTCCCCGCCACCTCGTGCCCGAACGGCGCCTCCTCCTCGCCGGGGACGACGTGCAGGTCCGTGCCGCAGATCCCGCACGCCTCCACCCGCAGCCGGATCTCCTCCGGCCCCGGCGCCCGCAGCGCCACCTCGCGCAGCCCAACCGCCTCGCCCTTCTTGAACGCCGCCTTCATCATCCGCCTCCGCACGTAGCGCACTCATCTTCGGCGGCAGGGGGGCGAATCCTGTTCCCGCGCCGCCGTTGGCAAGCACCCGCGCCCCGTGCTATACTGCGCCGCCGGGGTCGTCACACGTGCGCGGCACGCCCCACGAATCCCATCCACACTTCCGCTGGTGGCGCCCCGCCCTCCTCGCCCTGCTCCTCATCCCGCCCAACTCCTTCTGGATCATCGAGATGGAGCGCGTCCGCCAGGGGCCCTACGTCACCAGCATCTCCCTCCTCTTCAACGTGATCTTCCTCCTCCTGGCGCTCACCCTGCTCAACGCCCTGCTCGCCCGCCGCTTCCCCCGGCACGCTTTCAGCCAGCCCGAGTTGCTCACCCTCTACTCGATGCTCGCCATCGCCTCCGCCCTCAGCGGCATGGACATGATGCAGGGCCTCCTCATGGTGATCACCAATGCCGCCTGGTTCGCCACCCCCGAGAACCGCTGGGACGCCCTCTTCGGCGACTCCCTCCCCCGCTGGCTCATGATCACCGACCGCTCCGTCCTCCAGGGCTATTACCTGGGCCACTCCTCCCTCTACCGCCCCGAGGTCCTGCGCGCCTGGGCCGGCCCCGTCGCCTGGTGGATGGGCTTCATCATCGCCCTCATCGCCTCGGCCGATCTTAGCCACATCGGTGCCCGCTTCGGCCAGCCTCCTCCGCTGAGCCAGGCGCATCTCGACCTGGCGCGCCGACACGACATGGCCCTGCTGGAGAAGGCGCGATCAGGAGATGCGGATGGTCTCTACCAGGTCCTTGCGGAGGAGCAGGACCGCTACCACGTCTGCGGCTTCCCGGCCATCTACGCCCTGCTGCGCGCGCTGCCAATCAAAAAAGGCCGCCTGCTCAGCTACCAGCAGGCGGCCGAACCGCAGACACATTCGTGCGTGAGCTTCGCGAGCGTGGGGCTGAAGTAGGCGGTCTCTACCACAGCCGGTCACTTGTCGTCGCCGCCCTCGCCGGGCCGTCGCCGTTGCTGCGGGGCGGGGACACCGTTCCCCGCCAGGCCGTTGGGTAGCACAGGCTTCAGCCTGTGCCCACGAAGGAAAAGCAGGCTGAAGCCTGCGGTACCCGTTTCTATATCATTTCCCCGCGGCATGCCAACGGCGGGATGTGGCTAGCCCCGCCACAGGCGGGCCGCCATGGCGGTCGCCAGGGGCGACCGGCCCGCTTCGCTTCCCCCCTTTGCTGAAGCTACGAGGAACAGGCCGCTCATGACAATATCGTTATTTCTTGCCTGACCTAGGAAAACGGGTCACACACAGCCTTCCCGCTGCTCCCCTCCCGCCGTCCTCAACGGCTCATCCCATGCTGATCGTCAAGTCCGACTCCGCGCCCTCGCGCACCAGTCACCAGCGACCGAGCCTGGAGAGCCTTTCGTCAGATGAGCCCCCGTTCCCTGCAACCGAAGAATAGACGCAGTCGTGTGTGAGCTTCGCGAGCATAGTGCTCGGTTAAACTGGAACGCACCCCAAAGACTCACTGCGACTCGTCCCCCTGTATCAGCGGGATGAACCCCGCCGCCCGCGCGATGCGGGGGCTTCTCCTGTACCCCCTCTCAGCCCAGGAGGCGGAGGTCCCACGGGACGCATTACCAGGTCCCCGACATCCACCACCTCCTGGCCAGGAGCCGCAACAAACCTCTCGCTCGCTTTAGCCAGAGAGGCGAGCTTGACTGTGACTGCGGTGGAGAGCCCCACCACCGCGCCGGGGACTTCAAAGCGCCCCGCAGCGT
>Ga0315312_1002163_pt1 | contig 13974 bp, 10 predicted proteins | sample TDP7_MG_FD_203629 | JGI IMG/M metagenome (GOLD analysis project Ga0315312, IMG submission 203629) | Freshwater sediment microbial communities from Lake Towuti, South Sulawesi, Indonesia - TDP7 | ecosystem: Environmental > Aquatic > Freshwater > Lake > Sediment | place: Indonesia: South Sulawesi... | reverse complement strand
TGTACACGATACAGCGTCGGAGTTATTTATATGTAAGCGCCTTTTCCTTCGGTTCGGAGAAGAGATATACTCATCCATCAACTATTGTGGGGGAGTCAAGGCAGAGCGTGGTTCCATGTCCGAGCGACGAGGACTCAGCGTGCGTAAGGAGCAGGATTTCGGCGAGTGGTACACCCAAGTGGTACAGAGAGCTGAGCTGGCGGACATCCGCTACAACGTCAAGGGCTTCGTAGTCTTCCGACCTTGGGCCGTGAGGATGATGAACAGAATGTTTCGCCTCCTCGAAGAGGAGCTAGAACGTAGGGGGCATCTCCCAGCCCTCTTCCCCGCCCTTATTCCTGAGTCCAACCTCCGTATAGAAGAGGAGCATGTGGAGGGGTTTCTGCCAGAGGTCTTCTGGGTCACCGAGGCCGGCGGTTCCAGTGAGAAACTGGAGGAAAGGCTTGCGTTGAGACCGACCTCCGAGACTGCCATGTATAGGATGTATGCCCTCTGGATTCGCAGTTGGCGTGACCTCCCCCTCAAGTTGTACCAACGGGGTCAGGTGTGGCGGTACGAGGGGAAGTCGACCCGACCCTTCATACGGGGGCGGGAGTTCTACTGGATCGAGACTCACAACGCCTTCGCCACTGAGGAAGAAGCTCTGGCCCAGGTGAGGGAAGATATTGAGATAACGGAGAAGGTCGTCCACGGGGAATTTGGTGTACCCATGCTCTTCTTCCAGCGGCCGCAACACGACAAGTTCGCGGGGGCTGTTCACACATTCGCTGCTGATACCTTGATGCCAGACGGGAGAGTCCTGCAGCTCCCCAGCACCCATCTCCTAGGCCAGAACTTCTCGAAGGCCTTCGGCATAACCTTCCTCGACCAGAATGGAAACGAGCAATATGTCTGGCAGACCTGCTACGGTCCGGCCGTCTCGAGGATGGTGGCAGCAGTCATCTCGATCCACGGCGACGACAAGGGCCTCATCCTACCCCCCAGAATCGCTCCAGTACAGGTCATAATCATCCCCATCTTCTCCTCGTCAGTTGAGGAGAGAACGATACTCGAAGCCTGCGACGCCGTGAGGACGATCCTAGGGTCAGCCGGGGTCATAGCTCAAGTTGACGCCAGAAGGGAGTTTACTCCCGGTTGGAAGTTCAATGAGTGGGAGTTGAGAGGTGTCCCACTGCGAATTGAGGTTGGGCCGAGAGACCTACAGGAGGAGCAGGTGGTTCTGGTGAGGAGGGACACGGGAGAGAGGCGAGCAGTTCCGCGGCCCAAGGTTCTATCTCAAACCAAGGAGACTCTGGAGGAGATTCAGAAGAATCTAGCGGCTAGAGCCGATAAGGCGTTCAAAGCTAAGATTCGGGATGCCACGGACTACGAGGAGCTTAAGCGGATTCTGGACAACGAGGGGGGATTTGTCCGCATCGACTGGTGTGGTCACGTTGAATGCGCCGACGAGCTTCAGGAAGAAACCAACGGCGGTGTCATACGGGGAACCCTCATAGGGAAAGATGAAAAGCCCGGTGCCAGCTGCATCCACTGCGGAAAGCCCGCCACACAAGTCGCATACATCTCGAAACAGTACTAGACTCAGGAACATTCAGAGTACGGTATGGGGGCAGGGACCAACATTCCTCTTTTAAGCTACCGAATCAAGTCCCTTAGAGAGGAATCACTCTGTCAACGACCCAAGACCCTGATGGACGCTTAGTCTTTGCTGACCTCCACGTGCATGGTCGATACAGCCGAGCCACAAGTGAAAACATGGACGTGCCCTCTATCATCTACTTCGCAAAGCTGAAGGGACTGGGGCTCGTGGGAACCGGCGACTTCACCCAACCTGACTGGAGAAGGCACCTCAGATCACACCTTTCCAAGATGGACGACACAGGGCTCTACAGAACCGAGAAGGAAATGAGCGTCAGATTCATGGTAACGGCTGAAGTTGCGACCATCTTCCAATTCTTGGGAAAGACGAGGAAGATCCACCACGTCCTTCTAGTTCCCTCCTTGGATGTTGCGGAGCAGGTCTCCGACCGATTGGCGCAATTTGGGGACCTTGAGGTGGATGGACGGCCAACTCTGAGCGTCTCCGCCCCTGAGCTTGTGGAATCAGTCATGGAGGTCTCCAAGGAGAATATGGTAATACCGGCCCACGTTTGGACGCCTTGGTTCAGCCTCTTCGGCTCCATCAACGGCTTCGACCGAGTAGAGGACTGTTACCAAGATGAGGCCTGCCGCATCTACGCGCTTGAGACGGGACTTTCCAGTGACCCGCCTATGAACTGGAGGCTGAGCGCCCTCGCCCGCTTCACCCTAGTCTCGAACAGTGACGCCCACTCACCTTACCCCTACCGCATGGGTCGGGAAGCCAACGCCTTCAGCTTAACGCACTTCACCTATCAAGAGGTCTTAGACGCGATTCGAAGGCAGGGGTCTAGTCGCCTTCTCTTCACGGTGGAGACGGAACCGGCCTACGGCAAATATCATTGGACAGGTCATCGACGCTGCAACTTCTCGGCTTCAGCCAAGGAGTCGAGGCGTCTGAAAGGAATCTGCCCTGTCTGCCATAGGCCTTTGACGCGTGGCGTCGAGGAACGGGTGGAGGACCTAGCGGATAAGGAGCCCGGATTCAGGCCTGAGGGTGCTGCGGAGTTCAAGCATCTCCTTCCACTCCAAGAGCTCATCGCCAAGGCGATGGGAATCGATTCTGAGGCTTCCTCAGCCGTATGGAACCCATACGTTGCCTTAGTAAAGCGTTTCGGGAACGAGTATAAGGTGCTCCTAGAGGCTTCGAAGGAAGAAATGGCTGTGGTCGCTGACCCGAGGATAGCGGAGGCCGTCCTCAAGGTACGGAACGACGAGGCTGTCGTCGTCCCCGGCTATGATGGCGTCTATGGCATCCTCGACCTCACAGCCACTAGGCTTAAGACGCCTATCTTTGAGGAGAGACGACCTCAGAGTCAGGCTCATCTCACAGACTTTATGCAAAAGTTGTGATTGGTTAGAAAACGTAATCTTTTAAAGACCTTCGATGCATTTCAACTAAAACCTTACCCCAAGGGGAAAAACCACTACAAGATTGTCAATTATGGAAGGTGAATGTGGTGACAGAGGTCCCCTCAAGAGTGCGAGAACGCCAATACCGCGTCGACCCAGAGTTCAAGCATGAACTCCTCAAGGTGCCCGGAGGGGAAACCTTCCAACTCTGCTACCAGTGCGGCACCTGCACGGCCACCTGCCCGATCGCCCGATTCACAGACGTCTTCCGGCCAAACAGACTTATGCACATGGCGAAGCTCGGAATCCGAGACGTCATCAAGGAAGACGCTGTCTGGCTATGTAGTGTATGCTACAACTGCGTCGAGAAGTGCCCCCAGGGCGTCGAAATCACCGACGTCATTAGGGTGCTCAAGAATAGGGCTGCCTTGGAGGGGTGCGTCCCAGCCTACTTCAAGGGTCTCGCCGAAAACATCCTTAAGACAGGGCTCGCCTACACGATGCCGGGGTCTCGCCTAGCGGGGCGCGAAGCACGCGGTCTGCCTCCACTGCCGAAGACCAACCTTGAAGACTTAAGGAAGCTAGCCGAGGCTACCCATCTGGACAAATCCTTGGGGAAGGGGTGAAAAGGCGATGGCAGACTTAAAGTACGCCCTCTTCCTCGGCTGCATGATACCCTACCGGGAGGGGAGCTACGAGGTCTCCGCGAGGAAGGTCGCAAAGATTCTCGGCCTCGAGCTCATGGATATGCCTGACGCCAACTGCTGTGGATTACCCCTAGACCCCGCAAGCCACGAGATGGCCCTTTCCTTGGCTGCTCGCGACCTCTGCATAGGCGAGAAGATGGGCTTGAATATTCTGGCCCTCTGCAACGGCTGCACAGGCTTCCTCAAGAAGGCAGATAAGAAGCTGAAGGAGGACCGAGACCTCAGGAAAGAGGTCAACGCCAAGCTTAGCACGATAGGTATGGAGTATCAGGGAAAGATCGAGGTCAAGCACATCGCGAACGTCCTTACCGAGGACATAGGTCTAGAGAAGCTAAAGACCTATGTCAAGAGGCCTCTAAGCGAGATCACCGTCGCGTCCTACGCTGGATGCCACATCTTCCGCCCCTCGAAGGTCATGGGCGTTCCCAACCCTTTGAATCCCCAGATTCTCAATGACCTTGTGGACGTGACAGGGGCAAAGAGGGTTGAATACGTGGACCAGTTCCAGTGCTGCGGCGCCTCCGAGGGGAGCATAGACAACAAGATACCCATCTACCTAGCAAGGGAGAAGCTGAGGAACGCACAGGCCGCTGGAGCCGATGTGATGGTAACCCTCTGCCCCACCTGTCATCAGACCTTAGATGGAAATCAACCCTTAGTGGAACGAACCTTCCAAGAACGCTACGGACTACCAGTTCTCCACTATACTCAACTCCTAGGCCTAGCCATGGGACTGACACCGGACGAACTGGCCGTCAACGAGCTCCGAGTCAAGCCTACGAAGGTTCTCGAAGCCTTCAACAAGGCCTAGCCTACTTTATTAGACAGCTTCGTCCATCTCCCTTCGGGGTCTTCCTTGAATTACGAGTACCTATGGAAGGCTCTTGAGGCCCTAGCCGTCGAACTACGGTCAAAGGGCAGGGAAGTGCCGCAGGATGTCATCGAGGACCTGAAGGCAGCTAGGACCCTCATGAGTATCCAACGCGTAGACCCATCATCACCGGCAGGCGCGGATGTCGAGGAATATCTGAGGAGAACCGAGGCTGCACTGATATCCATCGTAGAATATCACTTCGGGAAAGAATACGCAGATCGGTGGATTGAGAGACTTGAAGATGCCAAAGCCAAGGGCCTAGGCGAGACTCCCAGGAGGGCGGTTGGTTTCGTTGTGGGGGTCCCAAAGGGGGAGGACTGGGTTAGGGTAAGGGTCTCGGAGCTTATCGATATGCAGGAGCTTGAATCAATGACCCGAGCCCTCGGACTAGCAAATAGACGAGAGGCGGAAGATGCAATGCTCATCTACGGACCACCTGAAAAGGTCAAGACCTTTCTGAAACAGCTTACAGAAAGAACGAGGAGGAGATAAAGGAAAAAATAGGAAAGACTAGGACTTTGCTTCTGCCTTCGGCTGGCCTTGAGTGGCCTCCATCAGTTTCTTGACAGCCTCGAAGCGCGCCTTCTGAGAAAGGATGTCCTTGGTCGTTAGCTCAAGGGCCTCTTCGGGGCACCATTCGACGCACTTCGGCTCTCCATTACAGAGGTCGCACATGGCCACGACCTTCTTAGCTGGGTCGAGCGTAATGGCGCCGAAGTCGCAGGCTTCTATGCACCATCCGCAGCCGTTGCATTTATCCGCGTTGACCAGGATCACGCCGTTCTCCTTTGACTGCTCCAGGGCCTTGCGCGGACAAGCAACGACGCATGGCGCGTCCTCACATAGGCGACAGGTCATGGAAGCGTTGATAGTCGGATAAATCCGTACTACCCTGATCCTCGACTTGGTTGGGTTGAAGGTCTTCTCCTTCTCCAAGGAGCACGTGTATTCGCAGATTCTACAGCCTACGCACTTGTCCGGGTCCACCGTCACGAACTCGTGTCTCACCATCTCAACAAACTCCTAAGCTCTCTTGCTGGCCACGACCGCACCGTACTCCGAGAGACCGAGGTCTTTTAGCTTTTCCGCTTTTGGCACCCCTTGCTGGGTCCAGCCCCTAGCCTCGTAGTAGCCGTCCAACAAGATGTCCATGTCCTCCTTGGTGACGCGAGCGCCTTTGGAGACACCCCTCGGGATAGGGTCGTTCATTATCCTCGGTGGCACTGTGTCGTCGGCTCTTGTTAGTCCCTCGCGGATGTTGTAGATGCGACCTAGTTGATTGATCCGTTCGCCAGCCAACTGCATCTCGGCGCCTGTGCATGGGATGCCTGTAACGAGCGCATAGAGATTCGCTATATCGTCGTATCCTTTCCATATGCCTCGGCTGAACTTGCAGAGGATCATCGAGTCGAAGATAGCATAGATATCCTCCGCGTCAGCAACGAGCCTCCCTCTACTCTTGTCCGCCTTGAACCTATCCACCTGACCACCCAAGTCTGGGCCATAGCTGCCATGTCGTTGGTGATCAGCACCCCTCCTGGAGACGGCGTATCCAAGAGCCGCCGTCTTAAGACCTCTTATGTCGTACCCCGTCAATTCGACGCCCTTTATGTGGCAGGCGAGGGCCTCCGATCCCTTTCCGATCTTCTCGGAAGCAAGCTTCACACCATCTGCAAGAACGGCTCCAATATCCTTTCTAAGGGCAATCTTCGGAACCATCTCCACCATGGCTTCGGCATTTCCAAACCTGAGATCGAGCCCCCCTGTGTCCTCAGCGTTGATCAACCCACTCTCATAGCAATCCATGGCGAAGGCGACTACCATCCCAGTGCTGATCGCATCAACTCCGTAAACATTGCAGAGTTCCACCGCCTTTATGATGGCGTCCAACCGGTCGACTCCGCAGCTTGAGCCGAAGGCCATCGTGGGCTCGTACTCGATGCGGGCGGTCGCTCCCTTGAAGGGACCTTCGGGAACCGATGCTATGTGTTCGCATCTCATGGGGCAGGCCGAGCAAGCCTCAATCTTCACTACGTAGTGCTCGTTGAGGTACTCGCCGCTGATCTTATCGGCTCCCTCGAACATGGCCTCTCGGAAGTTTCGGGTTGGGAGTGCCCCTTGTTTATTAAGAGAAAGGACGTTAGCCGGCGTCCCGAGCGTTCTGTACTTACTCGTCGCGGGACCTTTGCACCGCTCATATAAGTCCCTGCAGAATTCCCGTAGCTTCTCATGTTCAGCAACACTAACATCGTGGGTGCCCCTGACGGCCACAGCCTTCATGTTCTTCGAACCCATGACAGCGCCGAGCCCTGTTCTACCAGCGGCTCTGAAGTGGTCGTTGATGAGACAGGCTAGTGCGGAGAGGTTTTCTCCGCCTTGACCGATCGTCGAGACTCGAATGTATTGATCACCGAGATCCTTGCGGATTATCTCTTCAGTATCCCACGTGGATTTTCCCCATAGGTGGGAGGCATCCATCAACTGCACCGATTCGTCATCTATCCAAAGGTACTTCGGCTTCTCGGCCTTGCCCTTGATGATTACTATGTCATAGCCTGCCTGCCGTAGTTCAGCACCCCACTGCCCAGTCGAGTATGCTTCACCGAGAAGCCTGGATGCTGGAGACTTTGCGAAGACCCCGAACTTGGAGGCCGCGCATGGAACCATCGTTCCGTTGACAGCACCCAAGGCATATATTAACGGATTTTGTGGATCGAAAGGGTCAACTCCTGCGGGTTGGTTGTCTAAGAGCGTCTTTATTCCGAATCCGGTGCCTCCGATGTAGGCCTTGGCGAAGGCCTCATCAAAGGTCTGAATCTTCGTCTTTCCTGTGCCAACATCGATATGGAGCATTTTTCCAGTATAGGCGTGCAAGGATTACCCTTCCTCTTCCTAGGAATTGCGGTGTAATCTGCCGAAACCCCTCTTATATCTCTATCTAAGTCATCACGGAGGCCCTTGAGTTAGATTGAAGATGTGACACGAGTTGTCAGGAAGTCGTCGAGCCAGACTGCTTGCTTCTTTGTAACCCTTGCCGGTGCTGCATTTGTCAGTTTTCTTCTGTTTCTAGGGAGGTTGATCCGTTGCTTGGAGGTATATGTTTCGATCGTTTCGGTAGTCGGATGCGAGTTTTGAGAGTTTCCTAGGTTTTGGGCGGATGGATAGAATGGAAAGAGTATTAAAGATGTTAAGGCGCGGTGTCAGAATAACACAGAGAAGTTGAGTAATCATCCTGTTGGAAGTGGTGAAGTGACGAAGTCTAAGGTTTACTGGTTCAACGCCAGAGCGCCACCCAGCTACGTCGAGAAGGGCCAGAAGCTCTTCGAGGAAGCGGAGCTGATGGAGTGCTTCAATAAAGGAGACAGCGTGGCCATAAAGGCCCACTGTGGCGACTGGAACAACACAGGCTACCTCAGACCCAACATAGTGGCGGGCATAGTGGAGATGGTGAAGGAGTACGGGGGAGAACCCTTCGTCTGCGACACAACAACCCTGTACTGGCGCACACGCATAACGGAGCAAGACATGCTGAAAACTGCCGCAAGGAACGGGTACACAGAGGCGACGCTCGGGTGCCCCTTCATAGTAGCCGACGGGGATGTCGGCCTCGACGACGTGAAGGTGGATGTGGACGGGAACTTCATACGAAGCACATACATCGCGAGGTCGATAGCGAATGCCGACGCGATGATTGCTCTCAGTCATTTCAAAGGGCATGGAATGGGCAGCTTTGGAGGGGCCATCAAGAACTTGGGGATAGGCTGCTGCTCCAAGAGGGGGAAGTCCGTCACCCACTTGATGCTCCACCCGACGTTGGGATACAGAAGCTGGGAGTTCCACCCCGAGAAGTGCGTGGGTAAAGACTGCCCTGTCTACCAGCGGTGCACCGAAGGCTGCCCAGTAGGCGCCTTCTGGCTGACGGAAGCTAAGCCCCACGCCCACTGGGATTTAGATAAATGCATCGGCTGCATAGAGTGCTGGGTACGCCGCGGGTGTGGAGTCGTCGAACGACCGCCGACATATGAACAAATATACCCAGCCGCCTTCGCTGACTCGGCAAAGGCTGTTCTCAACATTCTTGGCAAAGATCATGTAGGTTTCATTAACTACGCCATCGACATCTCCCCAGAGTGCGACTGCGCTGGATTCTCGGACAGCTGGATACTTCCGAACATAGGGATATTTGCCTCCAAGGATATGGTGGCGATAGATAAGGCCTGCCTCGACATGGCAGACAGGATGGAGGCCGTCCCAGAGTCTAAGGCCTACGATGAGGGAAAGCCAGGTGAGCCGTGGATGGCCGGACATGAGAAATTCACGAATGTCCACGAGGTAGTCATATCCCAGTGGTCTCAGATCAATGCGGCGGCAAACATTGGGTGTGGTTCCTTGGACTATGAGCTCACCGAGGCGACTCCAGCGTCATCACTGCAGTACATGATGCCCAAGTTCAGGAAGCACTATCCTGGGTACTGGGACAAGAGGAAGTTCAGTCTTGAGTCGCTGAGACCCGATCCTGGCTGCTTCTTAGAGAAGCCGAAGATTACCCTTGAAGAGCTGGTTAAGAAGCCTAGTAGTCAACTGTAACTGTTCTGCGATCTTCGATATCCTACAGCGATACTTTGGGGCTCAACGCCTTGGAGCCTGAAGTGGTTGAGCATGAGCTTACTAGACAGACCTTAGGCTCTTGTATTGGTTGCGGGCTTCGAAGAAGAAGACAAGAATGCTGAAAAGGCAGACAACGAGGACCACTAGGTCTCGAAAGTCCCATCTGAAAGGCCAGTAGATCAGGTATGAAATAAGGATGCCCAAGAAGAGGGCCCCGTAGATCACCAGACGAGGGATGAGTCTGCCCCTCAATAAAACGAAGGCTGTAAGGATGTCTATCCGTTCCTCCTCATTCGCCCGATATTTTCCCTCGGAGGTGGTTTCTACTAGTTTCAGGTCGAGTAGCTTGTTGATGTGATACTGAGCCAAGCTTGGACTCGAGAGGTTCAGACTCCTCCATACGTCCCTGACACCTGCGGTTTCCTTTGATGTTAGGATGTAGAGGTAAACATCCCACGTGGTGCTGGAGAGGTTTTTTCTGTTAGAACGGGCCACTTTGAGGTTCGTACCTCCTCGAATTCAGTCCGCGAAATAGCGGAGTGTGTTCTAGGGTAGTTCAATCATTTTGATCAAAGTTAGATCATCTAGGGCGTTCATTTTTATTCGCTTGTCTGAGATCGTGTAGAGCACGTCATCGATATAGAGGGACCTCTTCACCTCATATCGGGAGTCGATGGAGTTGCCGCTTTTCATAGGATCAGTTTGACCATCTAGATGGGTGATTCTGCCTCTGAGCACAATTCCTCCCTGTCGGGATATGTCAAACACATAAGCTCCCTGCCACACGTACTCCCCTGAGGCGTATGGTGGAACACCGTAAGGATACTTCTTCTCGTCTATCTCTGCAAGCAGTATTGGCAACACAAGCAGATGCTTTGACTGGCTGAAGAGAAACGCCTTATGATCTCGCAGAACTGGGGAGTCCGTCCCCCTGTCACCGATCTCGACCTTTGCTATTTCCTTCGGCTCTGAGACATTGCTAACATCGAAGAGCGAGATCTTGACGCCTTGGTACCAGGAGAAGTCTCCCTCCTCGGCAGCCACGGTTTCTTTGCCGACACCGATGAGGTGGTTCTCGTCATAGGGGTGAAGGTAGTCCGAGTACCCGGGTATCTTCAGCTTGCCCAAAACCTGGGGGTTCTCCGGATCCTTCAAGTCTATGACGAAGAGGGGATCTACCTTCCGGAAGGTTACGAGGTAGCACTTGTCCCCCATGAAGCGGGCCGAGTAGATCTCTTCCCCAGGTGCGAGGCCCTCCAGCTCTCCTATCACACCTAGGCTCTCGTTAAGTATGTACACATTGTTTCGAGAGGATGCACCACCGGCCCAGACGTTACCCTTTGTGGTAGCCACCCTGAAGTAACCCTTGTGTTCGTCCATGGAGAACTGGTTTAGAACGCGACCTTTCACTGTTCCGTTCGCAGCGTAGACGATCTCGCTGTCTCTTATGCTGATCTTATGGATGGTCGTGGCGTCTTGCTTCGCGGGAGACATTATGTAGATATTCTCCTGTGCGACGTAGACGGTGGTTGCAGCTCCTAGCAAGAAGGTTTCAAGCCTAGGTTCATGTCTGGGGTCTTGCGCATCAAAGGCCAGTATTTTTGTGAATGTGTAGTAGTAGTCTGACGTATTGAGGTGGTAGATGCTTGACGCAGGTACGTCCATGACCCGGTCGTTGAAGCGGATAGTGGGGAGGTCCACCTCACCGTTCTTGAGGTATGCTGGTTGATTTATCAGGGCATACACGTAGTCGCCGATCATCCTTGAACTCAGGTAGTAGCCGTCCACTGTGACATCCCTGTCCAATGTCGGTCTGGACCTGTCCTTTACGTCATAGACCTTGATGGCTATCCAAGCCGTATCTTGCCGTTGTAGGGGTACAATTCGTTGCCATAGGGAAATTCCGGTCGGATCGGCTCCTCCTTGGAAGACGACGAGCTTGTCACTGTTTACAAAGATTCCGCTGATGGTTTGGTTCATGTCCAGTCTGGAGAGGACCTCAGCATCCTCAGGGGGATAGGCACGTAGGATGAAGATGCTCTTCCCTGAGACAGCGTAGATGTACTCCCCATCTGTCTTCACAAGATCCGCCTCATCAACCCCCTCAACCTGAATATTCGTCGTTGAATAATCTGGGGCCTTGGAGGACTGAAGAGGGGAGAATCGAGCTTCTGGGGCTGCGAACAACCAGTCTCGGTAAGAGCCTGGGGCGGCCTTTGAAGTCCTGTTTAGGAGGCTCTTCAGCTCCTCATACGATGAGAACCTCTGCAGAGGACTATGCTCCCACTTGCTGAGAAAGGGCTCGACATACACGCCCCCGAATCGCCATAGGGCGCCTCCCATCACACTTCCGATCATGAGCGCAACGAGACCAAAAGACAAGAGTTTCCGCCTGCCGACAGAGGGACCTAAACTGAGATACTTCATCGCAGTCTCAGTCTGGTCTAGGGCTGACATTGTATTTGATACTAGGCTTTTGAACAACTGTTCAAAAATCTAGAACAGCCGAAGCTCACATTGTACTTGTATAAGCAAGTGCCCCAGCCACAAACAATCTTGACACCGGCCCCTTAGGAGCCAAGCCCCAGGAGTACCTTGGACGATTTCTGTATTCTGATGGGCATATTCAGAATATCGAAGACCTTACGATCAAGCTAGCATATATCCTTCCTATTCGTCACCTAGAATCATACGGCTGCAATGGAGAATTTGGCGAAGTTCCCCGTTGTGAGGAAGTCTATCCTCTACGAGAAGCTTGACAACTCGAGAGTGAAGTGTGGGCTCTGCGAGCGGAGGTGCACGATAAGCCCGGGTGAAAGGGGCTTCTGCAGGACACGCACGAATGTCGACGGAGAGTTAGTCACCCTCGTCTATGGTGACCTCAGCGCCTTGGAGAGCAGACCCATTGAGATCAAGCCCTTCTTCCACTACTGGCCCGGATCCACAGCCTTGACCTTCTCGACATGGTCATGCAACTTCGACTGCCCATGGTGCCAGAACTTCCCCCTCTCGAAAGCCGAGCCTCATCCGAAGACGGCGCATTTTTTCCCTCCTGAGGGTATCGTGGAGATGGCTCTCCGGTCCGGAAATCGTGGCCTCTGCGCCAGCTTCCAGGAACCCACGCTCCTGACCGACTGGGTACTTCCCCTCTTCGAGCTGGGTCGGGAGAGGGGACTCTACTGCTGCTACGTTTCGAACGGCTACATGACCCTTGAGGCCTTGAGGAGGCTCCGGGATGTGGGGATGGATGGCCTGAAGATCGATGTCAAAGGCGATCAGGAAGTCTACCAAAGGTACTGTGGAGGCCTAGATGTAGCTGTGGTTTGGAGAAACGCGAGGGAGGCCAAGAAGCTGGGCTGCCATGTTGAAATCGTGAACCTCATCATTCCGGGAGTCAACGATGGTGAAGAGTCCTTGGGATGGTTGGTCCAGCAGCATCTAAGGGAGGTGGGGCCGGAGACCCCTCTGCACTTCACTCGGTACCAGCCAGCCTACAGGTTCACCAGACTACAGACGAGGGTTGAGACTCTAGAAGAGGCTTACAAGACCGCCAAGAAGGAGGGGGTGAGGTTTCCCTACATAGGAAACGTACCCGGCCATAGGTTTGAACATACCTACTGCCCTGACTGTGGTGAGCTCCTAGTCAAACGTTACTCCTATGGAGTTATCCAGTATAGGCTTGCGCGAGACAACAGGTGTCCAAAGTGTGGTAGCTCTATTCCAGTCAAAGGGGAATACTGCGAGAAGCTGTGAGCGTGGGATGTCTCCAAAATCTATTTCATGTTTGGAGGCCATCACTGTTAGGTGGACACGCCTTTTAAGCCGTAGATACCCATCTAAAACTCGGGTGAACATGGCGGAAGCAAACGTCTTCCAGCATTTCTGGGGCATATTGATTCAGCGAGGCATCACCGACGTTGGGGTCCTACCTTGTGACAAGCTCCAAGGGGTGATTGAGCACTTCCCTAGGACGCTCCTCAGATACGACTTGACACGAGAGGAAGAGGGAGTTGGAATCTGCTCAGGAGCCTATCTGGCAGGAGCGAAACCCCTCCTCCTAATACAGAGCACCGGCCTCGGTAACAGCCTCAACGCCCTCATGTCCCTGAACAAGGCGTATGGTATTCCCCTCCCCATCGCGGCTTCTTGGCGGGGCGCACAGGACGAGAAGGTGGATGCTCAGAGACCTCTTGGAACTCACCTAGAGGCAATCCTCAAGGCCGCGGATATGTTTCACATTACCATAGGTCATCCAAGAGAGCTGGACAGAGTCGGCTGCGTGATAGACTTCGCCTACGATCTATGCGAGCCGGCCGTGGCTCTTGTAGCCCCAAGCACGTGGATAGGCCAAACTGATCCAGCAGACGACTCTCCGACACACAGACTAAACCGCACGGAAGCATCCATGGAGGCCAAGGCAGCCCACAAGCCGGCCAAGGCCAATCTGACGCGCTACCAAGCCATCCAGACCATCGCAGACGCTATCGATGATGAGACAGCCCTGGTCTGCAACATCGGGTTTCCGAGTCGGGAACTCTACGCCATCTGCGACAGACCACTCAACTTCTACATGACCGGTAGTTTCGGCCTAGCATCCTCCATAGGCCTAGGTATAGCGGAACACGCGTCCAATGAGGTCTGGGTCATCGACGGGGACGGATCGTTGCTGGCAAACCCGAATGCCCTAGTACAGATCGCGGCCAGAAGGCCGAGGAACCTTAGAGTGATCTGCTTGGACAACCAAGTCCACGGGTCCACCGGGGGGCAACCCACTCTCTCTAACCGCATAGACCT
>Ga0315312_1002162_pt1 | contig 14000 bp, 15 predicted proteins | sample TDP7_MG_FD_203629 | JGI IMG/M metagenome (GOLD analysis project Ga0315312, IMG submission 203629) | Freshwater sediment microbial communities from Lake Towuti, South Sulawesi, Indonesia - TDP7 | ecosystem: Environmental > Aquatic > Freshwater > Lake > Sediment | place: Indonesia: South Sulawesi... | reverse complement strand
CCATCAGGCTGAGCCTGTGGAACGATCAGGTAAACAAGATTTCAGTAAACGATGTTATAGAGATTGAGAATGCAAACGTCGCATCATTCAGAGGTGAACGTCAGCTAAGAATTGGGAAAAACGGAAAATTACACGTAGTTAAAGCCCAGAACTTTCCATTAGAAGGGATTCCGGTTGTGTGAGGGTAGGCCTATTTATTCTACTAATATCTTAAACTAGAGGGGACCTAAGATGACAACTCCTGCTGCTAAGACTCCCCCTCGAACCAACCTGCCTTGCCAACATTATTGGACGAGCCTCCGCCCTGAATGTAAAAAATGCAAGGATAAAATGAAGTGCCCCATGTATCTCACACACTGGAAGAAGCATCAAAAACTTAGAAGGTGAGACTAGATGAAGCACGAACTTATGAGGTCTTCCTACAGCAAACGTTTATAAAGTTACTTCACATATGTTTTTTCTGAGTTTAGAGCATGGGCAAAGAATCGAAAACTAACGATACGGCTGTGCCAAAACTATTGATCGATAGGCCTTCTGATTTCAAGTTTCACGCGGCTTACCTTATTTATTCTCAGGCATGGGATGAAAACTCCTCCCAAGAGGTTAGGATGAAACTGAACGAAATTATGGCGTCCCTTTCTAAAGGTGAGATTGACTATCCGAGTTTCTATAAAAAAGTGGGTCAGTACAGGGTGGAGTTTAATCCAGAACACTACAGCGGTGGCATGAGGGCAAAGATAGAGACCCAAAGAAAGAGAGAATGGCGGAGAAGGGAAGCAAAAGATGCAAGAAATTCGAGGTACAGGAGATAGTCTGGAGGCTTAAGCGGGTGGATCAGGTAAGCTATCCTCAGAGAACTCACTAAACCCGACCTCACAGCCGCCATCCTCGAAAAGCGTGCGGGCTATTATTGGATTATAGACTCTACGAAGGAAACCAATTCATCAACGATAGCATTTAAGTTTTCTTCTCCCTTCTTTGCAGATGCGAGAGTTGGGTTTCCATATGGGACTCCCGATGAAGATTTTTCAAAAATTAAACGGTACATCCGGCTCTTCTCGAGGAGAATCCTCTCATGATTTAATAGTTTAGAGTCCGCATGGTCAGAGTCTTTGACAAGGTGCATGCGAACCATTTAGGGTAGATGTGGAGGGCTATAGAGGTTTCGAAGTCGGCGCTATGGCCTGGAACCTTTTCATCCTCTACGAGTTTATTATTTATTGCTTGTTTCGGAAGGAAATCCCAATAGTTAACAAAGAAGGCATCGACACCAAGTCTCCTATTTACCGTAATCACGGCAGTAGAGAGAGTTTCAAAGTTTCCCCCGTGCCCGTTTATGATCAAAAAATTCCTAACGCCGTGACTCACAAAGCTCTCACAGATGTCGGCAATGAGGCTCGTGAGGGTATTGGGGCTAACGCTTATAGTGCCGGGAAAATGCATGTGATGATACGAGACGCCGAAGGGTATCGCTGGTGTGACGAGCACCCTCGGATAAAGTGCCTCGGCTAACCTCTCAGCCACATAAAAGGCAGATGCCGCATCATGTTTAAGAGGTAAGTGGGGGCCATGCTGTTCTGTCGACCCAACGGGAATTATAACCATTTTCACAGCGTCCATAACTTCTGCCACTTCTTTCCAAGTCATATCGGAAAGAACGCCTTTCTCCAACACAGACCACCTGCGTTATTAATTTTAGGGACCCCTTAAAAAGATTAAATTCGTACCTTTTCAAGCTGGGCGCGCACAGCGGCCATTCTCAAAAAGTGGGACGAAAGATCAAGCGAGTGAGCCTCATAAAAGCAAAACTTTTAAAATGATCTTTGTCTCATCTTCCAATTAGGGAGGATATACAATACAGTATAACGATAAAAAAAACAGCCAACTACGTCATGACACGTGCTTTCGTTGTCATGCCAACGATCCCGTCTTCATGCAGCCTTACTCTGGGGAGAGGTTGTGTAAAAGGTGTTTCTGTAGGTCCATGGAGGATAGGGTTCGAGCCACCATCGCCAAGTATGGGATGCTTGATCCAAGGGACAGAACCGCGGTGGCGATATCTGGCGGAAAGGACAGCCTTTCCCTCCTTCATCTTTTAGTAAAGATAGAAAAGGCTTTCCCCGAGGCGAGGCTCTGCGCGGTTACCGTGGACGAAGGAATAAGGGGCTACAGGGACGAAGCCCTAAAAATTGCGAGAAAAAACTGTCAAAGGTTAGGCATAGAACACCTTGTGACCTCCTTCAAGGAAATGTACGGTTATGAACTGGACGAACTCGTGGAAATAACCAAGCGAACAGGGTTAGAGCCTTGTTCCTACTGTGGTGCCCTAAGGAGAAAAGCTCTGAACACCACCGCCCGCGAGGTTGGGGCGGACAAACTCGCCACAGCCCACAACCTGGACGACGAGACCCAGACCATGATCCTAAACATCCTTCACGGGGACACTTCGAGGATGGCCCGCGTTAAACCGGTGCTGGAGGTGATGCATCCAAAGTTTGTTCAACGCATAAAGCCCCTATGTGAGGTGCCGGAGAGGGAGGTGGCCCTCTACGCCTACCTAAAAGGAATCGAATTCCAGGGCAATCCATGCCCCTATGCTGGAACAGCCCTGAGAAGCGACGTACGAACCATGCTAAACCGAGTGGAAGAAAAGCACCCTGGCACAAAATTCACTATTTTCAGGTCCGTGGAAAGGCTTAGGCCTGCCCTGGAGACTGTGGCGAAGGAAATAGAGATAAAGGAATGTAAAGTTTGTGGGGAACCCACCGTCGGCGAAGTCTGCAAACCCTGTCAGATGCTCCAAGAACTTTCTGTTCTCTAATCTACCTTAAAACAAAATTTGAGTAGCCACGCACTTAAAATTTTATGGGCAACAGCAATTGTTAATATTAACTATTTATTTTAGGTAAATAATTTGGATGGTGAACTGTCTCTATGCAGTATAGAATATTGGGTAAGACGAATCTGAAGGTGTCCATTGTCGGTTTTGGAGGGATTCCCATCAGGCGTGTCCCTGAGAACGAGGCTGTCGTTGTGATCAATCGAGCAATTGATCTGGGAATCAACTATATTCACACATCTCCGGGTTATGGGGACAGCGCCATAAAGGTAGGTAAGGTTATGAAAGACCGTCGGGATGAGTGCATCCTTAACTGGAAGTGCTTCTCCTTGACGAAGGAAGACGGCGAAGCCTGTTTAGAGAGGGGGCTGAAGATGCTTCAGACCGACAGAATCGACATCGTTCAGTTAAGGATGGACGAGGAACACTTCGAGAAGGCCATGGGAGAGGATGGCAGCCTTCAGGCCCTTAAGGAAGCCCAGAGAAGGGGGACAATTGACCATATAGGCGTTACCAGCCACATACCCGAATTCCTAACCAAAGCCATAGCTACTGGGGAGTTCTCGAACATGGTGGTCCCATTCAACTATGTGGCAACTGACCCCCTCAAGGAGCTCTTTCCCGTGGCTAAGAAGTTGAATGTGGGAATAACAGCCATGAAGCCCCTGGGGAGGGGTGCCCTAACCAACGTTTCCACAGCCCTAAATTACATCTGGAGCCATGGAGTTGTAAGCGCCATCGTGGGGATGCGTAACATCGCGGAGGTTGAAGAGAACACTGCCGTGGGAGCCAAGCCCCATGCCCTCACCGAAGAAGAGGAAAGGGAGATTCAATCCTGGAGAAGGAAGCTCCTCGAAACGCATCGGGTGGAATCCGGAGCCGTCATTCCTAAAAAATCCTAAAAGAGCTAAGCAAAGCACCATCAAAACCTAATTGTCTTCTCCGCTTAACCCTGCCCACGGCGTCCTCCGCCGCCCTCTTCTCGGCAATCACTTTTAGCTCCTTAATGGTGTGCTCAATAGGGAGCCAGTTGCCCGCAAACTTGTAGGGATCGGCAGGGACCGGTATGACTACAAAGAAGGAACCGGAGGGATCACCACGGCTTTAATCCTGAGGCGATTTCAAGAAGAAACTCTCTGCGTTAGGCGTAGATTTTTTGAGTTATTTGCTTCTCGTTTAGGGCCATGGCTTGGAACCTTACCATGGGGGGTGACTTGGCCGACGCGGGCCTTATCTCTGGTTCCACCTTTACCCATAGGGGAAACTTGCACTTTAGGGCTGTTCCCTTCACGATGGCTTCTCCCTGGGGCAGCGATCCCAGCAGTTCGACGAATTGGTCACCCACGATCTCCTGCAGCCTTTTCTTGTCTATGTCCTCCAGGGCATGGGAGATAGTATTGTTGGCACATTGGGTTACCACGGTTTTGTCCACGGTGCTGAGGCGTTGGGTTACGATCCACAGGCCTATGCCGTTTCTCCCGCCGTTGGTGGCTATCTCCTTGACTATGGATAGGAGCTTGTTTCGGCTGTCCCCGTCGCCTATGGAGAATTGGGTCCACTGGGGCGCATAGTACATGGCCTCCTCCAGAACGATGACGCAGCCGAAGTTGGAGTTTTCCAGGGCCTCGTGAAAAACCTTAGTCAGGATCTGGGTTAGGACTATGTGCTTCTTAGACCAGCCATTAGGCCCTTGAGACAGGTCCATGATGACGATTCGATACTGTTTAATGAGGTCTATGGGGTTGATAGGCTCCACGTACTCCTTTGGGATCATCCTCGAAAACTTTATGGCCTCCATCACCTGCCTCTTATAGCCGTCAAAGTCCGCCTCCGTCTTCCTAAAGCCCACACTTTCAGCAGATACATACTTCACCGCCTCGGCTAGGCCCAGCTTGGTCAGGGGCTGCCCCGAGCCCCGTAGGTAGCTTAGAGCCTTGAGCAGAATCTTAGAGTTCCACCAGCCCACTTGCCACCCAAACTCGGAAACCAAGTCCTCGGGACATATGTCGTCGGGTTGGAAGAATTGAAGCCAAGGAACCTTTATCACGCCCTCGCCGAACAGGTCCTCTAGGCTGCTGTACTCGCCGTCCTTGTCCACGATTAGGAACTTGACCGGCGGATCAGCCCTGGCAGCCCGGGCGATCATGGATATGGCCGTGGTGGTCTTCCCCGTGCCCACAGCTCCACAAACCAGACAGCATTGGCGGATCAGATAGTAAAGGTCGAGTTCCACGTCTAGGCCGCTGCTGGGATCGGTACCGAGCAGAACCTTCCAGCTGGATGAGGGCTTGGTGAACTCCTCCACTATGGGAGGCCCAGCCTTATACACGGGGGTGTTGGGGACCAGGGGGTGCCTTAGGGGTCGTAGGGCCTCCCCATCCATCCAGCCCCACTGGTAAGCCCTAGCCCTCACCGTTGTCCGCTCCTCGTCTCGGATTATGCTTCCCTCCTTCAGGAGGGCCTCCTCGTAATTCCTGGTCTCCTTGTGGGAGGATATTCGGGTGATCTGATAGACCACGGGCGACCCTGTTTTGGGGTGCTCTACGTAAATTAGATCGCCCTTGGCCACCTCGCATCCCCTTTCGAGGACTATGGTTATCCAGGTGGAGCCGTAGTCGCCTGAGACGCTGAAGGTGTGGCCTACCCTCATTCGAAGCCCCCCCAAATGCCCGCGGCTAGGGAGGAGTCGCCGAAGCGGCCCTCCAGGCGGGGAATCAGCTCGGAGTATATCTCGTTAATAAAGTTCTTGGTCACCCTGACCTCCTCGTCGGCCTTCACGATGGGGAGGGGAATTCCGTCCCGCACCGCTGTGGAGTAGCAGTAGCCCGCCAAGTCATCTACCGAAGCCAGCATAAACTTGGGCAGGTCGATTCTAATGGGTGGCGAAAGGTAATGGGAGGAGGAGCGCAGATAAAAGGAATAAAGGGGATGACTGATTCGATCCATGAAAGGGGCAGCCCTCATGGTCCTCCTTAGAGCCTCACTAGGCGAGAAGATGTCGGTCCTCTGCCCAGGCTTTAACACCTGAAGCAGAACAAAGGCATCTGAAAGGGAGGTGATTTGGCACAACCCCAAGTAGTGGATTAGGTACCTGGCGGTGGCTCGTTTAACCACCCCTGCGACGGCTATTCCCTTCTCCTCGCATAGGCTTAAAAGGGAATTCACCGAAGAGACCAAGGCTGAGCGATCCTCCCTTTCTGCCTTGTTGGTCCACCAGTTACCGAAGGCCAGGGGTCCGTCCACCAATATTAGATCCACGGCGCCGTGGTTCTTCAGGAAGCTCACTGAGGTTTCGAATAGCTTAGCCTCGCGCCGGATGCTTACAATCTCATGGAACCTTTCGCCTGAAAAGCTGTAGGGAAGCTTAATGGTTTCAGGTTCGTTAAAGTACCTTTCAGCCTTGGGCAACTGGTAGACTAGGGCGGCGATGACGGCAAACCATCGGGAAGCCAGGGGTACCCTTTGACTGCCCGCGTCCACCCCTGCCACCCTTTCGTAGGAGGCCTTCCGCTCCACAGGATATAGAGCAATTCTTTCCCTAACGGCGGAGACAACTTCAGGTAGCCTTAGGATGTCCTCGTGGATGTCCTGGGAAACCTCGTCTAGGATTAGGTTTCTCAGGGCCAAACAGAGGCGCGGATAGGTTGTCACCTGCTCCTTAACCAAACTGCTTATTAGGGAATTCTTGTCATCTTCTATTTGGGTACGGTGGGCCGTCATCCGCAAACACCCCCTAAGCGGTCGCTACGCCGGGCGCCCCCCGACATAGCGACCCGCCGTGCCCTTCTTCTAAAGGGCACTGGGCTAGTCGGCTTTTATTTTCCCTCCTTCAACCTTGGAAACACCTCTTCTTGGAACTGCTTAATCCCCAGGGCGGAGATTCGGTACCCGCCCCTTTCAGGCTTTTCCACCCAACGGTCCCCAACCATGTGGGTTAGGGCGCCACTCACGCTCCCCTTGCCCTTGCCCGTTAGGGTTACCAACTCATCCAGGGAAAGGGAGTCCTTGTCCATGAGGTTGAGCTTATAACCAACAAAGGCCCCGATAAGGTTCAGTCCAATAAGCTCCCTAATGGTCAACTTCTTGCTGCAAAGAATTACAGGGCCGCTGGGGGTGATGGCAACCACGTCCTTCATCTGCTCCGTGAGCCCATGGAGGTCCACGGTTAATCTTATGCGGCTTAAAACCTCTAGGCCGGGGTAGACGCGGTCGAGGAAGGCCATGAGGGTCCTTAAAACGTCGTCGGGGGAACCCCTAATGTCCTCCTCAAACTCGTTGAACTTCACGTAAACCTGAAGCTCCTTACCCTCCGGCCTCAGCAGCTTTTCCTCGGTCACTTGGCTCCCTCCAGCTTGGGCAAAACTTGTTCCATGAAAACCTTAAGCCCGTAGACTGTGACCCTATACTCACCCCGGCCCACCCGCTCCACACATAAGGTGTTCCGCAGCTCGCTTAGGCGTCCAGCTATTGTGCCGCCCGACTTACCTGTCCTATCCATAAGGTCCGCCATGGAAAGATAATCCTTATCGCCAATGCCCATCTGGGTCGCCGCATGGGCCGCCACAAGATAAGTGAGGATGAGTTCGCTGTCCGTCAAGTCCTTAACGGGCTTCAAAATAACGGGCTGTCCCCTCGGAAGAAAGGCCATGACTCCCTTAAGTCTCCTGAGAAGCCCCTCCAGATCCGCGGTTAGGACCAATCCGCTGACGATCTCGTAGTGAGGATGCACGTCGCGGATGAAGCGCATAACAAACTTTAGGACCTCCTCCGCGGAGCCCTCACAGGTGGACTCTAGGGCTCCATACTTAATGGTGACCCTAAGCTTGGGAGTCTCCCGTTCCCTTAGGGACGCATCCTTAACCTCTAAGTCTTGATACAACCTCTTCAACCCACGTTCTCCCCCTAACCGAAAGCCGATAAACGTTTCCCTCTTTGAGGAGGAGACCCTCACGCCTCATCTCACTCATCCGCGCCGCATACCCAGCCATGCTGAAACCGCTTAAGTTAAGGAGGCGGCTCATCTCCTTGGGCTCCAGACCATCGGGGCCTGAAGCGTATAATAGGAGCCCCACAGCCTCCTTGGCGTTTAACTTCTCCTTAGGGATGATGATGGCTGGGCCGTCCACCGTAAACTCCACTATTCCCCTCAGTTCCTCCGGAGTCTCCGGCCCCAAAGAACGTTCAATGATGGACTGGTCGATGACTGTCATCCACTCCGGAAAGGACCGCAACTGATCCGAAATCCCCTCCAAAGATTCAGCCTCCAACTCCACTCGCCCAAAGGGCCTATCAATAACTATTCGGTATTTCAAGGAACGTTCAATGATGGACTGGTCAATGAGCGCCATCCACTCCGGAAAGGACCGCAACTGATCGAGAATCTCTTCCATGGACTCGGCCTCCAACTCGATTCGCCCGAAGGGTTTGCCGATAACTATTCGGTATTTCATTGTAAACACTCTACGTATTTTTTACGTTTAATTATTACGTAAATTATACGGACGAGTATTTAAGGTTTTCGCTCACTTCAGTAGTCCAAAAACCGACACCTTCGGAACCACCATGTATAGAAAGTCATATATATAGATATTTCTATATCCATTCCGGTGTCGAGTATGGCTGTAGGCAAACCTCAAAAGGAAATAATTAACAGAGAAGATGAAATAACAAAGCTGGTAGGCGGTCTTTCAAATCCTTCCAAACACATTAACTACGCTTTAATAGGTCCTCGGAGAATTGGCAAAACAACTATTCTCTTAAAAGTTAGAGAGGAGCTTGAAAGAAAAGGAATAATAGTTGTCTATGTGGATCTTTCTGTTTACAAGTTCTCGCCATACGATTTTGCACAAAATGTAGCGTCTCAGATTACAAGAGCTTATGCCAAAGACCTTGGCAAAGTAGAAAAAGCCTCAATTATTTTGAGCAATCTTTTAAAAACGTTGACAAAACTAAAGAAACTGCGTTTGACTTTGGAACCAGCGGTAGACGAAAAAGGGCAGTTCTCAGTACAGATTCATCCTGAGTTAGAGGAGGCTGAAGACTATCGGAGTGTCTTTCTCTTGGCTTTTGACTATGCCAATGAGGTTTCTAGAAAAAGTGATAGGCGAATTGTGATAATTATCGACGAGTTTCCAAGCTTGATTGAGTTCAAACGATATTCCAAGCTTGAAGCGATAAATGAATTGTTCAGAAGTGTGCTTGAGAGTAGGGAAAATGTAGAGTACGTGGTCAGCGGTTCAAGGGTTCATTTTATGAAGGACATATTAGGAAAAGGAGAAAGCCCTTTGTTCGGACATTTCGTTATTATGGAAATCGGACAGCTTTCTGAGAAGTATGCAGTTGAACTGTTTATGAAGACTGCTAAATGCAGCCGAAAAGAAGCGGAGATCGCATGGAAACTTGTGGGCGGTCATCCTTATTACCTCATAATGTTGGCTGAGAATAGTAAACCCGATGAAAGTCTTGAAGAAACGTACAGGAGGATTCTTACAAGCTCGTCTGGTGCGCTCAATTTATATGTCAACTATATCTTGAAGGAAGATTTAGGCTCTTCAACAAAAGAGGCCAGGCTTCTGCGAATCCTTCAAGCCATTTCGCAAGGTAAGAATACAGCATCCCAAGTTGCAAAGCATATAAAGCTGAAACTGTCAAGCCTCCCCTATTATCTTCAGGAACTGGAGAGATATGATTTAATTGAAAAAAGGGAAGGAAAATATTCTGTTACGGATAAAATTATTAGAGACTATTTCATAGCGGCTCAGGAATAGACATGTCTATATATAGAAATTTCTATACAAAGCCTAAATGCGCGTGTCATGAAACTTCGCGCTGGAATGGTGTCCAGTGCCGACGCCTTCCTCTACCGCCTGGAGCCTTACCATACTCTAAGGTTCTGAAAACCCCACAGACGGCTCCCATCCCGCATCCCTAAGGAACAGGAGATAACCCTCAACATGAAGAAACTGAACCAATACAGCCAACTTTAACCCAACACTCTGGAACTACCGCACTTTACGCAAAGATTTTGGGCGGATCAGCCCAATTATGTTTATCTGTAACGTGTTCCGGATTAATTATATGGTGTGCTCAATGTCTGATAGACTGTCCTGATGGGGCTTTGATGTGGTTGTTACTAGGGAGGTCCTTTGTAAGTCCGCTCTGAGTCGGAGCAGGATTTATGGCGTTTACTATTCCGTTAACCCCTACCTGGGTTGCCAGCACGGGTGCGCCTACTGTTACGCCCGTTTCATGGCTAGAAAATCCCATCGGGGTGAGGATTGGGGCTCCTTCGTGGACGTTAAGGTTAACGCCCTTCAACGGCTAGTCCTTGAGCTCCGTAAAGAGCCTAAGGGCCTCGTTCTTTTAAGTAGCGTAACCGATCCCTATCAGCCCCTGGAAAGGAAATACGAGTTGACCCGCGGAGCCCTGCAACTCCTGGCGAAGTATGATTTTCCAACAAGCCTCTTAACGAAATCAGACCTGGTTCTCAGGGACTTGGACATTCTTAGGAAAATGCGGAACTGCGAGGTGGGTTTAACCATAACCACCCTAGACGAGGATGTTAAAAGGGTTTTTGAGCCCGTGGCGTCTCCAATAAAAAATAGATTGGAGGCTTTGAGGAGGCTTCATGAGGCTGGTGTCGAAACCTACGCCTTTCTGGGTCCGATGCTACCTTACCTAAGCGAGAGTAGGTTGGATGAACTCTTGGATAGGCTTTTGGAGGCGGGGGTTAACCGCGTAATGGTGGACAGGCTTAACCTTAAGGCGGGCAACTGGCCCCCCATTCGTAAAGTTTTGTCCCAGAATTTCCCTTATCTTTTACCCAAATTTACGGAGGCCCTGTCCAAGCCCAGCGAATACTACGAAGGGTTAAGGACGGAGATTTCAGAAATGTGCCTAGAACGCGGTTTAAGGGTTGACTTCTGCTACTAACCAGGAGGATCTAAAATGATTCTTCAGTTAACAGGTGAACAGCTCCGTCTCCTAAGGGCGGAGGCTGAGAGGAGCCATCCCGTTGAGGCCTGCGGCCTCCTCTTTGGCAAAATGGATAAGGAGAGGGCGGTGGTAAAAAAGGTCGTGGTGGCTCCCAACCGCCTGAAATCCGCGGTGCGCTTTGAGATGGACCCCCAGCTGGTCTATGCCGCCTTCGAGGAGGCGGATCAGGAGGGGCTCCAATTCATTGGCTTGTTCCACTCCCACCCCGCGCCGGCCCTTCCTTCGTCCGTGGACGTCAAATACATGGAGCTCTGGGGGGACACAATTTGGCTCATCCTATCCTCCACAGAGGACAGGGCGGCGGCATTCCAGCTGACTGACGGAAAAATTCGCGGGTTAACCATAAACCTTAAGGAATAATAGTAGGATGAAGGCCTACAATGATTTTAGGAGGGATTTATCGATTGGAGGAGGAAATTGTCATCCGAGATATTACACCTGAGAACTTGGGTGACATTCCCAGCTTTGGAGAGAAGGGGTTCTGTAGGAGTTGCCTCTATTGGGAGTCTCCTGAAGATTTCAGCAGATTCGATCCCGAAAGGAAAAAAGATTTTGTGAGGAAAAAGAGGGAGTGGTTTCTCCAAACCTTGGGGGAGTTTGGAAGCTGCGGTAAAATCGTTTACTTTAAGGGGGTGCCCGTTGGCTACGCCCAGTATGCGCCAGCTTCTCGCTTTCTCAATGTGAGCAGTTACAAGTCTGGTCCCGTGGGAACACTGGAGGACGGCGTTGCCTTCCTTTCCTGCCTCTATCTTGACGGTGAGGCCCCCCGCGGAAGGGGCATCGGAACGAAACTACTCAATAGCGTAATCGCAGATTTGAGGAAGAGAGGCTTTAGGGCCCTGGAAACCTTTGCCAGAAGAGGTTCTGCCAATAATCCTTCTGGGCCCTTGGAGTTTTACCTTAAGAATGGCTTCTACATAAAGGATGAAACCGACTTGGAATTTCCCCTGGTAAGGCTTCACCTCTGATAACGTTAAATTTGATATGAGCCCTTCATTGGCTGAAAAGGCTTAAGAGGGCTTAGGAGGAAACTGGAAAAGGGGTTATAGAATTGTCAAGCCTCATGGAGCTGGAGCATTTAGTCCAAGCCGAGATCACCCAAAGATGGGAAGAGGGCTGCGATATCACAGAGGTTGAGCAGAAATTCCATGCCTTAAAGGAGAAAAGTCGAGCCGGCTTGGAGGGCCTTTTAGGGGAGTTGGAGGGGCTTTCCCCTAAGGTTAGCTTTCCCTATGTGGAGCCTTCAATTCTAGGGGAAATAAGGGCTGTGCGCCCACCGGGTCCAAGAAAGATGAAAGTAAACCTTCCTGATGAGGAGCTTTATGACAGGATTTACGGGGCTTGGCTGGGTCGCTGTGCAGGTTGCCTCCTGGGGAAGCCGGTGGAGGGCTGGAGCAGGGAAAAGATTGAGGGCTACCTTAAGCTGGCTGGGGCCTATCCTCTCCAGAACTACTTGCCCCCGATTCCCCGTGTTCCCGAGGAGTATCCCATCCATCGCGGCGGGGAGAGGTGTATGTTGGGCAACATCCAGCAGATGGTCAGAGACGACGACACCGACTATACCATCCTGGGGCTCCACATCCTAGAGGAGCACGGGCTCGATTTCACCACCGACCATGTGGCTGAAGAGTGGCTGACCCACTTTCCCTATAAGCAGGTTTACACGGCTGAGAGGGCTGCCTACAAAAACCTGGTGAATGACATTCATCCGCCCGCCTCCGCGGTTTATCGAAATCCTTACCGAGAGTGGATAGGAGCCCAAATCAGGGCGGATATATGGGGCTATGTGACGCCTGGAATGCCTGAGCGGGGAGCGGAATTTGCCTTTAGGGACGCCTCCCTCTCCCACATGAAGAATGGCATTTACGGCGAAATGTTTGTTAGCGCCATGCTGTCGGCAGCCTTCGTTACCAATGACATAGAGAAAATCGTTGAGGTTGGGCTTTCAGAGATTCCCGAGGGGTCCCGCCTTGCAGAGGCCATAAGGGATTCCATGAAATGGAGTAGGGAGTTCGCAGATTGGCGGGAAGCCTGGAGCCGAGTGATGGAGAACTATGGCCACTATCACCGAGTTCATACCATTAACAACGCCGCCATCGTCCTGCTGGGCCTCATCTATGGAAGAGAAAACTATGAAAAGGGTATCACCATCAGCGTCATGGGCGGCCTAGACACCGACTGTAACGGAGCCACCACAGGCTCCATCCTCGGCGCCACGTTGGGGGCTAAGGCCCTCCCCGAAAAGTGGGTGAGTCCCCTAAATGACCGGATTGAGAGCTTTGTCCTCGGTTTTAACAACTCTCGAATCTCTGACCTAGCCAAACGCACCTTTAAGATTGCAAAGGAGGTCCTGGAGGGCGGGTAAAAACGGAGTTGTCTGTAGAGAGGGGGGATAAAATGGGAGTGTCTAAAATCATTGTTCAGATAATGCGGGAGAGCGATCTAAACGCTGTTTCTGAGCTTGCGATGTTGGCGAATCCTTTTACAACCAAGGAAAAGTATTACAAGCACCTTCTAGATGAGTTAAGGGAAAACCCAGATTTATCTTTTGTAGCCGTTGAGAATGGAAAAGTTGTTGGATACGTGCAAGCAGACATCCTGAACGATGAGGCGATGCTTGAAGATATAGCAGTTGCCAAGGAATATCAGGGAAAAGGTATAGGAAAACGCTTGTTGGATAGGGAATTAATAGCTTTGAAGCAGAAAGGGGTTAAAACAGTCCTCGCCGAGGTTCACTACAAATGTGCATCAGCAATACCCTTTTATTATAGGCACAATTTCCGCATAATCGGATTTAAGCAGGACTTGTACGGAAAGGGTCAAGACGCAATGATACTAAAACGGGTTCTACAATAGATTCTGGAGCGTTGCTTTTTGGAAAGCTGAAATCGGTGCCTCATAATTTGTATATGTGCTACCTGTTTATTTTGTGGCTTAAGATTTTCTTGTTTTGTAAGAGGCAATTTTCCAATCTTTGACATTAAACCCAGCCTTAAGATGCAGTTTTATGGAGGCTTCATTGTCTGGGTTGATCGTTGTATATATCCTATCTACACCGGAGTGTTTAGCATAATCTATGAGCCTATGGAGCAAAGCGAGTCCTATTCCCCGTCTTCTAAACTTTGATTGAACGACTATGTATTCAATCCATAATAGGCTGTCAACG
>Ga0315312_1002159_pt1 | contig 14008 bp, 13 predicted proteins | sample TDP7_MG_FD_203629 | JGI IMG/M metagenome (GOLD analysis project Ga0315312, IMG submission 203629) | Freshwater sediment microbial communities from Lake Towuti, South Sulawesi, Indonesia - TDP7 | ecosystem: Environmental > Aquatic > Freshwater > Lake > Sediment | place: Indonesia: South Sulawesi... | reverse complement strand
TGAGGCCGTAAACATAATTAAACACGGCTTGCCTTTGGAACGGTTGACCACTGTGGTTCTCGGGCTTTTTATGCTCGACAACGTGAAGATTGAGGGTATAAGCAGAGAAGCATACTTCGCAGCAACTGAGCTCGGAGAAGATGTAAAGCTTGACCCAAACGACGCCTTAGCTGTCGACGTCATGAGGCTGAATGATATAAGAGAAATATACTCTTTCGACGAAGACTTCGACAAGGCAGAAGGAATATCAAGGCTACCCAAACTATGATTAAACGTGACAACCCTCAACCTTACTCAAAATCCGCCAACGAGAGTTCGAGTCTCTTCCAGGCTACCATAAGATTTTCCTATTGAGACATGAGCGCGGTATGTCTGAATCTATTCTAGGCTACCATTGTACCCTAGTCCGGATATTGTTCAAACTCTCGGTTTGATGATGGTGCAGGAGAGTTGGGTTTGAGACTCGGTTTGAATTCTTGGTTTTTGCTTGGATCCAGAAATCCAATTGGAAGATTGCGCGCACCACGAAAGAGTTCATTCTCCTTTTTTACTTTTGGCTTCTATGGCATCTAAATGCACAGCCAATGCCCAAGCGATCCAGCTGGCTATGCCTGACAAGCAAAAAACGATTGATAGCAACAACCAAGATGTTGGTTCTAAGATGAGACTGATGTTCATGGCATCGCTAGCTACCCCTAGAGCAGCGAATGTTAATCCAAGTACCCAGACAACATACCCTCCATCACAGTGTGCGCCACCAGCAGCCACCATTTCTTCACGTTTCATCGAACACTTTCTTAATCTCGTAGATAATCACCTCCTCTGAGACGAGAGTATGCATGTACGTCTTCTGCTTCGATTCTTATGACCTGTGGAAAGACCTCGTTTCATTCTGAACGATGCGTACCAAAGTATTAGATACTTGATAATAGTAACTATAAGAGGAGAACTATGTCCCTTGTACCAGAACTTGAGTTGGGCTTGTGGAACGCTTGGATTATTACAGTTTCAGGTTTTTTTAGCAATGGGTGGAGGTCTTTTCCCAATTTTTCTGGTTAACAATGAAACAATAAGAAAGAGAATAGGGAAATCCCTCACATGGAGTGAGTTTAGTAAAACTCAAAAGATCGTAACTTTGATTACTCATTTCCTAATTATGCCTTTCACTATTGTCTACAGTTTCTTCCTGCCGCTGAAGTTAGGCACAATATGGTTCTATGTAGGTCTTCCCATTTGTTTAGCGGCCCTAGTTGTGGGCATCATGGCTGGAGTTGCCTTCGCTACTGCCCCACTTCATGAACCAATTAATAAAGGGGTTTACCGCATTTCAAGACATCCCATGTATTTCGGAGGGTTTTTGGAGTATGTAGGTATAGGCATAGCCTGTGCTTCCTGGATTTTTCTGCTATGTGCGATTGTGTGGATAATTACGTGGAACATTCGTGTAATTGAAGAAGAACGCATATGTCTCAAGATGTATGGGGATGCATATCAAGAATACATGAATAGGACTCCAAGATGGATAGGAATACCGAAATCAGGGAAAAAAAGACTAATACCTCTTCATTAAGTGTTTAGTGAGAGACTGGATAGTTATACCTTCCAGCTTAAAGCAACTTTCCACACCTCTCGCGAAAAACAAGCACCTTCGGTTCTCCATGTCGGAAAGTTGGAAAAGCGGAAGCCTAGGCTGGCTAGCGTACGCTCCGAAGTGAGAGATTTAGACGAGATAAGCCACGTATCCTGGGCTACGATTATGCCGTGGACAAGTCAGCGTTAAAATTCTCGGAAAAGGTGTTATTAGCGCGTACAGATGTATGCTTCTACTGTAGCTTGATGGAAGAAAGAATATGAGAGATGGTTCTTCTCCTCCCGAGAGACGTTATTCTGGAAAGTTTTTTCTCCCCTCGTTAGTTGTCTCTCAGTTCGCGGCCTCTCCTTTAAGCATTTTAACAAGTCTCTTTCTAGTTGACATGGCACTCACATTCGAATGTTCCGTCGGCATCCTAGGGCAGCTGAGCACTCTTTCCTCAATCGTTGCAGTCGTCTTCGCATTGACTATGGGTGCGTTGAGCGTTCGGTTCAAACACAAATCATTGCTGACTATAGGTCTATTATCCATCCTTATCTCAGCATTAGGTTGTTTCTTGGCCCTGGACCTCAACTCCGAGTTCATATCGTATTCTCTGTATGGTGTGGGATTGGCTATGGTTGGGCCGATGACAACAACGTTGGTTGGAGAGCACCTACCTCTTAAGAAAAGAGCAAACGCAGTTGGATGGGTTATTGCCGGTGGGTCACTAGCATATTTTGTTGGAGCTCCAATCATGGCCCTGATTGCAGTCCTTGGTAGCTGGCGTCTCACTCTTCTAGGATTCGTAGTACCTATTTCCCTTGTGGGTATCTTGCTGACTTTTGTCGGTGTGCCATCAACGTCACCTTTGCACCAACAGTCCATAAGCAACGAAACCTATTTTGAGAGTTTCAAGGGAGTCTTCTCAAACAGATCTGCCACTGCTTGCTTGGTTGGAAATGTCCTTCGGAGTGCGGCATTTGTGGCAATTCTGCTTTACTCCATATCTTTTTTCAGGGAGCAGCTCCTAGTCTCAATGGATTCCGCATCAGTCATAATATTGGTGTTAGCTCTATGTTACACCTTAGGTAGCTTGGTCAGCGGCGGATTCGTCAACAGATTTGGAATGAAGCCTGTGACGATCTCGACAGCTCTCTTGGCTGGCATCTTCACGATATTTTTCACATATGTGTCGAATCTGTGGCTTTCTTTGGCATCGGCTTCCATAGGTTGTTGGTTTGTCGGCATGGTGACTTCATCATCTGTTAGTTTGACTCTTGAACAGGTTCCAAAGTCTAGGGGTACAATGATGTCGATAAACACGGCGGCTGTGAGTCTAGGCTCTGCTCTTGGGGCAGCAGTAGGAGGGTGGGCGTTGATTCTGTTTAGTTACCAAGCCCTCAGCATCATTCTTGGATTAATGGGAATCGTTGCAGCTCTAATCTTCTACTTCCTGGTAATAGATCCAACCAGAACCTAGTTGCTGGCGTCGGTATTTCATCCACAATTTCCCCTTGGCAAGTCACTGCTCCATTTGGCCCCTAAAATATTGGGTCTTGAGCAAATCCTTCGCATTGGGGTATTCTTTGAAGTTTATTTTGGGATTATTATCGGCCCTTTCGAGAAAAATTCGTCCTAGCGCCGATAGTTTGAACCGATATTTGAACCTGTCCCGGGCTACCATTGCTCGGGCATGAATTCATACTTTTTTCGCGTTGAGTTTTGCGGATTTCTTTGAGCGTTCGCTGTTTTGCTAAAGTGGTCTGCACGCACTGGCGCAGAAATGCTTAAGTACTTGAGTTACATGTTACATGGCACGCATTACAGATTACGTATGGTGAGGAAGAATGGAAGAAGGGAAAACCAAAGAAAAAGCCCAGAAGAAGGAGAAAATTGTGATGGCAATGTGCTGTCCAGAGGGTGAAGAAGCAGAAAAAATCCAGGAGAAGATTCTGCTGAGATTAGGCGAGGGACTAGAGGGTAGAGGAAACGTAGTGATGACGCGACTCAGCGACGAAGACCTGAAACAGATAGACGCCCTAGTCGAGGTGGAAGCCTTCAAAAGCAGGTCAGAGGCAGCAGCCTTCTTCATCAAAGAAGGCATACAAGCCCGCAAAGACCTGTTCCAAACAGTCATGCCAACCGTAGACAAGATCAGAGAACTGAAAGAACAGGCCAAAAAATCACTCAGCCGCGGAAAAACTCAGTAAAAGCGAACGAAGGTGTCAACATGGAAGAGGAAAGGATAAGGAAGGAAGTGAGGAAAGGGTACGCCAAAATAGCCAAAGAACGCCTCGGCTCCTGCTGCGTAACTCCATGCTGTGACACCGCCATGCCGCATGAAGAAGTGGGCAGGAAAATCGGATACACGGAAGACGAGTTGAGGTTTGTTCCACAAGGATCCAATATGGGACTTGGATGCGGGAACCCCGTTGCGCTAGCATCTCTGAAAGAAGGAGAGATAGTTATCGATCTTGGCTCGGGTGGCGGTGTTGACTGTTTTCTTGCAGCCCAAAAAGTTGGACCAAAAGGAAAAGTCATCGGCATAGACATGACTCCAGAAATGATCGACAAAGCAAGAGAAAACGCTCGAAAAGGCAACTACGAAAATGTTGAGTTCAGGCTGGGAGAAATCGAAAATCTACCGGTTGCAGACAACACTGCTGACGCAATAATCTCGAATTGCGTGATCAACCTCTCACCAAACAAGAAGAGAGTGTTCGCAGAAGCATTCAGAGCACTAAAGCGTGGAGGAAGACTAATGATCTCCGACCTAGTTTTGACTAAAGAAATCCCAGAAGCCGTAAAGAAAAAGACACATCCAGCGAGCTGCGTTCAAGGAGCAATACTGAAAGAAAAATACATAGAAACAATTAGGCAGACAGGCTTCCAAAACGTACAGATCACTGAAAATCAGTACCCCGCATTTGAAGACATCGTAGACAATCCTAACGCAAGAGTCATAGTCGCTAATGAAACGAAGTATACCCAAGAACTCAGAACCATCTCTGAACTGGACAGAGAAGCAAAAGAGATGCTAAAATGCATTTCTACAGCAACCCTTAGCATCAACGTTTCAGCAACAAAACCTTCGAAGTGCTAGGAGTCGGAGAGCTTGACGAAGTTCTACGTAACTAGTAGTCATTTATTACCCGACGGGCGAAATATTTCCAGACTTAAACATACCGTTTCGGGTTTGTTGCAACTCCTTGATTATGGCTTGTTTGAGTGCTTTGTTCAAGACTTGGATTTCTCCTAGACTATTGTTTCGAGATCCTTTTTGATCCATTTGCAGAACCAGTACACTATCTATCTGAGGCAACGAACTCTTATGGAAAGACCTACTTGCGGTCAACGAGAGCCACGAGCAATATTACCGAGGTTATCCCGGTAATAGAATAAATCAGGAAGCAGATTCCATAACCCGGAAAAAGGAATCCTAGTATGCTCAACGTTTCAAACCTGTAAAGTGAATATAACCATGTCCTGACTATCGGGCCGACTATGTCACCCGCGGTGAATGTTGCTCCAAACATGCCAAAAACCCTTCCTCTTCCCTCTTCTAGCACTATGTCAGCACGAAGAGCGCGTTCTGCTGGCATAAACAGGTTGAACCCTACGCCACGGAGGCTCATCAACGCAGCAGCTTGATTGACATCTGATGTCACTGGAAGTAAGATTGTACAGATTCTTGCCGATATTCCACCCAAGGCTATCAAAGGCTTCCTCCCAATCTTATCAGAAGCTCTTCCTGCAAACCAGCTAACAGAAACGCCAATGAGCCCTGCCACAGTAGTGATGGTACCTATCTCGATAGGTTCAATTCCGAACTTGTCATTATAGAAGAGAACACTTACGGGCATGATAAAGCCAACACCGATGCCAGTAACGAATGAACACAACAGAACAACTTTGACTGATAAAGAAAGATTCGTCTTGATCGGTCGATTCACCGATTGAACACGAAACGTGCCGTCATGTCCTATTGCATCACGCCTAGGCTCCCTTATCTTGTATGCAACTAGGACTAATGTCAGGAGAGCTAATAATGAATCAATAAAATACGGGACACGATAACTGTCTAGAAGGTTGAACCCTGTCGAATGAGCGAACCATTGTATGCTACCCCAAAGACGGGCCCTATGCTCCTTCCAATCATGCCCATAGCCATAAAGAAACCGGATGCTTCGCCCCTAACATCTTCCGAAACTAAATCTATCAGCAAGGCCTCAGCGGGCAACATCGCAGCAGCACTCACGGCTCCATTGAGAACTCGAATCAACAGCAGCCAGATCCAATTCGGAACTAAACCTGTAAGAATACCCAGCAACACGTCCCCTAGAAGTCCCCAGACAATTATCTTCTTTCGACCTAGACGGTCTGAAAGACTTCCTAGCTTAGGAGATAGCAGGGCGGAAGACAGCATGAAACTGGAAGTGAACAGCCCTACAGACGCAACGGAGGCACCGAGCAAGATAGCATAGTTTGGGAAGTAAGAGAACGGAATCGAAAACGCAATGGACTCTATGAGCTGGACTATACCCAGAGTAAGCACAGAGCTAGAGTAGATTCTCCTCTTCGTCCGTTTCCACTTCCAATTCACTAGTTCTTGAGTCCAAGGCAAAGTCCATATAAAAGGTTAGCTAGGACAAACAAGATGGATAGAACTAGAGCTTACCAACTCTCTTGGATTTACTTGAGTTTCTCTGCTATGTCAATACTTGCTTGTATCATTTCTTTCGGTTCATTCTTGGTAAGGATGCTCTTTCCTGAAGGCTTGAATGGATGCGACATTATTAGAACTCTGATGTTAAGCCCTAGTAGCTTCTTCAGTGAGCTTATGTAGGCCTCTTTGTCCATCCTTATTAGGTCAGTTCTATCCCCACAAACAGAGTCTCCACTTATAAGAGTGCAGCTCTCTTGATCGTAGAGACAGATGCTCCCGGGCCTGTGACCAGGAGTATGCAATACTCTAAACTTTCTATCACCTAACCTTACAACGTCATCATCTTTCAGCTTGACATCCGCTGCCTTAACTGCTTCAGATTCAAGTTCGTGAATGGCAATCTTCGCCTTTGTTCTCTCCCTCACCACTGCATTTCCTAGAACATGATCTCCATCTCTATGAGTGTTAACAACGAGACTAATCTCTTCAGGTTTGCGCCCAATCTCTTGGATTAAAGGAAATATGTACTCTAATGGAGTATTCTCAAAGCCTGTATCGATCAATCCTATCTTCCCGTCTCCTAGAACAACAGTTATGCCACAGAACCACGCCTCGCGCATGGGCTGTTTAATAAAGTATAGATCATTGGATACCTTTTCTACGTCTTTCATTTTACTAATCCATCTAAGTACTTTAGGTACTCTTTCTTGGAATTATCGATAATAAAAACTTTGCACATGACCCTAGAAATCAGGATACGCGCATACTCCTAATCAGCTGAAACATGCACAACAGAAGAAGACTTGACAGATAAACAAGTCTGATAGCAAAGAAATCATAAAATTCTACGGTTCACACACTACGATAAAGTACCAGATATGAACGGAGTTGGCCAGGAATCTCTTACATATTGCCAGTTATCTGCGAGATAACCTCACCAAAAAAGTACAAGATTATGCTCCCTAAGAGAGGATAGGAGAAGATCGGCATTTGTAGTTGATCAAAGCTTTTTAAAATTGAACTCAATATTCTCGTTTATGCTTCAGATTTCTGTTATCGGTGCAGGCAGTATTGTTTTTACAGGTAGGCTTATAGCAGATTTGTGTTTGACCAGAAGTCTATCCAACAGTACCGTCATTCTGATGGATATCGACAAGAAACGCCTAGACATGATGTACGATCTAGCCACCAGATATGCAAGAGAGATGAACACAGACTTGAACATGAAGAAGACAATGGACAGAGAAGAGGCTTTGAACGGTGCAGACTTCGTCATTGACACAGTTAAGGTTGGCGGCTATGAACCGATGGAAATCGAACGAAAGATCGCAGAGAATCATGGCTACTACAGGGGTTTAGGTGACAGGGTCAGCGACTACTACGGTGGCATCGGGGCATTTCACCAGTTGAGATTCTTCTTAGATTTAGCCAGAGATGTAGAAGAAGTCTGCCCAGATGCTTGGCTTTTACAAGCTGCAAACCCTGTATTCGAAGGCACAACTTTGATGTCCAGAGAAACCAAAGCGAAGGTAGTTGGGGTCTGCCATGGGCATTTTGGTTACACAGATATTGTAAAGACTCTCAAATTAAGACTAGAGGGCGTTAAGGTCTTAGTCGCAGGTCTTAACCACTGCATTTGGCTCAAGAATTTCTTGTACAACAGCAAAAACGCTTACCCAATGCTTGAACGCTGGATTGAGAAGAAAGCTGAGGCATACTGGAAAAGCGATGAATACCTGAATGGTCCGCCTTGGGTTACCGAACAGATGTCACCAGCTGCGGTGGACATGTATCAGATGTATGGCCTCTTTCCAATAGGAGATACCGTGAGAAGTGCTTCACCTTGGTGGTACCATACAGATCTGAAGACGAAACAGAGATGGTATGGACCCACCGGCGGGTTTGACTCAGAAATAGGATGGTCAATATACTTGAATTCGCTTAATAAGATGCTTGAACAGATGCGTGTCTGGTCAAGTGACTCTACAGTCGCCTTGACAAAAGTGTATCCTCCGACTTTCAGTGGAGAACAACATATACCCTTTATAGATGCAATCGCAAGCGACAAAGAAATCCAGTTGCAGTTAAACATCCCAAACAAAGGAGCCATTTCAGGTATACCAGACGATGTTGTCGTAGAAATTCCGGCGGTTGTTAGTAGCACAAATAGTGGTCAAAAAGGGGTTACAGCTATGCGTGTTGGCCAGTTGCCTAAACGTCTTATGTTACAAGTCTTGATGCCTAGAATGCTAAGAATGGAAAAAATCCTTCAAGCCTTCTTAGAGGGTGACAGGAAAAGCCTCCTTCTCATGATAGCAGAAGATCATAGGACAAGATCATTCGAAGATGTAAGAATGCTTCTAGAGGAAGAATTAGGGCAGTCTTGGAATTCCGAGGTGGTTAAACATTATAAATAGTGGGAGGAGAAGCGATTGATTGAGCTTTAGGACAGTGCAATTTCCATCAGTCCTATTCCTAATAGTATGCTGAATATGACGCAGGCTTTGGCCCATGATATCTTATGCAATATTACTGGTCCTATGAGTAGTTGAATTGTTGCAGCCCATATTGCTGAAATCGTGGCGAAGTATGGTATCCAACCGAAGAGCAATCCAGGCGCATCTCCGTAAGCAATCATTATCAATGTGTCTTTTAGTGTTCCCTTTCCTCCGACCGCCCTTAGAATGACATGAAGGTACACTGTAGTGAATAGGAGAATGAAAATGTAGAATGCTTCGACTAAAATAGGGCGCCACTCGATTCCGAGATTGTACATTGCCGAGAAGTCTTTTGCCAAGTATTCAGCTTGACCTCCTGCATGAAGACCATTAACATCCTCAAAACCCACAAAGATTTGTAGCGGCGTCAGCAACGCCGTGATGGCGCCAACGATCAACAAGAAACTAAAGGCGTATATTGTCTTTTCTGGGCGCAGTTCTTCTAAGGTTTTCGTTGGTGCCCTAAGCATTGAAAAGGCTACTTTGAACATGTGTTTTACAGCTTTCATTTTCTTATGCCTCCATACTAGTAATACTTGAATTGCACGGAAATAAAAGCCTGTTTGGACCCATTAAAGTTGAATTCTCCTGGGATAGCTGTGCATAATAGAACAGGTTTCGGACTTCGGATTGTTCCTTCTCAAAAAAGTGGAATCTAGATGTGTGTAGTCATCTCTCCTAGGCTACTAAGGTTTTTTTGTGAATGCATTTAGATAAAAGCTTCATGTAGACAAAAATTTAAGCGTGCAGGAAACAGAATGAAACATCGAAGCTGGATGAAAAAACCACGGGTGAAATAAATGGTAGAAAATGTCAGAGTACTGACTATAAACGCAGAAAATGCTTTTGATAGGATTAAACTATGCTGGGGGCATCTTAAGGATTGGCAACAGCTGCAAGTCGTGCAAGAAAGTAAGGAATGGCTGGAGAAAACCAATGCATCATTCACTCCAACAACATTCATCGCGTACATAAATGAAGCACCCGTAGGCATGATCGAGTTCATCCCGCAGAAGCTGATGAAAAAGATTGGGCTATGCCCTTGTAGGGCAGACCCAGAGAAAAAGGAAATAAAAAACAGGTATGTTCTTGGAAAGAAGTTTGACAATTGCTTGTTCATATCCTGCTTATGGGTCGAAAAAGATCATCAAGGTAAAGGCGTTGGAAAGGCTCTTCTGGATCATTTTCTCAATAGCGAAGTGTTCAAAAACTCCAAGGGCGCATCAGTTTATGTCACGCAAAGAGACGAAAGGTGGGAGAAACACATTCACTGGCCTGCAGGACCTAAAGAGTTTTATCTTAAAGCTGGATTTACAATTGAAAAGCGACTTGATAAGCCGGCAGGATATTTGCTGTTCTACGGAAACCCGTAAGTATAGAATCATGTACGGAACACCTTGAGGGTCTCGCAAATGTCTCCTTAGGTTTTTCAGAAGACTCTGATAAGAGTTTGAAATATCCTTGCTTGTCACTTTGAGATAAGATTTGAAGCCCTCTTGGGTGTGCTTTGCAGAAAGTGAAGAGATTTTTGTCTTAACTCCGATGATTTAAGCCGATATTTGAAGCTAACCGGGGCCACCAAACTCTAGAGTCTGAATCATACCAAGACGAGGGGTTCGCTCATCTCCCCTCTTTTTTTGTTTTCGGCTTGGTTGGTCTACGTCTGGAGAAAGGAAGGTTGTCAACATGAAACTTTGGCTTAGTGGAGATTATGTGCTTAATACTTGAAATAATGATGTTCTCAAAGCGTTTCAATACTGAAGATCTAAATGCTCTCCACAGATCGTCTCCTTTAATTGCCTTAAATATGCTGGCGATTTCAACTCGCCCGATTATCATGGCGAGGATTAGGAGCCACTTGTGGCTTAGCGGGAGTGTGACTGTTGTTGCTCCCATACTGATGCCGTTTGTGGTTAGGGCTGAACCGACTTCAAAAATTGAGTCGATTAGGGTGATGCCGATTGTCGAGAAGGCCAAGCTGAGGATGAGTAGCGTGGTGGCGAAGCCAGTTGCGGTGGCCAGGACCGGCTTTAGGTCCTGCCGAGTTAGCCGAGGGTTCCTTCTGCTTGCAGCATGGATGAGCAGTTGGATGCGCCTCATTCTTATGCCGCCTGCCATGCTGAACGCGCAGCCTCCCGCCAGCCCTATTAGAATGAACAGTATCTTCGCGGGGTCAGGCGTGGAGGCGAGGTTGATGTAGCTTATACCTGTTGACGACGCCATGCTTATCACGTGGAACAACGAGTCAAACGGGTTCATAAAAGAGAGGAGGGTTATGGCCACTGTTGCGACGGCTATTACCTTGAGGTAGAACTTGATTTCTGGCGTTGAAAGGCCATGTAGCTTCAGGCTAAAGAGGTTGTAGTGGAAGTGAAAGTTGAGTGAGCCCAAGAGCATCAAAGCGAGCACACTTACTTGGAAGAGACCGATTCCAGCTGGGAAGTTGTTTGGCGCGTAGCCGCCTGTCAAAACATCCATGGCAACACAGCTTGAGGCGACTAAGTTCGGTGAATATGTAAGGTAGAAGATGATCGTGAACAGGGCCGCCAAAACCGTGTAGACCAGCATGATCGACGCGAACACTTTCTTCAGGTTGTGGCTCAGCTTCTCGACACCGAAGGTTTCGCTGAAGACGAGTATGTCCTCATTTTGGTAGAGGAATGCGACCAGAATGTAGACAAAGCCAATTCCACCAATGAACTCAACGAGGCTGCGGTAGAACAACAGTGACGTGGGCAGTGACTCAGGGTTTGCTATGAAGGTGAATCCTGTTGTCGTAAAGCCGCTGACCGTTTCGAAGTATGCGTTGGTGACGAGGTCAACCGGATTCCCACTGTTGAATACGTCGTGCCACACGAACGGAGTCATGAGAACCAGCGGGAGAACTGTGAAAGTGGCAACCATGAGCCAAAGTGACGTTCTGTCGTCCAGTTCCTTGCGCTCAGCGAACGCGTTGAAGACGAAGCCAACCGCGAACGACAGGAAGATGGTCGCGAGCAGGCTGCTGACTGCCGGGACTTCGCCTGCCTCAAGCCCAATGGCGACTGGCAAAACGAGAAGCAAACCTGTTATTTGTAGAAAAAAACCGAGGTTGCAGACGATTCTACGTTTGCTGTTCAAATCTGAGCCTCAGCTTAGCGAATGCTTTCTTTAGCTGTGCCCTCTAAAGAGTGAAGTTTCTGTTGTATATAACTGCCTTCAGTTTGTCATAAATGTTTCCGCTTCTATTCATGAGAAGTAAGTAGTCGTTACTTCGTTTGAGACTGTGGGTTGATGCTCATTTGTATTTGTCCTTACACGTGTATCTTCATCCGGAATGGCCGCTCGCATGCCTCCGTCAATCCACCAGAGATACACCAAGTACAAAACCGAAAGAGTCGGCAACTCATAGAAGCCAAATCCCAATTGCTTTTGACCAGATCATTGAGAGAAGATAACAGCCCGCCAATCAAATCTGCATGGTCGCCTCTAAAGGCCACTATATTAATCTTTGGATTACCTTGGAAGGCCTTTGGAGGATCGAATCTTCACCGGTTGAGCTCATAAAGCTCTCACACACCAAAAAAGGGTAAATCAGAGAAATCTAGACGAGATAAGTCGCTCCCGAGCTACGAACAAACCCGCATCAGGTCAACGTTTGACTCTCGACCATGTGCGTTTTGGATGCAGATCATCTAAATAGGGTAGCGCTTTGTAGACATTGAAGATTCGTCTTAGCTCAGCCACAGGTTGTTGATGTTCGTCTACTCTCAGGTCAATGTACGGATATTCTTCGTCTTTGACGATTAAAAGGGCAGCTGAACCTTGCCGCGGCGGTCTCCACCAATGGCTTGCCCAGCCTCCAGTGCAACTAGAAGTCTCTCACCAAGTGGGCCATGTGTTCTCTCGAAAGCTTCAGCCATTGCTCGAATCGTTTCTTGGTCAACCAACAAATTCCCAGCCACCACATAGCCTTTCCCTTCAAAGTGACCGCTAAAGGATTCAACGTCTTTCCCGGTAAAAGCTGCAACGTTGCCATGTGCATCAACAATGCTAATCTGGCGTTTTTCTCTGCCCGCGTCAACCCTAAGCAATTGCTTTAGTACTTCGACTGGGGGCAAACCTTTCTCAAGAAGAGTTAATCCATCAATACCTAGGTAAGGATTTGACCAGGCCTGAGTTGCAATTGCCCCCACACGAGCCTTGGCAAAAGGGTTGATTGCTCCCACTGCTGGGATAGCTGTAGAGACGGCGATACCCAACTGACCAGTTCGTTGACAATGAGCCGCAATGGAAAAAGTCGTCATGCTGGCACGTGATGATAAAGGGGCTTCTTGAGTTGCATCTACAAAACTCTTTCCACAGTCTGGACAATTCTCGCTATACCAGTGCAATTTCTTTCCGCACTGAGAACGTCTCCATCGTTTCTCTTGCTGGTTCAGCCATTCTCGAATGCTGGTTCCGTGTCTGAGTTTCTCTAGGTTTCTGAGGCCCAGAGTTCGATGCGGCCTTGTCTTGCCAAAGTCAATAAGTGGCCGACATGGAAAATCATCGCATTCAAAACAGTATGTTACTCCCCTATCTTTCGTGCACTTTCTGAACTTGCAGTTGCCACACCACTCATTAACTAGGTCCGCACGGCAGCCCCTGCAAAAGACCTGATCAGGAGGAACCCCCATTTTTGTGACTGAGTCGAATATATTCCTCATTATTATCATTGTAGGCACGATAGGTGCTGCATGCTCCACAATAGACTCCACAGATTCCCAGTAACTGAGAATTTTCCCTATTGCCAGACATGTCTATTACTGTCCTTTTGTTTTTGAGATTGTTTTTCAGGGGTTTAAAGAATGAGAAGTGTAATAAGCGTTCTTGTTTGTTGGTCAAAAGGCGACGGGGCTACAACCAGCATAATCTAACTACCAACAATACTAGGAACCCCGTTGAACCCTATCTTGACTGATTAATCTTGCTCTTTGAATGCATTTTCTGTGTTTCGTTGAGTGGAAAGGCCCAAGTTCTGATCATGCTTTCCGGTATTGGTAGACTGAACACATAAGCAAAAGCAACCAACTGCCCATGATGCAGAATCTCATGGTGAATCAGGAATTGAAGATGCTCCAATACGTTTGGGTTTTCCGTTCCTAATCCCCAATCTATTTCTTTACTAACATCTTTTGTACTTTTCAGGACCTTGATCATGTAATCGTCCATTCTCTTGAAATGTGCTCTAAGCTTCGCTTTCTTCTTATATATATCACGTTCGTCACAATTTCCCACGGAAAAATCAGT
>Ga0315312_1002157_pt1 | contig 14017 bp, 9 predicted proteins | sample TDP7_MG_FD_203629 | JGI IMG/M metagenome (GOLD analysis project Ga0315312, IMG submission 203629) | Freshwater sediment microbial communities from Lake Towuti, South Sulawesi, Indonesia - TDP7 | ecosystem: Environmental > Aquatic > Freshwater > Lake > Sediment | place: Indonesia: South Sulawesi... | reverse complement strand
TCTAAAATCTGTGCTATCAACTTTGAGGCGGATGGAGAGGAAAATAGATTCCCTGATCAACACAAGGGGAGGGGATAATCCGAACAGGGGACAGAAAGAAGCCGTAGGGACAGACGGGGGCCTTGATGTAGAAACTCTCCTTTCCTTTCCAGACCACTTGAGGAAAAGTGCCGTAACTGTCATGAAGTTGGGTAGGGCGAGGGCCGAGGATGTGGCGAAGGAAACTGGTAGAGCTAGGGCGATCGAGAGCGCATACCTAAACCAGCTCGCAAGGATGGGATACGTGAAGAAGGAGAGGGAAAGCAGGCGAGTGTATTTCTCGATTGCAAGCACGGGCTAGAGGCCATAAAATACGAGATCACGAGGCAACGGCTGGATCACCTGGAGCTTCTGGTAAGGAAGGATTAAGAAATTTATATAATAAAGCACAGCATCCTTAAAAAAGGAGGTGTGAAAAATGGCTTCAAAAGAGCTGTTAGAATTGCTGAATAAGGCAATAGCAAGGGAAATACAGGTTTCAATACAGTACATGTGGCAACATGTTCAATGGAGCGGGGTAAAAGCGTTCGCTGTAAAGGATGAACTGGAGGATATAGCAAAAACTGAGATGAAACATGCCGAAAAAATCGCAGAAAGGCTCTTCTATCTCGGTGGAATACCGACGACTAAACCTGAGCCGATCTTTGTCGGCAAGACCCTTAAAGAAATGGTGGAGCAAGACAAAAAGGACGAGGAAGGGGCAATTAAACTATACAAACAAATAATAGACCTAGCCAGGAAGGAGGGGGACGAGGTAACCAACAGATTGTTCAGGGAGATCTTAGAGGACGAGGAAGAACACCACGATACATTCACAACCCTGCTGGAAGAAATTTAGGGAGAAGTTAAATTGCCATACGAACCGAAAAACTTTGAGCGTTTACTGGGGACAAGAGGGTTCAGCGATCAACTGCTAAAAAATCATTTCACGTTATACCAGGGTTATGTGACGAATACGAACAAATTAGCCGAAGCGTTGGGTGCGATGCTAAAGGAGGGGAAGATAGGGCCAGAGTACGCGGAACTGAAGCGCAGATTCGGTTGGGAATTCAACGGGATGAGACTTCATGAATACTATTTCGAGAATATGACAAAAGATGGCGTGAAACTCGACGCGGGTTCAAAATTCTTCAAAAAAGTTACAGAATCCTTTGGGGCATACGAAAATTGGGAGAAGGATTTCAAAGGCGTCGGGGCGATGCGCGGCATAGGGTGGGCAGTACTCTATTACGATTCAATGAACGGGCAGCTCTTCAATAGCTGGATCAATGAACATGACGTCGGCCATCTTTCCGGTGCAGCACCACTTTTAGTCATGGATGTCTTTGAACACGCGTACATGATCGATTATGGATTAAAACGGGCAGATTATATTGAGGCGTTTTTCAGGGCAATTGACTGGAATGTCGTTATCAATAGATTCAACAAAGTCTCTATGAAATAACAAAAATTGCGTGAAGCACGAATGGGCAAGGAAAGTGGGGTTGAGGAGGTGTAAAAAGATGAAAAAGGAGCTGAAGGGGAGTAAAACCGAGAAAAATTTGCTCACGGCATTCGCTGGGGAGTCGCAGGCCAGGAACCGCTACACATATTTCGCCGAGGTGGCCAGGAAGGAGGGGTACGAGCAGATAGCGGCAATATTCGAGGAGACGGCTTGGAACGAGAGGGCACACGCTCAACGGGAGTTCGAGTTTCTGAAGGGCGGCGAGGTAGAGATTCAAGCGGCGTATCCAGCGGGGGTAATCGGCGACACAAAAGCCAACCTCAAGGCGGCTGCAGCAGGCGAGCACTACGAGTGGACGCTGATGTATCAAGATTTCGAAAAAGTGGCCCGTCAAGAGGGTTTCACCGAGATAGCGGGTGTCTTCAAGGAGATCGGGGAGGTCGAGGAGCAGCACGAGAAGCGGTACCTTGCACTCTTGAAAAACGTCGAGGCGGGGAAGGTCTTCAAGAAGGATCGACCTGTGAAGTGGAAGTGCCGAAACTGTGGGTATGTGCACGAGGGAGTTTCTGCTCCGGACAAATGCCCCGCTTGTGGGTATCCGCAAAGTTTCTACGAGTTGCTGTGCGAGAACTATTAACATCGATAAATTCGTAGCCTGCGGCGATAGCCCATCCTAGATTGTACCGACGCATACGAGCTGGCGGGTAGTCGTTTTACGTCTAGTGTTCTGGTCACCGCTTTACAAATTTCTGCTCACTTTTTCCGATGAGTTACTACAGTAGCTGAATGCCGATTATATAACGCTGTAATGTCAAAATCGAAGTCAGGTTGTAAACCCAAGAAGGTGTAAAATGGCCAAAGATCCGGTATGTGGGATGTACGTCGACGAGGGAAAGGCAGCATATAAAACGAGCGTCGGGGATGTCACGTACTTTTTCTGCAGCGAGACTTGTTTAAGGACATTTGAGAGGCCTGAGATAGAGATCAGAAATCTGAAGTACCTCGTCACCTTCGGCGCGGCAATCTCCGCATTGGTCCTCGCATTCTCCTTCTGGATCAAAGTGTTGTCCCCTTCCCAGAACAATGTCCTGCTTTTCGCGCTCGCCACCCCCGTCCAGTTCATAGCGGGCTGGAGGTTCTACAGGGGGACCTATGACTCGCTCAAGCAGAGGACCGCGAACATGGACACTCTGATAGCCATCGGAACTTCCGCGGCTTGGGGTTACAGCACCCTGGTCACATTTTTGCCGCAACTTACTGGGGAGGTGTATTTCGACACATCCGTCGTCATAATTACCTTCATCTTGGCCGGAAAGCTGCTCGAGGAAGTTGCAAAGGGAAAGGCCTCCGAGTCCATCAGGAGGATGATGGACCTTCAACCCAGGATGGCTAGGGTCATCAGGGATGGGGAGGAGAGGGAAATACCCGTGGAACAGGTGCAGGTCGGCGATGTCGTCGTCGTGAGGCCGGGTGAAAGGGTTCCCGTGGACGGTGAAGTCGTAGAGGGATATTCGACCGTTGACGAATCCATGGTGACGGGTGAATCGATCCCGGTGGACAAGAAGGTCGGCGATGAAGTAATCGGCGCAACGATGAACGTGAGCGGGATGTTCAAGTTTAAAGCTACAAAAGTTGGCCAAGACACCACCCTAGCTCAGATAATTAAACTCGTTGGAGATGCTCAGCTACACAAGGTCCCGATTCAGAGGCTTGCGGATAAAATCTCAGCGCATTTCGTCCCGGCCGTCATAGCGGTGGCGGTAATATCCTTCCTCGCCTGGAATTTCCTGTTCGGCAAGGGCCCAGTATTTTCCCTCACGATCTTCGTGTCGGTCCTGATCATCGCCTGTCCATGCGCCCTCGGTTTAGCTACCCCAACGGCAATTTTAGTTGGAACTGGAAAGAGCGCCGAGAACGGCATCTTGATAAGGGGAGGGGAGGCCCTAGAAACCGCCCACAAGATAACGACCGTGGTCTTCGATAAAACTGGCACCCTGACGAAAGGTAAACCCTCGGTTACTGACGTGATCGCCGCCTCGGGTGCGAAGGAGGAGGATGTCCTGAGGCTCGCGGCGATAGCTGAAAAGGGGTCCGAGCACCCGATCGGCAATGCAATAGTCCAAAAGGCGATAAAGCGAAAATTGGAGATCCCCGGCGCCAGCTCATATGAAACCGTTCCTGGGAAGGGAATCAGGGCAGAATTCTTGGGGAAGATTTTGGTGGGGAACAGGGTTTTCCTCACCGAGAATAGGATTTCAACCGTTGAGGTCGAGCCGGAGTTGCAGAGGTTGGAGGGGGAAGGGAAGACAGCGATCATCGTCGCCCACAAGGGTAAGGTGATCGGCATCATCGCGGTCGCCGACACGTTGAAGGATTATTCAAGGGAAGCGGTTGAGGAGCTGCACAAGATGGGGAAGGAGGTCGTGATGATCACGGGCGACAATGAGAGGACGGCAAGGGCAATAGCAGGGCAACTTGGCATAGATCGGGTGCTTGCCCAGGTCCTGCCACAGGACAAGGCGAATGAGATCAGGAAATTGCAGGGGGAGGGAAGGGTCGTCGCCATGGTGGGGGATGGCATAAATGACGCTCCAGCCTTGGCTCAAGCGGACGTGGGCATAGCCATAGGCAGCGGCACGGATGTAGCGAAGGAAACCGGAAACATAGTCCTGATAAAGGAGGACCTCAGGGATGTCGTCACTGCAATAGATTTGAGCGGCTACACCATCAGAAAAATAAAGCAGAACCTTTTTTGGGCGTTCTTCTACAACTCAGCCAGCATACCAATAGCTGCAGGCGTGCTTTATCCATTCGGTTTCTTGCTCAACCCAATCATCGCCGGGGTCGCTATGGCGTTCAGCTCGGTATCAGTTGTCACGAATTCGCTGCTCATGAAAAGGTATAGGCCGAGAATCAAGGGGAAGGAGGTGGAGATGTTGGCGAAGGATCCGGTTTGTGGTATGAGCGTGGATGAGAGGAGGGCAGCCTATAAAACAGAATACAAGGGGAGGACCTACTTTTTCTGCTCGCCGGGCTGCAAAGAGACCTTCGAGAAAAACCCAGAAAAATATTCGAAATGAAGTGAATCAAGATTCATCAGCAAACTTTTTTCAGTTCAGATGATAAATCCCTTCCATCAAGCCCCCAATTTTAATTCGATAAAAGTTTATACCGACCGAAGCGAGCTTATCACGGAGTTCTGATGATAGAGGTGAGATTTCATGGTCGAGGGGGGCAGGGCGCTGTCACCGCGGCGAGGTTGTTGGCCGAGGCAGCCTTTCTCGAGGGAAAACACTGTCAAGCTTTTTCATCCTTTGGCGCCGAGCGGAGGGGGGCTCCAGTAGTGGCATTCACGCGTATCGACAGCAGGCCAATAAGGATCCGAACGGAGGTTTATGAGCCAAACCATGTCGTCGTGCTCGACCCGACCCTGCTTGAGGCGGTGAACGTCGCAGCTGGATTGAAGAAAGGAGGCATCATCGTGGTGAATGCTAAAAGTGTGCCCGGGGGGCTCAAAGCAGGGAAAGTCGCCACCGTGGATGCGACGGCCATTGCGCTTGAGTTCTTGGGAGCATCGATAACAAACACAGCCATGCTCGGGGCTTTCGCGAAAGCCACAAAGCTCGTCTCGCTCAACTCCGTCGTAAAGGCGATCGAGGGGTACTTCGGGAAGAAGCTCGCGGAGAAGAACGTCGCTGCGGTGAGGGCCGCATATGAACGAACCGCGACCTGATTTCGCCTATTTTTCAAATTTACCTAAACTTTTTAACTTCGAATTTAACATTTTGTCAGGCTGGTGGTTGGACGAAGCTGATAGCGGGTGCAGTCATAACTGAGCCCGGAAGTTCGGAGAAATACGAAACAGGCAGCTGGCGCAATTTTAGGCCAATTATTGACGTGAACAAGTGCACTGGCTGCGGGATGTGCTGGCTCTTCTGCCCCGACACGGCGATCTCAAAGGACAAGCCGGCCGTCGTCGATTACCGTTACTGCAAGGGCTGCGGCATATGCGCGAACGAATGTCCATTCAAGGCCATAACCATGGTCACGGAGGAGGGACGTTGAGGCAGGTACTCACGGGTAATGAGGTTGCAGCGCTCGGGGCAAAACTGGCTCGCGTCAACGTGATTGCGGCATACCCTATAACCCCCCAAACCGCGGTGGTGGAAAAGCTCGCTGAGTTTGTAGCTGATGGTGAGCTCGATGCCGAGTTTATGAAGGTGGAGTCGGAGCACAGCGCGCTCAGCGCATGCATTGGGGCTTCCGCGGTTGGGGCGAGGGCCTTCACAGCCACCTCCTCCCAAGGCCTGATGCTGATGAGCGAGATGCTCTTCATAGCCGCTGGCCTCCGCCTGCCCATCGTCGTGGCAAATGCGAATCGAGCCCTCTCAGCTCCACTGAACATTTGGTGCGATCAGCAGGACTCGTTTGCAGTCCGGGATTCGGGGTGCGTCCAGATCTACTGCGAGGACAACCAGGAGGTCCTCGATTCGATAATTCAGGCCTACCGCGTTGCGGAGGAGCTTTTGCTCCCTGTGATGGTATGTTACGACGGCTTCATCCTTTCCCACACCGCCGAGCCGATTGAAGTTCCCGAGCAGGCTGAGGTCGACAAATTTTTGCCTCCCTACGAGCATCCCCACCCTCTCGACCCGGAAAAGCCGGTCACGATGGGGCCAATGGGCGTGCCTGAATACTACGAGGAGTTCAGGTGCATGCTGCAACAGGCGATGTGCGCTGCCAAGGAGAAGCTCGTGGGGGTCGACAGGGAGTTCGGCAAGCGGTTCGGGAGGCGCTATGGGCTGCTCGAGCAGTACAGGAGCGATGACGCAGATGTTTTACTGCTCACGGCGGGGTCGCTTAGCAGCAGCGCCAAGGAACTCATCGACCGCTATCGCAAGCGGGGCGAGCGGGTCGGGTTGGTCAAGGTTCGGGCGTACAGGCCTTTCCCGGCCGAGGAATTGGTCGAGGCACTTGGCCATGCAAAGGCGGTCGCGGTGCTCGAGAAGGATATCTCCCTCGGCTGGGCTGGGGCACTTTTCACTGATGTCTCGGCTGCATTCGTGAACGTGAAAAAAGCACCCCTGATGATGGATTTCATATGCGGCTTGGGTGGGCGCGATGTTTCACAGCTCCAGATAAGGGAGGCGCTTCGGGCCGCGGCAAGGGCTGCTGAAACCGGCGAGGTCAGAAGGCCCGTCCACTGGCTCGGGTTGAGGGAGAAGATCGTGGGGTTGGGAGTGTGACGGCCGCATTACCTGGGATACCTGAGGAAGAGCTCGTGGCGCCTGGGCACCGAGCCTGTGCGGGCTGCGGGTGCATCCTCGCGATGAGATATGTGCTCAAGGCATTGGGCAAGAACATTACAGTAAGCATGGCCACTGGCTGCATGGAGGTCGTGACCACACCTTATCCTGAAACCTCCTGGCGCGTCCCTTGGATCCATTCCGCATTTGAAAATGCAGCAGCCACAGCGTCCGGGATAGCGGCCGGCCTCAAGGCGATGGGAAGGGAGGGCGTTAAGTCGGTCGCGATCGCCGGGGATGGTGGCACGGCCGACATAGGTCTGCAGGCCCTTTCCGGAATGGTGGAGAGGGGCGATAACGTGCTCTTCATCTGCTATGATAACGAGGCATACCAGAACACCGGAATCCAGAGGAGCGGGGCCACACCCTTTGGCGCTTGGACCACGACCACCCCCATCGGGAAGGTGAAGAGGGGTGAGGATCGCCCCAAGAAGGACATACCCGCGATAATAGCCGCCCACGGTGCCCCCTATGTTGCCACCGCCTCGGTCGCCTACCCGCTGGACTTCATCAAGAAACTCCAGAAAGCAGCTGCCATCGAAGGTCCGACATATATCCATGTCCATGCGCCCTGCACGCCTGGTTGGAGGATAGAGAACAATAAGACGATCGAGGTCGCCCGCCTAGCTGTGCTTACCGGCGCTTGGGTGCTCTACGAGATAGAGGACGGCAAGTTCAAGCTGACCTTCAAGCCGCCCAAGCGCAGGCCCGTTGCTGATTACCTCAAGCTTCAAGGGAGGTTTAGACACCTCACGGATGAAGAGATCGCCGAGATCCAGCGGATGGTAGATGAGCAGTGCAAACGGGTCGGCATCGAATAGTTAGTTATTAAACACCCCTGTTGATTTTTGGTGTTAAGGATAGCATTTTAATCTCCACCATCTACATTTTAGAATTACATTGTGGGAAAATGCGTGCCAGTGCAGAAATCTCGGTAACCGGAATCGTGCAGGGAGTCGGGTTTCGGCCCTTTGTATGGAGGCTAGCCGCACGCCACCGCCTCGTCGGCTTCGTCCGCAACCTAGGTGATGCGGGTGTCGAGATCGTGGTGGAGGGCGAGAGGCTGGCGATCGAGGATTTTGTGTCTGCGCTTCGAGCCGAGCAGCCCCCGCTTGCGCGGATCGAGGATATCAAAGTCACATGGAAGCCGGCTTCGGGCGAGTTCGAACGGTTTAAGGTGGTGGAGAGCGAGAAGAAGGGCTCTGGGGCACACTCGGTACTGCCACCCGACCTAGCCCTCTGCGAGGACTGCTTGAGGGAAATGTTAAATCCAAGCGATCGCCGCCACCTCTACCCATTTATAACGTGCGTCAACTGCGGCCCGAGGTTCACAATTGTCGAGGAGTTGCCCTACGACCGCCCTCGGACATCGATGAAGGTCTTCCCGCTATGCCCGAACTGTCTCCGCGAATACACAGACCCGGCAGATAGGAGATATCATGCAGAGCCGACATGCTGTTCGGCCTGTGGACCGAAGCTCGAACTTTTCGATGTCAATGGCGATCGCGTAAACGGCCACAATTTGACGCTCGAGGCTGCGAGGTTGTTGGACGATGGCAATGTGGTCGCGATAAAGGGAATAGGCGGCATCCACTTAGCGGCGAAGACGACAGAGGATGAGGTTTTAACCCGCCTGCGCAGGGCGTTCAACCGACCCCAGCAACCGTTTGCGATCATGTCGAAGGACCTCGAGACCGTCCGCACTTTTGCCGAGGTAGATGGGGCCGAGGCCGAGCTCCTGACCTCCTACAGGCGCCCGATAGTCGTGCTGAGGAAGTCGTCGAACTACATGCTCTCGGAGCTCGTGTCGCCGGGGCTCGACTCCGTGGGGGCGATGCTGCCCTATTCCGGAATTCACCACCTCATCTTGGGCGGCGGAAAGGACCCAGCATACGTGATGACAAGTGCCAATGTCCCTGGCATGCCCATGTTGATAGACAATGCTGAAGCCCTTGCGAAGCTTCGCGGCTCTGTCGATTACCTCCTGCTCCACAACCGCACGATAGTTAACCGTTGCGATGATTCCGTGGTCAAGTTCATCGAGGGAAGGCCGACTTTTCTGAGGCGCTCGCGGGGCTGGGTACCTGAGCCCATAAAACTTGCGTTTCGGGGCAAGGCGAGCGTTCTAGCTTTGGGTGCTGAACTCAACGCCACCGTGGCCCTCCTAGTCGATGACAGGTGCTTCATAAGCCAGCACGTGGGGGACACCACGAAGGTCGAAACGCTGGGCTACATGAAGGAGGCGGCGCAGCACTTGATGCACATGCTCAACCTTAGCCTCGTCGACATCGTCGCCCACGATCTACACCCCGGTTACGCTACAACCCGGATCGCCCCCAAAATGGCTGAGCAGCTCGGGGCGAAGACCATAGCGGTTCAGCATCACCACGCTCACCTTTGCTCGCTCATGGCCGAGCACGGATTGGAGGAGCTCATGGGCATCGCTGCAGACGGCGTTGGTTATGGGCAGGATGGGACGATTTGGGGAGGGGAGGTCATGGTCGCTGACTACAACTCATTCGAACGAGTTGGGGGGTTGATGAAGCAGCCCATGCCTGGGGGAGACCTGGCGACACAATTCCCAGCCAGGATGGTCGCGGGCATGCTATGGCGAGCGCTTGAGCCCATCGAGGTCGAGCGGACGTTAAATGAGTTCTGCGCGGGCAGCTTCAGGCACGGTGGACGTGAGCTGGACGTGGTCCTGCGCCAGCTCGAGCGGAACCTCAACGTCTTCTGGACGAGCAGCTGCGGAAGGGTACTCGATGCGGTGGCCTGCTTGATAGGTGTGTGTGGTGAGCGCACGTATGAGGGCGAGCCAGCGATAAAGCTCGAGGCCTGGGCAAGTGGGGGTGATCCCGATCGATTGGAGTTAGAGCCGATTTTGGAGGACAAGGATGGGATGATCATCATGGACACATCACACCTATTGATCAGTATAATCGATGCGCTTCGAAATGGCGTGCCTCGGAGGCATATTGCTGCAGCAGCCCAGCGGGCGGTGGCGAATGGCATGGCAGAAATTGCCATCGGTGCTGCTTCGGCTAGAGGCATTAACGCGGTCGGGGGGTCAGGGGGGGTATTTTACAATCGGGCGATAATCGCAACCGTGCGGAAGTCAGTCGAGGAAGTGGGCTTGAAGTTCATTCAACACGAGTTCCTACCACCTGGTGATGGCGGGATTTCGGTCGGCCAAGCGGTCGTCGCGGCGCATCGTGTATCAACTGGTTGAATCGCGTAATGTATTTCTTAAAAAAAAAGGTCCCGATCACTGTGTTTCTAGCTGGATATCTATCGTTAAATAGCGCTCACGCGATAATGTGATATCGATCGGTGGCCAAGGTTTCAAAGTAAAGCGTGTGGGATTTATCACTTGATTTTTTCTAAAAAAGGAAAAACGGTCGGATGGATTAGTGTTTTATCACCAAGACCGCGCTGATAATCACTACTATGGTAACGACCGCCGCTACCGGAATTACTATTGGGATCCCGCCCGTAGCTTTTGTCGCCGTGCACGTGGCGCTGTTCTCGTAGCCTGTGCCTGTCGCCGTCACGGTTATCGTAGTCGAGTCGCCGTCAGCCGCGTTGTCCGGGATCTTGATGCTGAGCCTAATGCCGGTCCTTGAAGCCCCCCCTATCAATGTAGTCGATGTGATCGAGAGGGTTGCCCCCCATCCCTTTGTATCCGTGGCCTGCAAGCTGAAGGTGTCCGTGTTCGTACCTTCATTCTTGACAGTCACTGAATAATTGAGGGTCTCGCCCGGCGCGCCGGACTTGGATGCTGGATCGATCGTCACCTTCACCCTCCCAACAACGGATACGACATGAGCAGTACAGTTAGCGCTCTCGCTCACGGTGCTGTCTGTCTGAGAGGTCGCAGTCACAGTAATGGTATCAGTGCCAGAGGTTCCGAGGGTTACGGTGAGCGTTGCCGTGTCCGATGCCCCCACCGCGAGCGATAGCGTCGTGGGCGAGAGGCTGGGCGACCAGCCCAAGTCATCACTCTTCGTTAGAACGTAATTGTCCGCCACGCTCCCCAAGTTCGTCACCGTCACGGTATATGTGAGGGCTGTGCCAGGTGAGCCATCTTGGGAGGTCGGTGAAATGGATACGGATACCTTAGGATTATAAGCGTGGGCTATGCAGCTGTCGTTGTCGCTTACTCCAGTCCCAGTCGCAGTGACGCGCACGTTGTCCCTCGTGCAGTGCGCGGCGCCGCTGGGTATGGTGACGGTGAGCGTTGCTGTGCCCGATGCCCCGCCCGCGAGCGACAGCGATGAGGGGGAAATCGTCGGCCCCCAGCCAGCATTATCGGTGGTACTCAGGGAATATGTGTCCGCGACATTGCCCTCATTTTTGACCGTGACCGTGAATGTGACGTTACTTCCCGGCCCTGCCCTGTTCTCCCTCGGCAATATGGAAACGGAAACCTTTCGGAACTCCCCCGTCGCATAGTTGACCCTGAGGAAAGGACGTAGCCGAGCGTCCCACCACTCCCTTGACTCAAATCGGCGGTTCGTGCTTGGAGGGCAGTTGTCCGCCGGGCGCACGCAGAAGCTTGCCACCTTGTCCCCTGCAAATTCCCGCTGGATGAAGGAGGTGACGTCCCAGTAATACGGTTTCGGCTCGGACTCGCCTCCGATGGATACCCATTTGGTATCAAGGGTGGCTCCATATGCTGGCTTGTTGCGCCAAGTTACATCGTACTCATACCAGTAGTCGTTCTCGACCTCGCATGCCAACATCTCCTGGGCGGCACCATATGCGCTCCAGCAGAAGAGGTATAGCCTTGCCTCGATTATATTCGCGTCTGATGGGATCTCCGCAAGATTATCAAACATGAGGTATGCCCATTGATTCTCCTCCATATAACGGCCGATGTTTATGTATGTGTTATCGCCATAATTATTATTCTCATTAATCCCACTGTTCACATATGTGTCTTGTGTCGCCTCAAGTCGTTTGGCCGCATGCGCTAGGCAGATTTTAGTTTCCCTAACATCTGGATATTCCCTAGCGGCCGCGATCACAGTTATCTCATCCTCGGTGCAAAGGCGAGTGCCGGAGGGTATGGTAACGCTTAGTATAACAGTCTTGTTCTCGTTCTCGGGCAAATAAAATGAATAATTGTCAAGGGTCGGACCCCAACCTGAGTCATCGCTGGGGGTGAGATCGATTGTTAAATCCACGTTCTCGGCGCCTGGGATGCCAATACCGGTGTTGAAGACTCTGACCCTATATGTGATCGTTTCGCCGGGCATGCCCACTTGGTAACTCGGTATGATATATACGGCTATACCGGGCCCTAATTGGACTATGGAGCAGCCACCGTATGCGCGGAACGTCTCTCTTCGGGTAGCAGCATAATAGTCCCCACCTATTGGGTGCCTGGTATCAACATCGACGATGGGCCTGTAGTTGTTTCCCCCCGGAGTTGGAACATCCGTGCCTGGCAAAGCATTGTTGACATCATCGTATACGGAGTCCCCTTGGAAGCCAAATAATTTACCCCCCCAGCCAAAGCCGAGATTTATTAAAACCTTGTTCATGACCCTGAAAAAGTTACCCTTGATGCTTGGGCCGAAGAAGTCGCTCCCACTCATGATAAGCAGGCCCTTCCCCCCCACGACGAAATTCTTGACGGCCTGAACGTCAGCATCCGGTAGTAAGTCCGGATTACCGCCTTCCGCGCCACTAGTGGAGGGGAGCTGCATCTCCGGCAGGACGAGGATATCATAAGGCGCCAGCAGGTCTGGAGTGATTGTGGCAGCTGTGGCACTTCCGGTGATCGTATAGCCCTTAGCTCCGAGCATTTTTATCAGGTTATCGCACAAACTCGAAGTGCAGTAAACGCCATATCCATTGAACCATAGCACATTTTTACCCGATGCCAGCCACTTAAAGATCGCATCCATGAGGGCGACGAAATTATCGCTGGCTGGGAGTTGGCGACACTCGGTGACGATGCCCGAAGCGACCACCCTGCCACTGCCTATTTCCTGAGCCATCATCATAGGTGGGCAATCGCCTTGGACGTATGTTTTTAGGGGCGCAGGGGGGTTGTTATTGTAACTATATGCTGTTTCCTTCCCCCGCACGAAGATATTGGTCACACCCTCATACACTATGGCCTCTGATGTGTTGGCTAGGGCCAATAGCGGCACCACTAGCGAAGCAGCCACAAGAATCAACAATAGAGCGGCTTTGAAACGTCCGGCTCTCATCCAGCTCCTCCTCTAAGCGGGTTTTGATGATTGAGCTATTTAAAACTATTGGAAATTCCAAAGACCTTTTGATATCTCGCCCTCGCCTCGGCTTTCTCGAGTATCAGCATGTGGACGATATCCCTGCCTGCAAGTTCAGTATTGCGGAAATCAGCCCCCGCTAAGTGCAACATGCTAAAATCCGACGCCGCAAATGCGAGCGAGTGAATGGAAGGTGAATTATCCCCTTCTTCAGCAGGAGTGCGATCACAGCTCCTCCCCCCACGGCAGCGGCTCCAATCCCAATCGGGAGGACTGGGAGCTCGCGTCTTTCCTCGCCGACTGTCGCATAGCAGGTGGCGCTGGAGCTCTTAGTTGGGTCCCCCCTTGAGATAGCGGTGACCATTATCGCAGTTGAATCACCCTTGACCGCATCGCTCAGTATGGTGACGCTCACGACTACTATGCCATTCTCACCTGCTGGGATCGTGAGCAGGTTCTCGGAGAGGGTTGCCCCCCAGCCAGCGTCATCGCTCACCGTCAAATCATAGCTGTCCTCGACTTTACCCGTGTTCTTGACCGTGACGGTGAATGTGAGGTTTTCGCCCGGTAAGCCAGTATCCTCACTCGGGGATATCGTCACCTCAACTCCGCTGACGATGGCATGGGCCGTGCAGCTCGCGCTGTTCTCGATCGTGTTGTCGGTCAGCGAGCGAGCGGTGACCATTATCCTATCGCGCGTGCAGCTCTCAGCTTCAGTTGGTATGGTGACGGTCAGTGTAGAAGTCCCCAGGGCCCCCGCCGCGAGCGGTAGCGTCGAAGGCGAGAGGCTGAGAGACCAGCCCGAGTTATCGCTCTTCGTCAAGCTGTAATTGTCCGCCACACTCCCCGTGTTCGTCACTGTTACCCTGAACATGACGTTCCCCCCAGGTCCGGCGCTGTTTTCTATGGGGGAGATCTCGATCCCGACGCCTCTGCGGACGGCGGCGACGTGCACTATGCACGAGTTCTCGTTCTCGACAGCGTTG
>Ga0315312_1002154_pt1 | contig 14026 bp, 18 predicted proteins | sample TDP7_MG_FD_203629 | JGI IMG/M metagenome (GOLD analysis project Ga0315312, IMG submission 203629) | Freshwater sediment microbial communities from Lake Towuti, South Sulawesi, Indonesia - TDP7 | ecosystem: Environmental > Aquatic > Freshwater > Lake > Sediment | place: Indonesia: South Sulawesi... | reverse complement strand
AGAAAATGAAGGAAAACCTGAAGTGATCGCTAAATTCAAAGGAAAGTATCTAGAGGAAAAGGCCGCCAAGTATAATCTGCAACCCATCGCATTAGGCTTCTTCGGTGGCTTTCAAGACTATACTAAATTGTCATGGGTTGAGAAAATGGCTCCTCCAATAAAGAAAGCAAGGCAACAGATGGAGGCCTTCTACGGGGAAAAGAAGGACTTCTACGACACAAGGGACCTAGACGCTATCAGAAGCTGGGCAAAAGAACTTGCACAAGAAATTCAAAGCTAGGCAAAATACTCATTCCTTTCGCCTAGAGTGAGTAGAAAAAAGAGCCCAACTCCCGATCTCCCCGCGGAGGTACTTCGCGAACAATAAGGCCTCTTCATTGATTAACGTCTCTAGGGTCTGATGTTCCCCTACTCGCATTCTAGGGATATTGACCTCTAATTTAAAGAACTCATTCAATCTTTCCATAAGGTCTTTAGTCTGAATGTCGTTCAGGTATACCCTTTTTCCTCTCTTCCTTCTATTTAGGTCTTCGGTTTTCACTCCCGGATAATATTGGGAGCCAGAAATATGATTTGTAGATAACTACATGCATCTGCACCAGAGGGAGAGCTATGACAGATATTTTTTGAGAAGGACAAAGGGCGGATGGCTGAGACAATGGGCCCATTAAAGGGATCCTAAAAATGGAACCATTTCATGCAGCTGCATGAACTTCAAGGTTAGGATAAGGGGGGATATGGATAACTGCATCTCGACTTCGTGCCGATTCTGCTGGAAGTTATCTGCCCTTATCTGTTCGCGTTCCTGTCTCCCTTAGAGATGGGATAATGATCCCATTAAAGGGATACAGCAAATGGGCCCATTACGCCTCGAGTAGTACTGACATTGGCCTGCACGGCTACCCTCTTTCTAGTCTCTTTTACCTTTAGATGCTCTCTGCACAATCTGAAGTACCGGTACGTCAGGGAGGATCTCAAAGCTCGAAGGTTCCCCATATACATACATCTTGAGGGTGGGATATTGAAGGGGCATTACGTGCCCGCCTGCGACACACATCAGGGAGGAGGCAGCCACTCGCTACCTTGAGCCATATCTCAAGGACAGGAGGCAGAGAACAGAGAAGATCCCTCTTGAGGGTTGAGATTATGGCAGTTGACAGAGATGGATAAGATCGAGGCCGAACGGGTGATAAGGGCATACTTAAAGAAAGAGATCACTGCGTCATGCTCCCCCACGCACCTCGACCGGGAGCGGGGCGATGCCCTTCACGATTGGTGCCAGGATTGCAATCGCAATCCTAGACTCGGCAAATTTTGCATTCCCATCATTAACTAACTAAGTAAGTAACTTATGATACGGACAGGTCCTTATAGCGTTTCTTCGTAGGGATGAAAATCATCCACCGATGTCCAAGGCCGTTAGGATCCGCCTGCCCTGCCATGCCAGGATAGAGGTCCCCGCCGAGGATTACAAACGGTTGAGGGGCTTCCGCGAGATCTGCCGTTGCTATTGCCCCCGCAAGAGGGATCCTAGCGATTGCCTGTATTACCTGACTAGGGCGTTTTAGCCTCGGGGTTTTTTCGCGTCCGCTTCAGAAGTGGGGTTATTAGCAACGCTTTCCAGGTGAGGGAGCCCTTAAGTTTCATCAGTCGATTATACTCGTCCTCTTCCAGCAGGATGAGCAGCTTCTTGATCATCGTGACTTACTAACTTAACTAGTTATATATGTTTTATCACATAGTGCTGATCTTTCTTTTTTTTTGCCCCACCGTCCCTCAATATGCAGTTGCATGTTCTACACCTTAGCCTAAAGAGGGTCATAGGCTCAGGATCAAGTATTCTCTCCCTAACCTTATATCATAGGGGATCAGGGCCTCCCCACTCAGATCTCGTATAGACCCAAATCAATGTCAACGAGGGTCAAGGCCCCTGGTTGCTGTGTAGTTGCAATTAATGATCCCATTTCGTGAATCTCCGATATTAGCCTATTGCGCCTCGAGTGGAGAAGAAATTGTAGCTGCATGAGCGGACCCCCTTAGTGCCAATTGGCAAAGGCAGTAGGAGACGCTCAGAATATAATAAGTTGGATAATAGAGGATTATGAGGCTTGAAGGATGTTGGCAGTAACTGCCAAGGCCTCCTCAACCATATCAACAGAAACTGCCGCCCTATCTGACGAAGATCGCAAACACGTCATTGAGTTAGTTTCACTCTCAAAAGGGGGGGAAACAATCCTCATCCCAGACCAATTTGAGGTAGCTTGTTAACTGTAGTGGCCTCAGCAAAATTGTCTTAGAAAGTGCATCCTAGATTTTGATGGTAAACCCTATTAATCAGCTTGTAATGGGAGTGACAATGCCTCAATTCAGGACTAGAGGTAAGGGAAAAGATCGGCAAGTCTATCCAATAGTGCAGCCCACAAAAGGCCCTAAGCTGATAACTACGAGGCTGATAGATCGAGGAAGGGTCGAGGAAGAAGCCGAGCCGCCTGTTTGGTTGATGATCATCTGCGACGATTCAGGGGGCTATGATTATGAATTTTACGGTTCTCTAGAAAATGCAGAGGAAAGGGAGATGGAATTACTGAAGAAGGGAACGGCCACCCGGATACTCGATGAACCCTCAACGAATCGCTACGTAAAGAATTTGGACGACGAGAACCTGAGAAAATTCAAAAGGGCGCGACATGAATTCAAGGTAGATGAAGTCCAAAATTGACCCTAGGGGCCTCCACCAAGGGCGATGAAGCGTCAATCGGGGGCATTCCCTTGCTCGAGGCATTCAGGGTCCTTGTGGAGCTGAAGCCGGGCCCCCGAGAAATTTGGGGTTTTGGGTATAGTTCCCCCTGGCCGGCGGATATCTTCCCGTATAACGTGCCCCCCGGCCCATTGGATCATCGGGTCGCCGTCCTGAGGCGCAGTCATGGATATTCGCCCCCGAGGCTGTACCAGTGGCCGGATGGGGGTTTCTATATCTCCTGCAGTGGGGATGGGGTCGAACTCCGTTTGGATGAGGGGACGGCAAACGAATTTATCGCATATATTCGCGAGTTGCGATGGGAGAGCGAGAAGCTGGCTGGGAGGATATTGATGCTGATGCAACAGGGGGCGCTGTAAAAGTGACCGAGTTATCCGAGCGCAGAAGGATCGACGACAACTATGCCCTGCCCAAACCTAAAAAAATTCTCGTGCCGCCGACGGATGAGGAAGTATTTAGGATGATCCGCGTGGCTAGGGACCAGTACGGTGTCGCATATGGCCATAAAGATTGGGATTTGCGGAACCGCATGCGCCATGGGAGGATAATGGCCCTGCGAATCCTCGTTTTCCTTTTCCTCTGGGTCAGGGTCAGCGAAGGGGTCCTCTTGAGGCGATCCGATTTTAACCTTGAGGAGGGTTACGTGGAGGTCTACAGGGCTTATGTGCCAGGAAGGCGGCGGAAGGGAGAAGCAACCGATCCGGCGCCCCCTCCCGAATCACCGATAAGAAGCCCAAAGAGGGGCAGCGCCAGGACCCTGCCGCTGGCCAAGGTGGCCTGCGATATCTTTGATAGGCTATTCAAGGAAACTCAACTCGAGGCTGGGGATTATGTGTTTTCGGGTTCGCCATATTTTATTCGGCCTTGGGAGGCGGGGCATTCCCTCAAGATTATTGCGCGCGCCGCCAATGTGGACCCAGAAAAAATTCATCCGCATGCTTTCAGGCAAAAGGGGGCAACGCTTCTGAAAAAATATGGATACAGCCTGACCGCACAAATTCTTGGTCATCATGACAGGGGCGCTACGGTGATGAGGAGTTATGATCGACCCTTTGAAGTTGAAAAAATTCAAGCCGTGGAAGAAGTCACCAATGTGCTAGCCGCTCCGTTGAAGGCCGATCTGGACGCCCAGGAAAAAGAGGCCGAAGGGCAGGACGATCATGCAGCTGCATCGGAAGGCGAGGCCTCGGGGGGCCCCAGTGAGCGGGGCAGCGGCAAGAATGACTGAGCTGCATGAGGATGAGCAAGTTCAGCCCCCGCCAGGCCTCTGGCTCTCCCCCATAGACCAGGCCCTTCTCCTGCTGTCCAATGTAGCTTATCGGAAGTATGGTCTTGCGTTTGGCTACAAAGGCCTGTCGAGCTGGGGGCGGAACTGGTGGGCTCGGCTTTGGCAGTTAAGAGTTGACCTATTTCTGATAGCCGATATCAAAATTGGTGAGGCCGTTTTCCTCAGGCGGGGGGATTTCGACTTGGGGCGGAGATACTTGGAGATCGAGCAGCTATACCGAAGAAATGGGGGGCGGATGAGAATGGCTTTTCCCATAAGGAGCTTCACTGAGGAAGGGGCAGAGTTCTTGAGGCGGAGCTTTACCGAACTCCGCCTTGGACTGGAGGATTACGTTCTGTCTGGGTCGCCAGAGCCGATAAGGCCCTATGCCGTGTGGCGTTCCCTCAGGCTGATCGCCAAAGCTGCGGGCGTCGATCCGCAGCCCGTACACCCGGAGACCTTCCGCAAGCTGCAGCAGACATCGGGGAATCGAATTATCAAAATTCTGCTTGGGGACGAATCCAACTGGCTCTACAAGCATCCACCTCGCAGGAGGGCTCGAGGTGCGGAAGCCCAAGGCCAACGCCTTCTTGACATTTTAGCCTAGCCTCCTTGCCTGAAAACCCTAAACTAGATCACCGTTTATCTCCATGCCCAAATCGGTAATACTTTTCACCGCATTTTCCGATTTCAGGCTTTGGCTGCATGGGAAAGCCTAGAAAGCATGTTTTTTGAGGGTGTAACAGGCTGGTGTAATCTCTACATCACCGTTTATACCTATAAGCAGTGATCTAGCATTTGGGGCGCAAATCCTAGACATTCTCGGAAAAGGAGCGCAAAGTTTCCGAGTTCGGCGAGTAAACTGCAAACCGAGGCCCTGCGCGAGATCGCCTAAATCGCCCCTCGCCTTTCTTTTTTCATTAAATCTTCTCAAAACGGGATTTTGTAAAAATGGGGGATCGATGGGCCCCCCAAGGCCCGCACTATATTGTGTGCCCGCATAGCTCAAGGCACCCCACAATTTTCTGCGCCCGAATGGTGTCTAGAATGGTTCAGCTATCATGAAAAATGCCGATTCTGTAGCCATTATTGTAACATTGATCTCATAATTCTGATTGGAAAAAACCAATTAGCAATGACGAGATAACTAGTCTCCGATCGGAGGATGGTTCCGTTATCCGCGCAGTGGTGCCATCGACCTCCAGAAGGGCATTCAAACAGACATATTCCTTATCTGAGAGGTGCCCCACACTCCGTACAGTGATTGGCATCTTCTAGCATGAGGCTTTGACAGTATGGGCATTTAATCTTGACGATCTCTTTGTAGACTACCCTCTCCATTGTCGGGGAAGTATGATTTTCTGGCGGTGGAGGGGGTGGGCGATTGTAACCAGGATATGTACTGGCAGCCAGCATGGCTTGGGCTCCTCGCCTTGGACTTTGACCTAAAAATTGCTGCATCTCCCTAAAAACCACTTTCACTTCCTCAGCATCCCCCTCAAAGGGCAGAGTTTGGCCCACCGTCTGTAAAATGAGAATGCCCCTCTTCCTTATGATGCCTTCCTCATGATATGTAAGGTTCCTGATCTCTTCCAAAGCGGCTGAGAAGACTTGGTCCTTCTTGAAGATCAGGCCCTTCCTCTTGTGCCCCAAGACCCTCCTGTCAGTGATGTATAACACATATGGGTTTTTAGCATACATAATTTCTTTTTGGCACTGATATCTCACTGTCTCTCCAGGGAATATGAAATCTTCAAGCGGCATGTCTCTCACTTTCCTGATCATTTTTGGTCCTCTCGTACTTTAGAACGGTTTTATTCCCATGGACAAGCCTAAGCGTAAACTCCGTATCCTCCGTTATCTCCGTCACCTTTGCCACCTCGTAAGGCACTAGTAGGTAGAGGCTGCTGCGGAGGCGAATCGGCTTGACGACCATACCCTCCACTTTTCTTGCCTCATTAGCAAGATTCGAGAATGCGATATAGAACTACTGTAACCTCCATCAATTAGTCAGAGTTACATTAGGCGTATAACCGAAGCCGTTTAATTATCGATTTAAGACGAGATGGCCACCGTCGAGGAGAGAATACTTGAGAGCAGGCCCGTTTGCCCCAAATGCAACTCCAAGATAGGCTACGTGATCTATAGCGGGTCAGAAGATAGGTGGCTCTGTCCGAATTGCAACGAGAAATTATTCACGAATCTCGATGAGGCCGTTAGATTCTTTAAGGAATACAATTCGATCAAAATGCGCATGAGGCAGGAAGAGCTTCTAAAGCATATACAAACCTAGTGCTGCTTTCCCTGAGCATGCCTCAATGCACGAGTATACATGTTTGACGAGGCCCCCGCGATCAATCCCCCTATCGCATCGTTCGAGATCGGGCCAAGCTCCTTCAAGATGCCAGGCTTGGCCTGGTCGAATCGGATGAACTCGAAGATCCCCCTCGCCCCGGCGACATAGCTTGCTATGGTCATCCCCAGGAGCTCGTCGGCCACCAATCCTGGGCGCCCCATGAACCTCTCCTTCGTCAATCCCGGGATCAGGCCGGACCGCGCGTCCTCCTCGGCCCTGAAGCAGGCAACCTCCAGGCAGGAGACGTTCACGTCCGACAGGGCATCGTAGAGCTCTTCCCTAAGGATTTCAGCAGCCACCTCTCTTGTCTCCACCCCAGGATGGGGGATGAAGAGCTCCAGAGCCGTATCTACGAGGTCCTTCAGCCCTATTCCCTTGCCCTCGAGGTACCTCAGAAGCGGTGGGCTCGGAATGCTGGATTCCATATCGTCCATCACGCAGCTACCGTCTATATGGCCTATCGGCAAGCCTTATTAAATCGTTGGATAAAATATCCAATAGCTACCCTTGAATCCAAGACAGCTCTCCGCCATCTCCCTCCTGGCCGCCCTGGGAGCTGTCACTAGGATCGGGTTTGGGAAGGTCGCCTTGGTCGTGCCGCTCGACATCTACGGGGCCCTCATCAAGGTGGGGCTCACGGAGACCCTGACTTTTGTAGCCGGCTTCGCCCTCGGACCGCTGCAGGGCTTCCTGACGGGCTTTCTCATAGTAATCGTATCGGACATGTTCATGATGCCTGGGATCTGGACGCCCTTCATAGCCGCGATCATAGGCCTGATAGGCATCATCGGTGGGTTCCTTCGTCGTCTAGCCAACAAACCCAGTAGACTGTTCTTGAGCCTGTCAGCTATTTCTTTAACGTTAACGAGCGAGTTCCTGCAGAACGCCTGGTTCGCCTTGTTCTTCCAGATTCCCCTCATACCCACTCTCCTCACTGGCATCCCGTCCATTGTTACGGCTCTCGTGAACAACACGATCCTATTCACAGCACTCGGAAACAAAATGGTGAGAATGGTGAGGGAGGTAGCCTCTCAACCCAAGGGCGGATGATCCCGATGAAGATCGCCGCATCGTGGAGCGGTGGAAAGGAAAGTTGCTATGCCTGCTACAAGGCGATTAGCAGCGGCTTCAACGTAGCCTACCTTTTGAACTTCATCTCCGAGGATGATGGAAGGATCATGTCTCACGGGTTGAGGGCCGAAGTTGTATCAGCCCAGTCGCAGGCGATCGGAATCCCAGTCATTCAGCACAAGACTACGTGGGACGCGTATGAAGAGGGATTCAAGGCCGCTGTAGATGGGCTGAAAGGGATGGGCGTCGAGGGCGTTGTGTTCGGCGACATCGATATCCAGGAGCATAGGGATTGGGCGGAGAGGGTGTGCGGGGAGTGCGGAGTAGAGCCCCTCGAGCCTCTCTGGGGCGTCGGCCGCGAACAGATCTTAACCGATCTAATACACGATGGCTTCGAGGCGGTCTTGGTCAATGCCAAGGCCGATATTTTTGGGGAGGAATGGTTAGGCCGCAAGATCGACGATGGGTTCCTGAGAGACCTAAGGGAGCTCCAAGCCAAGTGCATATTTGACCTCTGCGGCGAGTCGGGCGAGTACCACACATTCGTGGTGGACGGCCCGATCTTCAAGAAACGCCTGAGAGTGCTTGACAGCAACAAGGTTCTGAGAGAGGGATACTGGAGGCACTGGCTTCTGGACATATCCGGATGTGAGCTCGTGGAGAAGGGCGTCCCTCTAGGTGGGGGGAATTGAGGAAAATACATGACATAATCCTCGTCCATAACGAGGGCAGGGCGGAGTCCTTTCTGAAGAGCTTGGAGGGGAGAAGGCCGCTATTCGTATGCGCGATAGGGACGACCGAGACCGCGAAGATCTCAGGAATATCCGCGGCTGGGCGGAATCTCGGATTGGTCGATTATACCCCGTCCGCCGACGTCGAGCTCCTCCTCCTTGGGAGGTGCAAGTGCATTGCCGGAGTGCCGGTGACGCCGGAGGGCATTCCAACGCCCGCCCTGATCACGATGTCGGCCCTCAAGCTGGCTGGCATACCAGCCCTCGTGGCCAGCGGGGGTTTGAAAGCAAGACCCCACGTCCCCTTCTTGGATCTTGGGGGGAACCCTGGAGGAGACATCAGAACGGGAAGGGCTGTAGAAAACGTCGAAGAGGTAATTCAAAGGGCCACGATCGCTGGTGAAAACCTGGCCAAAGCGGCCGATTATCTCGTGATCGGTGAGAGCATCCCGGGAGGAACGACAACGGCGCTCGGCATCCTGCTGGCCATGGGCATAGACGCTGAAGGAAAGGTCAGCAGCAGCATGCCGGGAAACCCCCATGAACTGAAAGCTAGAACCGTCAAGGCAGGGCTGAAGGCTTCGGGTGGGAAGTTCGGCTCCTTAAAGGAAGATCCGATCAGGGCAGTTTCGTGCCTAGGGGATCCGATGATACCGGCATTTGCAGGACTTGTTCTGGGAGCTGCAACCAATGTTCCGGTCTTGATGGCAGGAGGAACCCAGATGGGCGCTGTACTAGCAGTCGTCAAGGCATTGAACCAACACGTTATGGATAACTTGGCCATCGGCACCACGAGATGGATCATAGATGACAGGACATCCGACCTCAAAGGCATAATAGCCCAGATCGCCGATGTGCCGATCTTGGCCGCCGATCTTGACTTCGGCCAATCCAGGTTCGAAGGATTGAAGGCCTACGAGGAGAGAGTCGTGAAGGAGGGAGTTGGCGCTGGAGGTGCGGCCATAGCGGCCATGATCAGATCGGGAGGCTCTATAACGAAAGAGATCCTGCTTGCAGAGATCGAGAGGAACTATGACCTGTTGGTGGGATCGAAGTGATGTAAGAGGATGCTTAAGGAGCTGAAGAACCTCGTGGCCTTCCTCACCATCATACCGGTTGGCATGGATCAGGACTGCCTGGCCGATGCGGCAAAGTGCATGTCCCTCTTCCCGTTGGTAGGGGCCTTCATCGGGTCTTTGGCAGGGATCTCTGCTTGGCTGCTCCTTCAGATTCTACCTGACACGATCGTCGGAATCCTGAGTCTGGGTCTGTTGCTGCTAATCACCGGTCTGCACCACACAGATGGGCTGCTGGACTTCGGGGACGGGGTGATGTGCCAAGGAACGCCTGAGAAGAAGATCGAGGTCATGCACGACAAGCAGACGGGAGCCGGTGGTTTGGCGCTGGGGCTGATAACTTTGCTTTCAACGGCCTTCTGCATAGCAGGGCTGAAGGCGAATATCGTCATCCAGAGCCTAGTGGTATCTGAGATCTCAGGAAAGCTCTCGATGGTTGTCGGGGCCTGGACAGGAAAGTCGGCTCACAGCGGAATGAACACTTACTTCATCAACGCCATGCATGATCGGTATGGAAAGGCGCGCCTTATAGTCGCCATAGGGGTCTCATTCGGCATATCGACAGTCTTACTGTGGACTATAGGCTCTGTAATGATTATCTCAGGCATTATCACGGGTCTGATCCTGGTGGGCATCTCAAACAGGCACTTTAGGGGCATGACGGGCGATGTGTTTGGTGCGATGAACGACCTCTGCCGCATGGCCTCTCTGATCGCGATCGTGGCGTTGGCCGAATGGGCATAACCGCACTCCTCATGGCTGGAGGAAGGGGCACCCGCATGGCTCTAAGCGAAGAGAAGCCCTTGCTCAGGGTAGGCGGCAAACCCATGATCGAATACGTCATCAGCGCCTTAAGAGACTCTAAAAGCGTAGATGAGATTGTGGTCGCGGTCAGCCAACACATGCCTGAGACTGCCAAGTTGATGAAGAGATTTCCCGTGAAAAATTTGAAAACTCCGGGAGAAGGTTACGTATCCGATATGCGATATGCTGTTAGAAAACTCAAGCTGGACACGGTCTTGACGATCTCGGCCGATCTCCCATTCATCACAGGTGAGATCATTGATAGGATTATAGGGAAATATAGGCAATGCGATAAACCGGCCTTGACCGTTGTGGTCCCGATTGAAACGAAGGAGAGGCTTGGTTTAGGGAAGGAATACGTTCTCGAAGCGGGAAAACGACTGGTTCCAGCTGGAATAAACGTGATCGATGGAAGGAGAATCGATGAGGGGGAGTTAGAGGAGGAGATCTACGTTATCGATGAGGAGGAGGTCGCTGTGAACGTGAATACGCCCGATGATCTGGAGATTGTTGAGCATCTATTCGCGGAAAGATATAGTAGCAACTAAAGAAGGAGGTAACGACATGCCAAAGAGCACTTGGGCACCCGATTATTCGAAGTTGGCTGCCACTTATGACAGATACCGAAGATTGAAACCCGTAGATCATCTGGTCCTCGACAGGCTTATCGAATTAGCCGGCATTTCGCGAGGAAGAGGGGTTTCGCTTCTGGAGATGGGATGTGGAACGGGGAACTACATCACTCCCTTATCCCGGCTCGTAGAAAAGGGAATTGGATTGGATATCTCAAAGGACATGCTTAGAAGGGCTCTTTGGCGGTGTAGAGAAGCCTCTTTCATCTTGTCTGACGCAGCCGCTGTACCACTGATACCGGAAGCCTTCGACGCCGTGATCGCTGTCCTGGTAATTCACCAGATTTGGAAGGACAAGAGACCGACTGTTTTCAAGGAAGCGTTCAGGGTCCTCAAGCCTAGGGGTAAGCTTCTTATCGTAACGTTTGATCCTGCCTTTCTCAGGGAGCACCCATACTCGCTGTTCCCGGGCGTCCTTGAGATGGACCTTGAAAGATTCTGCCCAATTTCGGAACTAGAGGAGATTCTGATCCAAGCGGGCTTCAGCCGCGTGGGCTCCGAGGAGATAAGCATGCAAATGAGGTATTCAAGTAAAGGATTGCTTGAATCGGCTTCAAAGAAGTTGATATCGACTATGGCACTCCTTCCTGAAGAAGGATTCAAATCAGGATTGGAAGAGTTCAAACGGAGGCTTTTATCACGATACGGAGAGGGCGAGTTCACATTCACCTACAAAAGTAGTATACTAGTAGCCATAAAATAAGCTTATCGAACCTTAAATGTCAAATTTGCTTGGGAACCAATAGGATCGACGAAGTATCCCTTATGCTCGTGGGAGGATAGTTGCACATACCCCTTCTCTTATCCTAGAAAAGGCCTATAGCAGCTATGGCGTTCTTGTCCTTGATAGGTGACGCGTGTATTGCTACGCCATTAGCGCAGTAAAGCTAATCCTTTGGACCCCCGTCAGCGCGTCATGCCTTCCGACTTCAACTTGTCTTTCCAGGTCTCTACTAGTTATTCAGGCCTTTCAATAATACTTTACAGTATGGGTTAGTGGCTTCGAGATGCAGTATTTATTAATGAAAAAGTCTTTAAAAGTTGCCTTACAGTCTGTATTATTTCGTCTTTATTCTTCTCAAGATCCTCGCGTCTTACTCTCATAACTATGCTGTGGGCTGAAGCGTTTCCTTGCTCCCTATATTTGTCAATCTGACGCAGTAAGTCTGCGTTGAAAAGGTCGCTACACCAATTGAAATCCTCCAATTTCTGCCGTGCGTTGTCTATAAGCGTACTGAAGCTATGGAAACTGCCGTGGTTTACATCGTAAAATATCGAGACATCCCTCATTCCGTAATGTGATCTTAAAATATCAACGAGCAGATTCTCTAGTAATTTTCTAATCAAGATGGGAACCACAGGATAGATTTCTGTCTGGTATGCTATGTTTATGAGATGGATAAGATCCCGATAGAAGTCATCAGGGAAAGTATCTACATCGATAAACCTCATTGGGATAGAAAGCGTTAGTGAGATAGGGAAATTAGATGCCTCAATGTTAATCACTCCTAAGTTAGCCAAGACATTTTTTAATCTTGGGTCATCAGGAAGTTTCTCGTTGAATATATATGCCACCATTTTCTTGAACGCTTCAAGATCAGTATCATAAACCTCCTTAAGAAAACGATATATTGCATCAGGATAATCGTCATCATGAAAATACTGGGCACGTGTCAGTCTAGGATGATCCTCCCAGTCCACGTTGTAGCCTGATATATCAACGACTAATGACCAGTTTGTACCATACCGATTATTAAATATATAATCGGATAAGTACGCAAGGGCTTGCTTTATTCGAGCTTCCATATATGTATAATCAATGCGTAATCACCTCTTATTTATGGTTTTGCCGAAACAGATACCAACAAGAAAAAGACATTCCTAGTAGATCTTATTGATTTAATGATTAGCTCTGACTCTCCTTCCAACTAGACTCTTATAGCTTCCCTTGTTGTCTCTTCATTTCCATTTCTATGAATGGTATATCCCAGTTATAAAAGTAGAGGAAATGTATGTTTTGGTTCTATTACCTCTTAGGTTCTCTCTCTAGAATACAGTACATCATAATTTACCCACATCATTAGGCCATAGCATCCATATACGGTATGCGTGACCAACTAAGGGGCTTTAAAATACGACTACATTGACTAGTCAACGCGTTTTAGGATGAACCTTGAGCATGTGCTCGCATCTGTTTTTCGCCTTTATCTTGGTCCCGCAGATGGAGCAAGTGAACCAACCTATCCTGTCGTTTCTGGGCAAACTAGCGCTTGGATCGCTCGATATAAGCTATGATCTTGGGTTGGCTCATTGGATCTACTTAATAATAAGTTTAATAAGCAGGAGGGTTGAAATTTACCGACGAGTATGGGGAAATTAAACGCTAAAATGTTATTGGCACTTCGAGGATATGAAGGGATTGAGTTATTACTTTTATTTTCGAAAACTGAAAAGGAGTTTACATTTAATGAGATACAGAAAAGATTAAAAAAGAGGGGGGAGTATTTTCGGAAAAATTTAAATGATTTATGTAAAGCAGGATGGTTAGAACGAATTGACGAAAAAAGGCCACATAAATACAGAATCGCAGCTCAGCATAAAATATCCAAAAGATTATTTCAAGCAAACCATTCTAAAGTTCGAGAAGATCAAAAGCTAGGCGATTTTTGATAAGAGCCTCTGTAGCTGGTTGGTATTCAGCATGTTCATGGCAAAGCTCAGTAGCCTGCCTTTATCGGCAAAGGCGTTGGCGAACTCCTCCAGCTTCATCTCATCTATATCAATAGATCGTCGTTCACAATCCTTAACATATCTGTAGGTTCTATTACACAAATTAGCGGGTACCTCGAATGCTCTTATCGTCTGCCTGGCAGAAGGGTTATAGCTAGCCAAATAGTAGCAAAGAGTTATATTTCACATAATTCACTGCTAGAAGACATTCGAGCGGGTGGTTACGCTTCCAACGTTCCGCTATACAAACCCCAAAAGGGAGCACGGTAGAGACGCTTGTCTAATGAGAAGCATCTAACTCGTGCACAAGAGATAGCCATAACCTCTCTTGTCGCAGCCACTTACGGAGTTGGAACTATAGCTATAGCGCCCATAAGCTACGGGCCCATTCAAGCCAGGATAACTGATGCCCTCATCCCAATAAGCTATCACAAAAGAATCGGCAGAGCTGGTATCTTGGGTGTAACTCTGGGATGTGTTATTGCAAACATCATCTCTCCATATGGCCTACCTGATCTCGTGATAGGGACATTAGCAAACCTTCTGGCGAGTAGCTTCTCCTACCTTTGCAAGGATATCGCTGGTAACAAGGGGAAGCTGT
>Ga0315312_1002153_pt1 | contig 14034 bp, 14 predicted proteins | sample TDP7_MG_FD_203629 | JGI IMG/M metagenome (GOLD analysis project Ga0315312, IMG submission 203629) | Freshwater sediment microbial communities from Lake Towuti, South Sulawesi, Indonesia - TDP7 | ecosystem: Environmental > Aquatic > Freshwater > Lake > Sediment | place: Indonesia: South Sulawesi... | reverse complement strand
ATCTCGGAGAACCGAAAGTCAGGATGCAAGTCGCCCTGAATCATAAGACTTATCTCGCCACATTCGTGAGTCCAGCCCACCGCTCCGAGAGAATCCGAGTCACTTGACAACCCCGAACGAAGCCGTCAGACCGCTTGAGAGAACATGGCTGGTTCTGCTCAAACTCTTCGAAGAACTAGTGGCGCACGACATCGAGGTGAATGCATCCCAACTGCGGGATTCTAAGGCGCTTCTACATCTTGTCCGCACAACGCCCTCGGATCCCTGCTCGGCCCCGATCAGCGAATCAGGAAACCCGCTGTCGGTCTTGGAGAGAAGTCTGGAGAACGCGAAGAGCGAGTTGATCTCGGCAAGCCTGAAGCTGGGAGAGGCGCGGTCAGACTACTGGAGGGAAAGAGTGTCTAAGGCTGAGCTTGAGGACGGCCAGCAACCTATGGCATACGGTGAATCGCGATTCTTTCCTGGGCTTCCCAGAAATGCGAGCACAGAGTGGGCAAGGTTGACGCTGCAGCAACCCATCGGAGAGGGGAGGGTCCAAGATGTGGCCGAGCAGTTTGGAGTACTGGTGGAGTTCGAGGACGATCTTCACCTTGTCTTTGGGGGGGAGCCATCCCTAGTCAAGAAGGCTCTGGCTGATGTCTATTTTCTTTCACAGCCTCAGGCGGCGTCCGATTCGACGAGTGCTGATATTTCGTCATGACAAGTTGAAGGGAACGATGTTCCGGTCGAGGCCGACTGTCTTCGAATCCATCCCTAGAGCCAGGCCCAAGAGCTGCGTAAAGTGAACGATTGGGATCGAGTATTTCTCCCCGTACCGCTTCTCAATGCCGGGCTGTCTTGCGTCGAGGTTGAAGTGGCATAGTTCACACATAGTGACGATACACTGGCCTCCCGCATCCCTGGCGGAGCGCAATATGTTTCTCATCATCGAGCTGGCGGCTTCCGGATCTGTCATGAAGATTGGCCCTCCGCAGCATCTGGTTGCGTTTGGGAACGCGACTGGTCGAGCACCCACGGTTGCAATCAGCTTGCTCAGTGCTTGAGGTCGCTGTGGGTCGTCGAATCGTGACGACTCTGGAAATCCGGCAGGTTGACAGCCGTAGTAGGGCGCCGCTTTGATCGATGTGAGCTGCCTCTTGACTCCTTGCGACATCTTCGCGGGTCCCACGTCGTTGACTATGACATCGAGGAGGTGCCTGGTCCTTGTCTTTCCGGAATAGGCGAGCCCCAGGCTGGACAGCGAGGTGTTGACCTTTGCCTTCAAAGTGCTGTCTGCCTGACAGAGTTGTTGCGCTCTTGAGAAGACTTGATAGCAACCAGGGCACGTCACCAGCAAGTCAAGGCCGACTCTCTCGGCAAGCGCCAAGTTCCTAGCGGGTAGGAGCACGGACGCGAAGCGATCAATAGAGCGCACCGAATCGGCTCCGCAGCAGTTCCAGTTCTCGAGTTCGGCCAAGTCGATTCCGAGGAGTTTGCTGACCGTTCGCGATGAAGAATCGTGTTCTCTTGCGATGCTGATTGAGGCGCACCCGGGGTAGTAGGCGAACCTCATCTCGGTGAGACCTCCTCGCTCGCCTTCGCGGTCTCTGTGAGGCTCGAAAGTTGCTCCGGGTGCACCATAGTTGGAGTGCGAAACGCGACTCTGCCTTTTCTCAAGAGTCTGAGTCCCAAGGGTATGCTGCGCGCGATCTCTTGCATGCCGGCAAGCCTAGTGTAGAGCCTGAAGGTATCTAGCCTGCCGTTCGCCCGGAGTATCTTCCAGAAGGATTCATGGAATTTGAGGTTTCTATCTTCACGCGGTAGGGCTCCTCGTTTGACCGCCATGATCCGTAGTGAACTCATCAGCTCGGGGATGTCGATCCCTTGCGGGCACCGAACCGTACAGGCCCGGCAGAAGACGCATGTCCATATGGACGGTGTCGACAGGGCTTTGTTTCCGAGCCCTAGTAGGATCAGTTCGATCACCTGTCTCGGGTTGAACTCCGCCGCAAGTGAGGTCGTACATGATCCGGAGCAGATCCCGCACTGTATGCATGAAGCCAGCTTCTCTCCTCCAGGCGTCTTCTTGACCTCGTCGAAGAACGTTGGGTCCATCATGGCTGTGCCAATGACCTCTTTCTGTCCGCTCATCGGGCAACCGCCACCTGCTTGATCTTTGATCGCGCTTCGGAGGGAAGTGGACCCAGCTTCTGTATCCTCTCAGTAAACGTCTGGAAGACAGATGCCAGCTTGGCAAATTGTGGTATCGTTGTTCTAGTTGCGAACACGCGTAGAGACTCGATTCCCTTGCTCGCTACCACTTTCCTAATCTCGTTAACGTGGGCTCGGAATCTCTCCTCGCCGAGAAAGGTGCCCTCTCCCTCAATCATTATCACCCCGTCGGCGCCTTCCGAGAATGCTGCGAGAAGATGTCTGGCGTGAAGCCTGCCGACTGATGGCACCTTGATTACGCGGACGTTTGTCGGGTACTGTTGCCTAGCGAGCCCGACCAAGTCGCAGGCCGTGTAGGCTGAAGTCCCTTCGGTGAAGGCTATGATCTTGGGCCTAGTTTCGGTTGCCCCCGCGACTCCTTCAATCTCAGCCATCAACTGTGGCTCCGTCGAATTCTTGAGATCGATTGCGTTCCTCGGACAGACAGGAACGCAAAGTCCGCATCCTACACAGGAAATTGACTTCACTGTCGCGCCACTCGGCAGAAGCTCTATCGCGCGCGTCGGGCAGATGTTTACGCACTCTCCGCATGAGTCGCACCTGTCGGAAATCACATATGCCTTCTCGGGACTGATCGTCACGACGCCTTTTCCAAGAAGCGATGCGGTCCTCGACGCGGTGGAGAGGGCCTCGACCACGGACTCCCTGACATCTTTCGGTCCGAGACAACAACCGGAGAGGAAGACGCCGTCGTTCTGACTGTCGACGGGCCTAAGCTTGTAGTGCCTCTCCAACAGGAAACCATCGGATCCAATGTGCAAGCCCAACCTCTCTGCCAGCTCGCTAGTTCCGACTTCCGGAAGGATCGCAGGGCAGAGCACGACTAAGTCAAAGTTCTTCTCGAGCTGCACTCCCAGCAGCGTGTCTTCCGCTCGGACCATCAGCTCGTCGCCGGTGACGGGCACAACTTCGGCCACACGTCCCCTGACGAATTTCACCCCATCCTCTTTGGCTCGCCCGTAGAACTCCTCATATCCCTTACCGGCCGCCCTCAGATCCGTGTAGAAGATCCAAGTCTCAAGATTGGGAACAAGCTCTCTCAGAAGTACCGCCTCCTTCACCGCTGCCATGCAGCAGATCTTGCTGCAGTAGGGCTGGCCAATCTGTGTGTCACGACTGCCGACGCACAGGACCCACGCAATCTTCTTGGGAGTCTTCCCGTCAGACGGCCTGTAGATTCCATGCTCGATCAGCCTTTCGAGCTGAAGATTGGTCACGACGTTTGGATGGGCACCAAAACTATACTGGGTCAACACGACTGGGTCGAAGAGACGAAACCCGGTGGCCACAATGACCGCGCCAACCTCGATCTTCTTCTGTCCCACTTGATCACGCGGGTTGATCGCTCCATGCTTGCAGGCTTTAACGCAGAGCCAACACTTGGTGCAGTTATTCTCGTCGATAACGTAAGCGTTCGGCACGGCCTGCGGGAAAGGCAGATAGATCGCCCTACGGCGTTTGGTTCCGTCTTCGAACTCGTCCGCAACCTCGACAGGGCAAACCTTGGCACACTCGCCGCAGCCTGTGCACTTGTTCTCATTGACATATCGCGGTCTTCGTGTCAGACTAAGTGAGTAGGATCCCGCGGAGCCGTCGATAGCGGCTACTTCGGTGTTGGTCATTAACTCGATCAGCGGGTGACCTTTCGTTTCCGCGAGCTTCGGGCTGAGAATGCAGAGCGAACAGTCGAGTGTCGGGTATGTCTTGCTGAGCTGAGCCATATGTCCGCCTATGCTGGGTTGGCGTTCAACAATGAAGACCTTGTATCCTTGGTTCGCAAGCTCCAGAGACGCGCAGATACCTGAAACTCCACCGCCGATGACTGCAACGTTGCTGTTTACCTTCATGTCCGTGGGAGTCAGCGGTTCCAGGTAGGCTGCTCGACCCACTGCTCCTGCCAATAGGTCAATCGCCTTACTTGTGGCGTTGTCTTTGTCGAGATTTGTCCAGCTACATTGCTCTCGAAGATTCGCCATCTCGACGAGGTATGGATTAATCCCGTGACTTGAGCACAAGTCACGGAAGGTCTTCAGGTGCATCCTTGGGGAGCATGAGCCGATTACAACTCTTTCCAATCCGTGCTCCTGTATTTTGCTTCGGATAAGGTCTTGACCTGAGCTGCTACAGAGATACCGGTTTGTCTCGGCGCACTTAACAAATCGAAATTGCGCCGCTGCGTCCCTCACTTTTTCGACATCGACCGTGTTACCAATGTTTCCCCCGCAATGGCAGATGAAGACACCGATTCTCCGCTCGGCGTTGCTCATCTCGACATCACGGTCGCGGCGGATTCTGAGTCGCGGTCTATTTTGTTATGCGACGGACTGTATATACTAGTAGGTTGCTCGAATCGCGCGGAGGTTCGCAGAGCTGATGGCAAGCCAATAGATTGACAGTTGTCGGAGCGGAGCAGCCGCACCCACAAGTGCCAGTGTCTACTTGGCTTCGAGAAGTGTCTTGATGTGGCTGCAGTAGGCGTCGGCTGAGAGGAGAGATTTCAGCTCTTCCTTCAACTTTGATGGCTTGACGATCACGACCCACCCATCTTGGTATGGACTCTTGTTGATGATGCCGGGGCTGTCCTGCACGTTCTTGTTGACTTCAAGCACTTCGCCGGATACAGGGCTGAAGATGTCAGACACAGCCTTGACAGACTCAACAGACCCCATGACCTGTCCCGCGGTCACTTCTGCAGCCACCCCTGGCAGGTCGATGTAGACGAGTTCATGAAGTTGCTTCTGCGCGTAATCAGTCAGGCCAACACGGCATTTCTCTTCTTCGACCGATAGCCACTGATGCTCTTTCGTGTAGTGCAGGTTTTCGGGCACGTCAATTTCGTCCACGCGCATCCCACAAATCACCTATCTCCAACATGGCGAGCATTCTGCGAATATTTATTGCTAGTCGTGTTAAGCAGTGCTGCAATCATCCGAGATGATCTAGCACTTGGCTGGCCGAGACATGCTCAAGTATGAGGCTCGTGGAGTTTGGGATCAGAAGACCGGCGGGAAAATCCATCTTCGAGACGTTCCCGACCTCAGGTTCGACACTCCAGTCGAATTTGGAGGCCGAGGAAGATACGCATGCGCCGACCAGCTCTTTCTATCATCGCTCGCCGCCTGCCTGATCGCAACATTTCTCTACTTCAAGAGGAAGTTGCGATTCACCCCTATCCATGTCCAGGCGAATGTGAAAGCCAACGTTGCCCTTGTTGGCAGTCGCGGCTACCGGTTTTCGGGCATCAAAGCCGTCCTTCTGGTACGGTCGAAGAAAGGCGACCTGATGGTTGCTCGACGCTGCGCGGATCTTGCAGTGGCCTACTGCCACCTGACACAGACCGTCGGAGGCGTCGTCCCTACGAGCGTCAAGTCGCACGTAACCGCGCGCTGACGTCTTTCACAGAAACCGTGACCTTTCAATAGACCGCGAATGGGACAGCAGACACTTCGTGAGCACCCGAGAATCGCCACCGCATTGCATGTGCTAGAAAGCGAATTAAGCGATGTCGGTGATTGTTTCAGTGATCGGGAAGGATATGGAAACGCTCGAACCAGTTTTGGCGGAACACCCCTTCTTGAAGGGGCTTGAACCGCGATACCTCAAGCTCCTCGTCGGATGCGCATCCAATGTCCGCTTCAATGCGGGCCGGCATCTCTTCCACGAGGGTGAAGAAGCGAACCAATTCTACATGATTCGTCAAGGCAAGGTGGCGCTGGAAATACACCCCGTCAAACGTGGTTCCATCATACTTCAGACCGTCGGAGCAGGCGAGGTGCTTGGCTGGTCGTGGCTCATCCCGCCGTACCGCTGGCGCTTCGATGCTCGCGCTCTTGAACTCACACGGGCAATCGCCTTGGACGGGAAATGCCTTCGCACCAAGTCTGAAGAAGACCACAACTTGGGTTATGAGCTGCTGAGGCGCTTTTCAGATATCATCGTGGAACGGCTCGACGCAACGAGGCTGCAACTCCTAGATGTCTACAAGTCCCATCCTTGAGAATCAAGAGATCGAGGGCGAACTAGATTCCAAGAAGAACCTCGGCCTTCGGTTGAGTTCAATCGGGAGCTTGCTTTCTGAGAAGGCACGAGCGTCATATTCCGGTCTCGAAGCTGGCTGAGCAGGTTCGCCAAGGTAGCGTCTGGCTCCACATTGGCGAAGTTCTTCGAACTCAAGAACCAAGCCAATCCACAGACCGTCCCACTTCTCGATTGAGGCTCCCACTTCATAGTCTCGGGACCTGCTGCCTTCAGTCCTTTCGCTGTGACGTCCCCAGCAGACGAGTGAGAGAGGCCGCTGGGTCTTCTCGCGAGGTGAAGTCTCAGCGAGGGCAAATTCTCACGGAAGGGATCTGAGAGATTCCGCGTCTTGAGGGATTCTTGAAGCCGGCAGCCTGACAGTGGTTCGAACCGCCAGAGCTGCTGGTACGGCGCCTCCTACTGTGCCGGAGAGCATGAGGCGTGGAACCCGAGCAGTTGGTTGCCATGGAGGCCAGATATGGCCGCGCTGACCTGTCATGAAATCTTTTATGATCCCACCTAGGTGTGTGCTGCGCAAGTCAGGGAGAGCTATGATGAGCAAAAACCAGTCCGAAGATACACAGACGGTCAAGAACGAACTCACGAATGCCATCAAGGAGAACAAGCGCGAACGAAAAGTAATTTCCACGGAACTCGACGCTAGAGGGCGTCTTACTATTCCTGAGCTGGCAGATGCGACCGGACTTCCAGCGGACAAGGTGCTACAGCACATTCTGGTAATGATGAAGTCGGGACAAGTTGTGGAGGCAGGAGAGAAGGACGGCGGGTACGCCTACGATGTCAAACGCTAGCTCGGTGGGAACGTTCGGTCGCTTGCGCACTTGATGGGTGGATCACATCTCACATTAGGGTGTGTCACACCCGAATCACCACACACGTATGGGTGGCCGTCCGGCAAAACTCGAAAGCCTGCTGGCAGAAAGCGGCGAAATGAGGAGCCGGTTTGAGTCGAAGCAGAAGAGTATCTCCAGCCGCCCTCTTTGAAGAAGCCTTGGCGCCGGCGTGTCGAAGCAATGAATCTCCTGACAGCCTTGCGCTGTATTCGGTGGTCGAGAATCCGCCGCGTTCGGAAGAACAGAAGGGAGTCGGATAGCGTACTGATCAAAACCTCTCAACTGCGACCGCCTTACCTAGCGAGCGGCGCTCAGCAATTCATTATCGAGAGACAGTTCAGGTTCCCATCGTGCTAGATATCTACCACGGACAGTTTGAGCTGAGTCACTCCGTGCGTCTTCATGAGTTTCTTTGCGAGTTCCTGAACTCTTGCTGTTTGGCCTTTGACAGAAACGATCTCCAAACACCGTGACTCGTCAAGATGAATGTGAGTGGTGGAGTTCACCACGTCGCGGTATTGGTGTTGAGTATCCGTCAGGCTCTCCCACAGACCGTGGGGTCGATGACTATAGGTGAACAGAATTGCGCCTACGCCAATCTTCTCTTTCTCTACTGTCCATGTGTAATCTGCGATGAAATTCCTCATCGCAATCTGCAGTGCCTTTGACCTATCTTCGTAACCCATCTTTCTGAGGGTCTCGTCAAAGCGGTTCAACAGTGTGGGCGGCACCGAAAAGCTCGTTCTTTCTACCTGCCCCGTGGACAACACGCTAACCTGCCCGAAGCCCTCATCTCAAGAGTCTGTTTCGTATTGTTTTCACCAAGCGAGTATTAACCTTCCGACGGTTTTTAATACGAGCTGGCGTATTACTAGCGACCAGATTGGTATTACTATGAAATTCTCAAGCCGGCTGGTAGCGTTCACTTCTGTGATAAGTGCCCTTACGGTCGCGCTGAGCGCCCTTGCGATACCTTTCATGCTGGGTGTCCGAATCCATTTCTTCCAGGTCGGTGTGATGCTCGCTGGTGTCGTCGGAGGACCGTTTTCAGGTTTAGTGACGGGAGCGATAGGAGGCGTCTATGTAGCTTGGTTAAGATCCGACCCGACAATCGTGGTCGGAAACGGATTGCTGGGGTTGTTCGCGGGGATCTTTGCTCGTAGAATGAGACCAGCATTGGCGGGCGTTGCGGCTTGGGCGTTGATTCAGGCACCTTGGATCTATCTGACTGGAACGTTCATCTTTGGGGTCCCGGCGGTAGTCATGCAGTTGGTCCTAACCCTGCTTACGATCGAAGATGTAGCTTGTGCTTTGGTGGTCGATCTCCTCGTGACGCATTTCAACGTCCGAGAACTAGTGCTTCCCAAGCCAAGGGTCACGATTCAGGTTCCCTAGGCTGGCTTCGGGACAAGCGCCACGTTCGCGGCTTCATTACAGAATTCTTAGCTCTCGAGGAGACTTGTTCAGCCTGCGAGCCCTCTGTGCTTCCATGACCACGATGTCCTCAATTCGAACTCCATACTGTCCGGGGAGGTAGATGCCCGGTTCAATGCTGAACGTCATCCCTTCGGCAAGCTTCAACGAGTTGCCGGCAACAATGTACGGTTCTTCATGGATCTCCAGTCCGATTCCGTGTCCCGTCCGGTGAATGAAGAACTTGCCGTACCCTGCGGTTTCGATGATATCTCGTGCGACTTTGTCGACGCTCTGCGCCTCGATTCCCGTGAGAGTTCTCTGGTAGGCCTCTTCTTGAGCGGAGCGCACAACAGAGTAGACTTTCTCTCTTTCAGCGTCACACATGCCGATCGCGATCGTCCGCGTGATGTCTGAACTGTAACCGCGGTAGAGGCACCCGTAGTCAAGAACCACGAAGTCTCCTCTCTGAAGCTTACGGTCACCTGACCTGTAGTGTGGAAGAGCTGCATTCGGTCCAGACCCCACCACAGGCTCAAAGGCTACACCGTCTGCGCCAAGCCTTCTCAGTTCATAGACGATCTTTGCAGCCGCTTCATGCTCAGTCATTCCTGCTCTGCATTCTTCGATTGTTTCAGTAAAGGCGGCATCAGCGATCTCAGCCGCCTTATCCATCAGCTCGATCTCCTGACTACTTTTTCTGATGCGCAGTTCGTACATCACTGAACCGGCGTCTTCGTACCTTGCGTCGGGGGCTGCAGCAAGCAGCATGATAAGAAAGCGTGACCACATCCGGGTGTCAACCGCAATCGTTGCCTGTCTCTTGAGTATCCGCCGCATAGTATTCGACAGCAGAGCCTTCGGGTCTTCGCCATCCTTCCACGCGGTGAGATCCTCAACCCAGCTGAACGATCTTACCTGTTCCTGATACAGTTCAGGGACTATGAATAGTGGATCGCCAGATTGAGGAACGATCAAGGCGAGAAGGCGTTCGCTTGGTTCTTCTAGGAAACCGCTGAGATAGTACATATTCGGGCCGGGGGCGAGAAATACAACATCAATGCCTTTCTCAGACATGAGTTTCTGACATTGTCCAAGTCGAGTTGTATAGATCCCGGAACTCCTTCTGCCGGACAGGAGTTCAGACATTCTCCTTCAGCCACGCCGCCTACTGTGCTGCAATGCCACAAAAGGTCTGGGGTTAGTGACTAACCACGCTTCCTCCTAGCCACCCTCAAGACAACCTACGGAGGCATCGGCTAGGACTCATCGCAATTCAGCATCATTCCGAAAGCATCGGGGCAAGCGCTTTCGAGGTCACATTCTCAGGTAGGTAGTTTTCCTGTCCTGTCAGCGTAGACTACAAACATGTAGAGCACGAAGAATGTTGTTATCAGGAGTCGAAAGATGGCCTCGAGTGGTGCAGGGATGACTAGACTGAAGCCGTAGCCACCGCCCAGTCCGTCTCCGCCGCCGCCTCCACCCCCGCCTGGAAAGATGGCTCCAGTGAATCCTGTCGCGATTATGTACAGCGCGGCTATGCCCAAGGTTGTCTTGAAGTTGTTCTTCACGAATGAGACGCTCCTACCCAAGGCGTTAAGGGCGCCGACGTCGTCAAGCACGGCTGACTGTATCCAGAAGACAGTGAACAGAAGCACAAGTCCGCCCAACGTGCCGATCACCAGCCAGACTCCGATTGTGTTGCCGACGGCGGCAATGATCTCTGAGAACTCAGGGAGACCAGTTGGAAAGGGTGCGAAGAGACTAGGCGCGATCTCGGTCGGCACAAATCGCATTACAAGCGGCAGCAAGACTGCAAACGTCGCAGCAATACCGAGAATGATGAGCACTATGTGAATCACTGCGAGAGCGATGATCCCGCCCAGGATTCTTCCAAAGTACGTCTTGGTTCCGAGCCAGAAATCGTTCAATACGGTTTTCCCGGTCAGTGTTACGCTCTTGTTCATTCCGGTCCATCCTGCAAGCACGTAAGCGTATGCAACGATCGCAATGGCAATGATGATCAAGACGGCGGCAATGAAACCCGGCCCAAGGACGCTAAGCGGGGCAGGGCTATTGGCCGCTACAATGAGTACGGGGGCAAAGATGTAGAGTCCGGCGAGCGCCAATGCGACAGGGATCAGATAGGCAAGGATCAGAGGAGGAAGGAACAGGATTAGGTTCGGTCGTAGTAGATCAACTGTCTTCTTGAAAGCCTCTATGAGATCCATTTCACTTCTCTCAACCATTCATGGAGGCACACAGTCAGTTCTTAACGTTAGCGTTTGTGATTCGTGAGTCCGCATGGACTTGTCTGGATTCGATGTTGAAGAAGAACAGAGATGGATCTGGACTCCGCCTAGTCGGCACATCCGATGCCAGAGTCCGATCCAAAGGAGGGAGTTTCAGACGGTTAGTCTGTGCTATGTCTTGACCACGATAGTGTTTGCCAGCATGTCGCCTAAGCGCTGTCTCTTTTCCGTAGCCGCTATGAGAATGATTCCGAGTATGTACAAGAACGGTAGATGGTCGATTATCCTCAGAATGTTTCTAACCAGCGCAGAACCGAAATCGCATCTGGAGCCGTTGAGTTTCATAACCCTAACGTTCACCAACTTCTTACCTATCGTCTGGCCAGAGGTTCCCTCAAAGTAGGTGAAGTAGATCAGCCATAGAAGCCACATAACTGCGACAACTCCGAACATCCCACCGAACCAGCCCCAGCCGAACCCATCCATCATCGACCAAGGCGCAACAACCATCATCGGGGCAAGCAGAAAGACGGACAGGATGGCTGCGATGATGCCAATTATGATGTAGTCAACGATTCCCGCGATTATGCGTGATCCAAGATCCGCAAGGGGACTAGGAGGAACGTATCCTGACGGCGTCGGCGCAGGAGTCGGAGTGACCGCTCCCAGTGTAGCGCCACAGTTCGTGCAGAACTTTGCGTCGCTCGGTACTTCATTCCCGCATTTGGGACAATACGGCATTACGAGTTACCTCTTCGCAGCCCGTTATTCAACGTCAGTATATCAAGCCTCCGCAAGCGATTCATTACATGATCAGGGCGTCACGACGAAGAATTTGCGGTCTTCGCAGTCAATTCAGTTCTCTGGAGAAGAGCGTTCACAGCATTGATCAGAGCATCGCATGCGCTGCGTCTAACGTCAATCGCGTCATCCATCTGGGGCCCGGCCTCAAGGCTCTCGATCTCCCTCTGATGCCTCGCGATCTCTGCAAGAATCTGCTGCTTTCGTTTCCTGTAGTCCTCTTTCAGTCTCTCCTGCTCCGTGACGAAGGACTGTTCAATCTTCACAAGTTCCTTCTTCGTAGTGTCCAGCTTATGGGTCGTCTCCTCGGTTTTTTGCATCTTGGCTTTCTTCGAGATGCCTCTGAGGAATCCAGCTCTCATTCTAATTACGCGATCTAGTTCTCGCCTGAGGTTTGCAAGCTTGCCTGCAACTGGTCTTATCGTGTTTTCTCTCTGGTGTATGATTCCTTTCGCTTTCGCTGAGTATTCTCGTTCGATTTGCCCGACAGCCCTCTTTTTGTCCAGAATGCTCTGACTGATCTTTCGAAGTGTCTCCTCACGTGCCGTTTCCTTGATCCGTCTCTCGTTGAGGGCCTGCTCAATATCCGTAATTGATTGTGAACACTCTTTTGCGAACTGAGCGTCTACACTGGTCACTTGACTCGACTCGAACTCGGACATGATCGTTCGTAGGTTCAGGAGCCATCTGTCAAAGTGCTCGTAGAACGGGGCAACTGCAAACCTTTGGCTTCCAAGGTGGTTCAGGCTGTTGAGCGTTCTGTCAACAAGTTCATGGCTGGTTGGAACATGCTCTTCATCCAATGAGTAGCTGCCGCTTGCTCTTTGCTTCTCTGTCTTGGTCTTGGGTCTAGCCTTTTCGCGGCGTCTACCGAAGCCTCGAGGCGTCCTCCGCGGCTGATATCCCATGGCTCCCATTCATGACGTTCAGGATATTTATGAAAACCGTCTTCTGGTGGCAATCAAGGTACTGTACTGGCGTGTGTGGCTTGTTTTGATCTCATTCTGGTTCGCGCACCCGCAGGAACCGGCGAGATGGTTCTGGCCCCTAGCGTCGGGCGCGCCACATTGGTTCCAAGGACATATGGAGTGGTTACGACAACAGCCATCTTGAGAATTCTCTTAGAAGCAAATTGTCAAAAGAGATATTAGAGCACCGACGCTGTAGCACAAACATCTGTGGTGTTCTCTTGTGTCGATGAAGTTTTCATCAGGCAAAGAAATGCCCGTCGAGATGCACAAGGCACGAATGGTGCAGCCAATTTCTCTAGTTCCTGTGGAGGAGCGTCTTCGAGCCATAGTCGATGCGGGCTACAATACTTTCCTGCTGAAGACGAAGGATGTATTTCTAGACATGCTTACGGATAGCGGCGTAAACGCGATGAGCGATAACCAGTTTGCTGGTATGATAAGGGCCGATGACGCCTACGCCGGCAGTATGACCTTCTATGAGCTTGCCAAGGCCGTGGAAGATGTCTTAGGCTACAAGTACGTAATGAATACACATCAAGGCAGAGCTGCCGAGCACCTGTTGACGAAGGTGTTCGCGAAACCAGGCGATGTTATCCCAACGAACTACCATTTCACGACAACGAAAGCCCACATTGAACTCGCGGGAGCCGCATGCCTGGAGATCTACTACGACGAGGCGTTGAAGACGGAGAGCATGAACCCATTCAAAGGAAACATGGACCCCGACAAACTGAGGAATGTAGTACAGAAGTACGGAAAAGGCAAGGTGGCCTTCGTTCGAATGGAAGCAACGACAAACCTGATCGGCGGACAGCCATTCTCGATGGCAAATCTGAGGCAAATAAGAGAGATCTGCAATGAACATGGCATAATTCTGGTTTTGGACGGGAGTCTGGTCTGCGAGAATGGGTACCTGATAAGGCAGCGAGAGCAAGGATACGAGGACAAGACCGTTGGTGAAATAGTCCGAGAGATATGCGGCCTCGCGGACCTGTACTACATGAGCGGGAGGAAAAACACGTCCGTTAGGGGAGGTTTGATAGCGACAAACAACAAGGGGCTGTTCGAAAGGATCAGACCATGGCTTCCAGTGTACGAAGGTTTCTACACGTATGGCGGCATGTCCATGAGGGAGATCGGCGCGATGGCCGTGGGAATTAGAGAAATGGTTGACCCGGCGGTTGCAGGCTGCGCCGTGGAGCAGGTCAAGTACTTTGTCGGAAGGCTTGTGGAAGCTGGAATTCCCGTGGTTACGCCACCAGGTGGATTGGCCTGCCATCTAGATGCGATGAAGTTCTTGCCGCACGTTCCTCAATCGCAATATCCAGCCGGATCCTTGGCGGCTGCCGTCTACATATCTTCTGGGATAAGAAGCATGGAAAGAGGAACTGTCTCAATGGACAGAGACAGGGAAGGCAAGGAAGTTTTGGCAGACATGGAACTGACAAGGATCGCAGTTCCGAGAAGAGTCTACACAATCTCACACATTGAATATGCCGTGGACAGAATAAACTG
>Ga0315312_1002152_pt1 | contig 14038 bp, 13 predicted proteins | sample TDP7_MG_FD_203629 | JGI IMG/M metagenome (GOLD analysis project Ga0315312, IMG submission 203629) | Freshwater sediment microbial communities from Lake Towuti, South Sulawesi, Indonesia - TDP7 | ecosystem: Environmental > Aquatic > Freshwater > Lake > Sediment | place: Indonesia: South Sulawesi... | reverse complement strand
GTCTACCCTCAGAGAAAGGTGTTACAACCTAAGTGTTTAATAGGAATCCCTTGGCGCATCGCCCTCGCCATAATCGATGACGATTGGATTCTTAGAAATGCGATAGTATGGCATAAACCTAACGCTATGCCGTCAAGCGTGAAGGACAGACTCACATGCACCTATGAGACAATCTTCCACTTCGTCAAGAACCGAAAATACTACTATGATTTAGACGCCATAAGGGAGCCACATAGCACAGGCACATTCAAGCGAATCCTCCAGAAAAACGTATTTCAGCAAAATGGCGGGAAGAAGCAAGTAAAATTGAGGGGGAAGAAGAGATCGCCGAGAGACAGGGGCTCACGCTGCGGCGACATGGTTAAATCCATAGCAGAAAAGTATGTAAAACACGACTTGGCTGTCAGAAGAGTTGGAAACTTCAACTACTCCGATCCACTTCACACGAAAGAATGCCATCCGAAAGGCAAGAACCCAGGCGATGTGATATTAAATGAGCGGATAAAACAAAATTTGGCACATTTCATTCCAAGAGGTAGCGGTGGACATTACGCTTATGGTGGCTTGGATTCAAAAGAGGCAAAACATTATGCCGACTTAGGAAAGAATCCAGGTGATGCTTGGCAAACCAAGAAAGAAACTTACATTGGAAACAATCCTCATAGAATGAGACTTCAAAAGGAGAAGTATATTGCTTTAAATCCTGCAAGGTCAATGGATTTATCACATCCCAAAGGGAAGAATCCAGGTGATATCATTAGGATCGGTATACATCATGGTAGTAGTTTGACCTCTGGCAGAGCAACACATTTTGAAGGACAAATCATAGAAAGCCATCCACTCGGCAAGAATCCGGGAGATATACTTAGAGTCAAGAAGAGAATAGGCGATGTCATACATCTTGACAGGGATAAAACAGCCGTTGAAGACTTCAGGACTGGGAGGAGCATGAGGCTGCCTCCAGAGCCTCAAAACCAAATTGCCTTTCATCCGAAGGGTAAAAACCCTGGAGACATAATAAAGACAAGGCGAGATTCGTCTGAAGTCATGTCAAGTGGAGTCCATCGCTACCATTCTCGAACCGGCGTACATCAAGAGGGTATCAACCTCGGCAGATATCGATATGCAAAAGGTGGAAAGAATCCTGGAGATGTGGTAAAGCAAGCTAGTGAGATGATGAAAAGGCATCCTACTCATCCGCCTCACCATGCGCCTAGAATCAGGCTCTCAGATTGGAATCCTCATGAATGGGTGCAACATCCATTAGGCAAGAACCCGGGTGACGTGGTTTTAAAGAGAGAGTTTAAGGGTGGAAAAGTGAGGATAGTAGGCGATTGGCACAACGATACTTGCATTCCTTGCAGCTTGGACAGTTTCAACCCAGGCGACTTTTGGTCAATCTCCACAAAACCCTTCAAGGGACCACACTTCGCTGTCTATCCAGAGGAGATATGCATCAAACCCATCAAATCCAGCTGTCCTCCAAATGGCATTGTGTTAGACCCGATGTGCGGTTCAGGAACAACGTTAGGAGTAGCTAAGAAGTTGGGTAGGAAATATATTGGGTTCGACATTAACCCGAATTACGTTGAAATGGCTAAAAAGAGGCTACACGAAATCTCCACCAAATAAAGTTAGCCCCTTTGTTCTTCAATATCGGAAATGACGTAGTTAAAGATATTCGCAGAAAAGGACGCCGACACGATAAAGTTATGCCAATTAGCCGGTTTCGAAGTAAAGTAGTAGAGTACCCATGACGCTAAAAAAATGCAAGAAGATAATTTCTGATCAAAGCGGAGATTACATTTGCCATAAAGGAGTCAGGCAGACTTGGGGATATACTGGCAATCACCTAGATGTTGGAAGGTTTAAGCGCTTTAATATGCCAGATTATTGGACGATTATAGACAAGTATTTCTTTGGGAGGACTCTAGCCATACAGTTACAGAATAGCTCTAGCCAGAGAAGGGCGCATTTTAGCTGGGTGATCATTGCAAGTGTAATGACTTCTTTCGCTTTGAGGATGAACAGCTTCAAAATCCCAAATAGAAACAAGAATTTCTTCTTTTCCAGTTCTGTTCAGCGGATGCTCTGTTGTACCTTTGGGAAATTTCACTTTAAGAGAATGCTATTCATCAGACATTATTTTTGTTGATAGACGAGGTGCCGTTATTGCCAAATAGATAATTTCAAAATTCAGTTTGGATTTCTTGCTTTTAAAATTCAACTTATTCCGAGCAAATATCTTGAAGTTGAAGATCCCGAACGAACTAGGTATAGGTATTCTATAGGTAATTTGGATTGCGATTCTGAACAATATTGTAATTTTTCGGAGTACTCTTCTTGCTATTGTTCGGTAATGGATTGCTGTCTGTCTGGAAAATTTACATACAGAAACGAAACAGGAACGTGGACCGGAGGTTCTTGTGACACCGGAGACTATACTTGTTATGGATTGAATTTCGATTTTCCTATCGCATGTGTTTGGTGCAAACCAAAAATGAAGAAATATCCTTTCTATGAAGGCGACACGGTTCTGGTAAAAGGTCAATTTGACTGTGAAAGAAACGCTATTCTCGGAGAAAATGTTACAAAGATTTGAATTATATTATGAGTCAATAGCTAACCTAATTTTCTATGCCTTATAAAAAATGGTTCGGGATACCAGTAAGGACTAAAAACATAACTTACTGCTTTTGACAACCTTGTTATTAACTTGCTTCCAGGATGCAAGGTAACTTCCCTAAATCTTTCTATCTCGGTTTCACTCATTGCAGACATAATAAAGTAGGTTCCAACATTTCTAACCTCAGGAGGAATGCTTGTTGAATATTGAGTAACTAAAATAAAACCGACTCCTCTCTTTCCCAACTCGTTAATGCAGTAAACAAGGTTCTTAGCTTTCAGCAATCTAGTTTCGTCTAACACTACCAGTTGTTTGAGTTCATTTGTTTCAGGCCAACCTGAAGCTTCATCATAGATTTCTTGTAAATAATTTGTAACATCAAGCCTGCCTCTTGTAAAATTTGCTTGAAGTAAAGGATTTGATTTCAATCTTCTAGCTAGTGTTCCATGAGGATCAAAAACTATTACATTAACTTCATTTGCTAGAGCTTCCTCAATCAAAATTAATGAAAGAAAACTCTTACCTACACGCGTTTTTCCATAAATTATCGCATGAGAAGTCAAAACATCCAGAGGAAAATAAACTCTCGCCTTCTTCACTTTCTTTTTGATAACAGATTCAACAACATACCCAAGAAACGCAGATTTAGGTTTTGGAATGCTAACTTCTTCTGTCGGTATGTGAATTTGCTCTTCTATTGGCTCCTCTTTTGGCAATTCTAATGCAGTAGTGAACATGTGCTTTACCGCAATCGCTACACTCTTATCAGAAGAAAAGCCAGCGCAATCATTTGCTAATGCTACGCAATAGTATTTTTCAGCTTCACGAAAAAGTGGAAAAAACTCTGGATTGAAAACTATTACTGGATCTTTTACATCGCTACACTTCACGAAGTACGTTTTGATTATCTCCATTTTGACACTATACTTTCTGCTTTCTATTTCATTTAAAGCATCTCTAACATTATCTTTAGCATCAGTGTAAAGATAGAAAAACAAAGCTGTAGCAAACAGATTTTCTTTTATTAGAAAATAAGGTTTCAAATGCTCTTGAATCTGTGCTTCTAGGCTCTTTGTTTGTTCAAGAAAAAATCTTGCATGATCCTGCTCTTCCTTCATCTGCTTTGGAAGATATCTTGGAAAAACTCCACCAAATGAACCAGCTTGCTGCTCAACTTGATTTTTAAGAGTTTCCGCTTTTTCCTTATGATACTCATAGTTCCTCTTCGCCCAGTTCAATCTTCCTTCTAATTCTTCTGGCACGTCAGGCTCAAGCTTGAAAGGAATTTTATTAATCGTTATCAGAACGGCTTTGAACATCGGGCTTCTTGATAAATGGTCGAGCAAACTTGAGACAGCTGCCCACTGCACGTCCTTTTCAAAACTTAAGCCAAATCTTCTAACATAACTTTCCTTGTCAGTAACCTCTTTTGCAGATAAGCAAGCAACCCCAATAAATTTTCCTTCTCTCTCAAGAATTCCTACCGCTTTTTCTTCATCCCAATATTTCTTGATGCCAGGCTCGTAAACAACTAGATTTGGAGGCATGCCTCTCTCTGCATTTCTGTTCGCCTCTTTGTTTCTTCTCCAACTTCCCTTTCCGTATCTCTGCTCGTATGCAAATTTCAACCATTTGTGATAGTTATTGTAATGTTCTTCAGCCATTTCAACACCAAAAATCTTGAGGTTGTACTCTCGATTTTGAGGGTACGTTTCGTGAGAGAGAAAAATAATACACGCATCATTTCAATTCTGTTTTCCTCGTTATCTCTGGAAATTTTCTCGGTCTTCCATTATTTGGATAAATTTCTTTAATCTTAATCGCCTCTCTTCCCTTTCTTTTGAAATCTTATCCATGGCCTCTTTGTAAGTGCAGGGTTTCCATTCTCTGTCCATCTCAGCACCGTTCTCAAGCAGTTCATTTATGTCTATGTATCCCCATTCAGCAAGCTCATCATCGTTAAGGTTTGCATAACCGAAAGCAAGATTCTTCTTTCTGTCAAGTTCAGCGATCAGCCAGTAGAAACCAATCTCTTTAATCTGATATCTTCGATAGATTATCTTCTTCTCAAATGGTATATTCTCAGTGGCGTACAGTTTTGGTATCTTTTCATCCGAGATATTATCACCTATCTACTACTTCGCCTTCTTTGTCATCCCACAGATCAACTACAGATCCGCATCTCTCACAAACTGCTAAATCATTCTTCCAAACAATTTTCCATGCATCCATTCCATTATCGCTTCTGTATTCTTGGCATTTTGGACAGTAGCCCCTCACATGATCACGGAAACCATACTTAGAACGTGAGAGAATTAGTATTACTGATGTGTAGATATTCCGTTAAAGTTTTTGCAGACCTTTACTTCTTTGTTATTTTGCTCTGACCCTTATTGGATGTTCCAGAATATCTTTCCGCAACCACAACTCACTATGTCTTTCGGAGTGGGACCTTTGCTTTGAGTCCTTGAAATCGTGGTACCGCACGAGCTGCAAGTGAATAAGTCAAACAAATCCTTGAAAGCATTAACTACTGGCTCAAAGTCGTTTTTGGTGAACTCATCCCATTTATTGTAATGAACATTAGCATTAATGACCCACTGCTCGATTTGTGACCTGCTGATTGTTTCGGTGGCTTTTCTCTCCAACTGCTCTAACTCTTTAAACTTCTCTGGTTGACCCATTTTTTGGGAATTCGACTTTGCTTTCTTCAGGTATCCTTTATAAGCTGAAATCGCAGCAAGGGCAAAATCACCCAATTCCCATTGATGATGTCCTTTGTAGGGCACGTCTGCCATCAGAAAATCACAGACATTTTCAAAAAAGCACTCAGCATTTCTACGAAGCCTATGGGCTGCGGCAGGAACATCATTTTTGTCCAAATCCTCTTTTATTCTGTCAAAAACATCTTTTTCTAGTTCAAATATAGGACCGGTGTCAATATTCCAATTGGCGAAATGTATCATATTTTTCTGGGTTACAACTCCCTCAGTCCGAAGCTGTTTCGCCCAAGCATTATCATGAGTCGTTATTATGTATTGTTTATCAGGAAAGACTTTCTTCAATAGCTGACAAATTGCTCTCCGATGAGTACGGTCAATAGACATAATCACATCATCCAAAACAATAACTTTTATGGCGTCTTGGATCAGATAATTATTCAATGCGAAAAACAAACATAGCCCCATACTGTCTTGATGACCTTCACTATGCAAGGCGTGTGGTGGAAACATACCTCGTTGATAAAAGTCAACTTCAAGATTTAATTCAGCTCCTAACTGTGTAATTTTGGATACAAACTCGCTCTCATCATCCGAGTGAATTACCTTATAGTATTCTTCGAAATTTTTCTTCACTGCATCGTATATGTTCTCCAAGATGGAATCTCTTGCCCCCTCAAAGTGGCCAAGCGTAGCCTCTGCTCTATTTTTCAAGATCTCGCACATTTCTTTCTCTCTTGATGCTTCTTGATACCTTTTCCATTGGTCTTCCATTTTGGTGAGAGTATCCCAAGCTGTTTGTTGTTGAGATAGTTTTTCTCCAATTTGTTTCAGGACATTTTCTAGCGGAGTCAACATCTTGATTTCCAAGAAAGGTGCGCCAAATATGTTCTGCATATACTTTATACCTCTAATATTTTTGATTTCCAGACTTAGGATCTTCATTTTACTTTTTCCTCAGTAAATTCTCAATTTCAGTTTTGTTGGGCTTCTTCTGTCGAACTAAGCTTGCTAAATCATCAGAAATTCCCTTAAACAAATCATCTTTTGCAACAGCTTCGGCGAATTTGTCAAAAATCAAATTCCTGACAGACTTTTTTGACATACCAGATTTCACCCATTCTTGTTAAAATTTGGAGTAAGCTCTGCTATAATCTTATCGCACTGTGTTTCTATACTAATTGTTCTCCACATTTTGGACAGTTCCACCGAGCATAATAGAAGCATGTAAAAGATTCATTTCAATCATAGCTGATGCTTCATTTAACATAATTCTTTTCTTTCAAGCTCTTGGAAGTCTGTTATCGGAATAACGGAAAACCACACACTCGTAACCTATTTTTCTTGTGATTTGAAAATCTAATCGATGAATCAGAAAATTATAGTTAACGTAGAGGCATTATCTCAGTCCTTTATCCCCGAAAAAATCTTGCACAGAGAAAAAGAGTTGGCTCAATTGTCCGATAACCTGCAAAATTTTGTTAGCACTACAATTATTGGATCATGCGGTTTTGGTAAAACAACGTTGGTCAAACGAACGGTTCAAAATTTTAACAACTCAAAGAAAGGTCATGCTTGCTATGTTGACTGCACCGTTTATCAGACTACTTACAGTGTATTAAAAGAAATTATTCCCAAAAGCGAATTCGTACTCTACAGAAGCAACTACGAGCTAATTAAAGAACTCTTGAAACAAACTAAGGAACGAAAGTTTGCAATATGCCTAGATAACTTTGAACATCTAAAAGAAAAAGAGCTCATCGCAAAGTTCATGACCATAGGATTGAGCGTTATACTCGTTTCCGATAATGAAGAAAACTTTTCATCACTTAGCGAAAACATACGGTCTAACATACCAAGCATCATTAGACTTTCAAACTACAGCGCTGAACAAGCCTTTGATATTCTAAAAGACAGAGCAGAGAAAGCATTAGCTAAGTGGACCTATTCAGATTCGGTGATAAAGAAGATAGCTGAAAGGATTAAGGGAAATATTGCACTTGGAATTAACGCCCTCAAACTTGCTGCATTAAAAGCTGAGAGTGAAAACAAGAAGGCAGTAGAAGAGTCCGATGTGCCGGAGATAAGTAATGATTGTCCGGCTAAGCTGAGCGAAGACGAAAGAGTTCTTCTGAACATTTTGAAAGAATGGAAGAGCCTCCCGAGCTGTAGGTTGTACGCTTTTTATCGAGAGCATGCAAGACATCCAAAAGGAGAAAGGGCGTTCAGAAACTACATGCAGAGCCTGTGCACAAAAAACCTAGCTAAAGCAATCGGAGACAAGCGTGGAAGAATTTATGAAATAGTTGAGAGTGGTCAAGATGCTTCTAGCCAAAGTTGAATTCGAAAAAGTTAGCGTGGAAAAGATTGTGGAACATTTGGCCGATAAAACCGAAGCTGGTTTGAGAGTTTGGCTTTATGACAAGAAAGTTTACGCTATGTTCAAAACTAGCTCTCTTGCGATGTTAAAAAGAATAATTGAGAGTTTTAAGGCAAACAACATCAAGCATAGATTTTTCAGAATCGAAGAGGTTTAGCCATGGACAAGGAAGAAGTGATGGACATTTTGATTGAGGAAATAGATGAAGAGATTTTGGCAAGAATGCCTGAATGGTTCAAAATTTTGAGGGATGAATTAAAGAGAAAAACTAGATGAGATTATTTTATCAAGTCTTTGCAAGCACTCTCCATTAAAAGACTGAGTTTTATTGTGTTTGGGCCTGTTGAAATCACTGCTCCATACTTTTTCCATTCTTTTAGAATGCTCTTCACAGTCTCTTCTGGAACACTGGCCTCGATTGCTTTATCCATTGCTAAAGTTACTGGTATTTGTTCTCCATAAACCTCTGCTAGTTCGCCAAGTGTTCTCATTAAAACTTCTCCGGTCTGTCTAAATTTCCTTATCCCTCGCATAATTATTTATTGTTCGTTAACGTTTTTCTTCTTATTCCTCTTAGAAGCAATTCTATCAACAGCTTTTACTAGGCTGTCAAGAACTTCTGGATCTTTGATTAAATTATTAAGAAGCTCGTTAGCCTTTCTCTGTGTTTCTTCTAACTCTATTGCTGTCTTAAGATCAAGTACTAGTCCACAATAGTTGCAAGACTTCGTTCCAGGAGAATTGTTTTGGTTACATCTTGGACACTTGATTAGCTTGAACTCCTCTTCTTTCTTTTCTTCTGTATCTAATCCATGGAGTTTCAGTATTGCTTTGTCTATATCCCTTCCAGAAAGATGCACGTACGTTGCTGCCATGTCAGAACTTTGAACCCAGCCAAAGTATTGTTTCATTTGTGCCTCGGTTAAATGATTTGCCAAATGCGTTGCTCTTGAATGCCTGAATAGATGAAGGTAGATTCTTTTCTTTATCCCAGCAATTTTTGCCAGATTTCTAATTATTTCGCATGCTGCCCTATAAGTCAAAATCGAATGCCTGCTATTTGTTCCAAGGCTTATCCACAAGGGATATTCTGGATCGTCTTTGAAGGGATGAAGGTCAATCCATTGACTCAGCTTTGGGATAGAAGAAACGATTCTAACTCTTCTGTCTCCTGTCTTCCCAGTAACAACCAGATAAGCACCATGATTGTCGAATTGCACGTTCTTTATTCTTAACGTAAGAATCTCGCCAATTCTGCAACCAGTTTCGTAAAGCAAAAGAACAAAAGCTTTGTCTCTGGCATTGGTTGCGACTTCTGCCATTTTATTAACTTCTTCAAGGCTCAAAAGCTCTTCTGGAAGCTTTTTGTTGTTTCTAACCCTTGCTTTAATCCATCTGACTTCTTCTGGGTAATCCTCGCTTTTTCTCAGCCACTTAAAGAATTTCTTCAAAACTATTTTGAAATCGCGCTTTGTCCAATCGGAATAATCTCTGCTCTCAATTTCTTTAACAACCTGAAACAGGTCAGCCTTTTCGGCCTCCTCAAATGGTGTGTTTATAAGCTTTGCTAGCTGAAGTAGAATCTCTGCATACTTTATTATTCTAGGCTTGCTGAAACCTAGAACAGTTAAATCCTCTAGAAACTTGAGAATTTGAAGCTTGTTCGCTTCATCTATTCCCGACTCTTTAATTCTGGCATAAGCCCTTTCCAAAATTCTTGCGCAATTGTATATGTCAAAGCTCTTCCTCACAACATCACATTATCCCATCATTGCAAATGTGTTAGGGACATGTGGTTGTGCCGTAAAGCCCCAGACGGGCGAGAGAACACAACCACAAGCCCATAACACATATGTGAATTTCCAAAATTTCCGATTCTTTTATTATTTGTACGTTAAAATATAAATAGTTAACACTCATTTACAAAAGCGAACGAAGTTGATTAATCACTTCACGTTTAACGTCTTCATTTAACTCAGAAGTTAGAAACATGCCTCTCCATGAGTTGATAAATCTTTCATCAGAAATTTCAGGGATGATTATTTTTCTTAAATTATCTTCTAAGAGTTTTGGATCTGGTAACAATTCTTTTGCTCGCTTACGAATCTTTGACGGAATTTTATTTTTCCAAATTAACGTTGCTATATCTCTCACGTCACTAGGCCTACATGAAATCATTTTCAATATCATGTAATCAGCATATGTCGGAACAAAAACTCCAATCTCTTTCTCTGCAATTTTCAATTTTACTAATTTGCTGTTTTCAACGAATTCTTCGTCTATAATTACAACTTGTCTTTTCTCATCTCTACCAACTACTTTGCCTTCCATGAGATCCAATGCTGCTCGAATTTTATCAAAAACTCTGACGCACCTCAAGAAGCCATAATCGTCTCTTTTTTCAAAACTTTCCACAACAGTATTTTTTGACAGCCATTTTTTGATTTCATCAATAGCCCATCCATTTTTCCTTTTCAATGCAAAATCACAATCCCTTGTGTAACGAGAAAAGGGAACAAAAGCTCTGAGCGCATATCCTCCGATCAAGACAAGCTTTGGTTTTTTGAAGCCAGCAGATTTCTTTGAAAGAAACTCAAGCAGTTTTCCAATTTCTTCTTCTCTTCTTTTCATTATCTCGATTTGCTTAACCAAGTTCAACAACTCTTTCAATAGCTTCGTCGATCTCTCTTTTCACGTACAAATCTTCCAATCTTGGTTCTCTTACTGGAAATATCTCCTTTCCTAATGCCTTATTGATCAAAGAGCAACCGTACTCCAAGACTTGTCTAGCTCTAATGTCTGTCTTTGATATTCTTCTCCAATATGCTTTCTCTAACAAGCTCTTCAAGTGAACCCTTTCTCTGTTTGAATACAAAGTTGCGAAGGCATCGACAAAGGCCCAGTTCTGTAAGCAATCAACAATGCTATCTTCGATATCTTCAACAAACAAATTTCCAAATTTTTTGTATCTTATTTTTTTTGGGTCGACATATTCAAAAACAAAGTTCCATCCTCTTTTGGAGCCGAATTCTTCTAATGCTTCTGCAAAAGATGCATCATCGACTTTTAATGATATAGTCTCTCTGTGAATGAAATCGTTGTTCCAAAAAGATGCCGCACTCTGAGCTGCCAAAACCTTGAAATTGCTGTCCTTTTGCAAGAAATCCCATACATCTTCAACTTCATCCGGAATCCAATACCAACCCCACTTGATTCTCTCCACATACCCAGCTTTTGCTAATTTGTTCAAGTATTCCTTGGCATTCTCCTCGATCTTTTTGACAGAACTAACTCTAACCAAACTTCCTTTCCATTCCTTAGCTAATTCTTCATGGAATCGCTGCAAGTATTCTAACATCTTGTTCACCTTTTAATATTATTTGGCAAACTATTTAAATCTGGGCATTTCACCTTTTTAAGCATTTTGGCAAATCAACTCTTTAAGAAAAGCAGTTTTATCGGAATTTCTAGCGGAACGCAAATGATATGAATTTATGCCATTAAAGAATAAATGTGAACGATAATAACGAGTTAATCATTTTTAACGAATTGCCTTTAACTGAAGCTTTTATCCCAACTAGGCTTTTGCACAGAGAAGGACAGCTAAGAGAATTAGAAAGATGTTTGAAGCCAGCTTTGCATAATAAAACTGTTGAAAATATATTTTTGGTTGGACCAAGTGGAACTGGTAAAACAACTTTAGCAAAATGGATTCTTGAAAGTTATTTCAAAGAAATTTCTGCTTATGTTAACTGCTGGAAATATGGAAGCACTCATGAAGTTTTTAAAGAAATTTTGCTTAGTTTTCAAATTGCTGTTCATGGAAGGGAATCAACAGGCGAGCTTATCAAACATATTGAGAACTTAGTGAAGAAAAAGAAAATTATTGTCTGCTTAGACGAAGTTGATCAGCTAAATGATTTTGATGTTCTCTACACATTAGCGAGAAATGGCTGTGGCCTAATTATGGCTTCAACTCATTATCATGCTCTGATTGATTTACCTTCAAGAATCAAAAGCAGTTTAGCTTTGACTGAAATAGAATTTCCAGCATACAGGCAAGACGAACTTTTTGATATCTTGAAAGACAGAGTTGATTTTTCTTTTAGACCTAATTCGATAAGGAAAGAATTGATTAAAGTCGCTAGCATAGCTGCGGAAGGCGATGCAAGGATCGGACTAGCAATTTTAAGGAGAGCTGGCAAAAAAGCCGAAGATAAAGGATTGAAACAAGTGTCTATTGAAGAAATAAAACAAGCTATTAGTGAAGCAAAGAAAACAAAAACTTCCTTTGTTCTTTCAAAATTGAATCAGCATCAAAGAGTTATCTACCAAATTCTTGAAAAGAAAAAGAAGATGCCTTCAGGTACTTTATATGAGGAATATCGCAAACTTGCTTCTAATCCAGTTGTTGATAGAGCTTATAGAAATTATATGAAAATGATGATTAATCTAGGCTTGGTTAAAACTGAAGGATCGGGAAGATGGAAAAGTTATGAAATTGTTTGTTAAGAAGAGCGTAACCGTGTTTTGTTATTTATACGAACAAAGTTCAGATTTTACATTCTAGGAAGCGACCTCGGACTCCTCGACTTTCATCAATGTTCAGTATTGGTATTTAACATTGGCGTTAATCATTAATTTTATAATCTCTAAAAATCAATTAGAAATAAGCTTTTGATCTAAACAGATGGTGCGTCTTTGACAAAGAATAACAAGCGAAAAATATTGAAAGAGTTGGAAAAAACATATCTGAGTGACCTGTCGATAGGTGAAGTCGCTAAGAAAACAAAGTTGTCATGGACAACAGTTTCCACATACCTTAAGATCTTGGAAGCGGAAGGAAAAATAGAAATTTCTCACAAAATTGGTAGATCTGTATTTTATCAACTAAAGGAGAACTCTCGACATTTGATGACCTGAAGGGGACTATAATGGAGATAGACTTTTCGAAATTGAACATTGTTCGAAAATATGACCCCGAAATAGTTAATTTGAAACTTTTTTCAAAATACCCTTCTTTGTATACCTTTATTCGTTTTTGGGGTAGGTTGCCCGATTACTTGCTTGACGACTTGATTGATCAGTTTAAGGGTGGAAGCAAAAAAGTTTTGTTCGATCCGTTCGGAGGCAGTGGATCCGCCATATTCAAAGCGTTGAATAATGACTTTTCCAAAATTATTTACAACGACTTGAACCCAACCTTTGCATTTATTACAAAGGCACTCTATAATGGTCTCTTAATACCTCGATGCGAGTTAGAAGAAAGCATTGATAAACTGAAGCAAAGCCTTATTTCTTCTCCAGTTATTTTGGACCTTTTGAAAATAGATGAAGCTCCCTTATACATCCATAAAATCGCTTATACTCAGCTTATTATTCTGAGAAGAGAGCAAGATAAAGTCGATATAGGTTTTAAGCAAGAAGTATTGAACGACACGGCTGAAGAGATAATTCGAGTCTTGACACGCGAAAAAGTTATGACATTTTCAATGCTTAGAGAAAAGGTCTTTCATTGCCTAAAAGATTATGACAAATTAGAGTCGAGATCTTTATTTTCAGTTGTACTCAACAAGCTTGTAAGGAAAAAGCTTGTCAAAAAAGAAATAAAAAAGGATTATTTGATTCTTTCACCATCTGTAACTTTTCCAAAGGATGTTAAAGTTCTTGAAAGAGATCAGAACACAAGGAAAATACTTGAAAGAAAAGAGAAGAAATATCAGCATTTAATCAAGCATGATGTTTTCTCCTTCGCGTTAAAATACAATAACGGTGTACCATTTAGGAAAGCAGAAGGTGCGAGAACCATAGGTGAATTATATTCGACATGGAGCAAAATTTTGCTCAGCACGATATGGGAAGGAATCAATCAGTTTAAGGTTCAAAATGAAGACATCATAAATATATTCAAACTTTGCTTTCTTGCTTCTCTTTATGACTCTTCCAATATGCAAATGCCTCACAAAAGCGGATGGATAATAAAATCTTTTTGGATTCCTCCTACTCATGGAACAAAAAACCCGTTGTATGTTTTTGTGAAAAAATTAAACCAGTTTCTCTCAGTTTATGCTTCTCTTAAGACCGGATGGAACGGTCGAACCAAAGTGCTAATCTACAACAAAGATATTTTTGAGTTCACTAAGAGAGAATTTAGATACAAACCAGATGTTATCATTACGCATCCGCCCTATTTCTCGACAGTGCAGTACGGTGAACTGTCTGCTATTTGGGCTTCATGGTTAGGTTGTCAAATCCCTTTTGAAAAAGAGATTGTGCAAAATGTTCGACAAGGTAAGAGCAGGGACGTATATT
>Ga0315312_1002150_pt1 | contig 14046 bp, 8 predicted proteins | sample TDP7_MG_FD_203629 | JGI IMG/M metagenome (GOLD analysis project Ga0315312, IMG submission 203629) | Freshwater sediment microbial communities from Lake Towuti, South Sulawesi, Indonesia - TDP7 | ecosystem: Environmental > Aquatic > Freshwater > Lake > Sediment | place: Indonesia: South Sulawesi... | reverse complement strand
CTACTACGACTTCATGCTCTTCCACGACATTGTATCAGACGTAGTCATCGGCGCCGGTAAATACGCTTTCGTCCAATACACAATACAGCTTTAATCTATTCCAGAGAGACATCGAGGCCTGACCAAGCTTTTCTTTGTATTTTTCTCGCTCAGTGGAGGCTACGGAAGATCATGGCGACTTTCAGGCTACATTGACACGGACATCTGAAATCCAAAGAGCACGACGCAGAGCCTAGCGAACGCCACGGAGAGAAGCTTCGACCGCAAAACAGGAGAAGCCTTAGTGGACTGCATAATGCTTGATCCAGAGTTTGCTGAAGAAGTAGACGCATACGGGCGATTAGGCTATGCGGTTACGCTTGTTGAGCAATCGAACCTTAATGCCGACTTTTCTAGCCTTCAGAACTAAACGCAGGTATGGATTCTTGAAAATAGTGGCAATTCCGAAAAATACATTTATGAGGCGCAACAACAGTGCGGCGCTCCGATCGGTGTGGCAACTCCCTGTTTAACTGCGCTTTCGGCTGCGTGAGAGCTCTCTGCGAAAAGAATTTCAGAACCGGTCCATCTTAGTTGAATACAAGGTATGTTGACATTGAGCTTTGGAGAAAGGTACCGGTTTATCGGATTAAAATCGAAATTTGACCGATTTTCAGTCCATAAAATAATGTTACTAAGCCTCTCGATCATATTCTTCTTCAACCTGATCGCCGGCTCTCCCCTTCTAACAGGCTTTCCAAGAGGAGGAGATACGCCCATTCATATGGTAAAAATCCTTTTCATAGAGGAAAACTGGCCCTATGTGAGATGGAGTCATGAATGGGGTTCAGGGTGCCCATTATTCTTAGAGTATCCGCCAGGCAGTTACTACATCTCTCTTTGTTTCCAAAAAATGTTGAATGTTAGTTTATTTGATGCGTACAAACTGGTGAGTTTTGCCTCCGTCTTATTTGCAGCGTTTGCGATTTATTTCTTCATGAAGACGAATTTTAAGGGTGAACTTGCAGCCTTAGCAGCTGCCATCCTTTACCTTGCAACCCCCACGAGCTGGAACTTCCTTTCGTACTGGGGCTTCTTCCCACAAAGCGTTGCAGTTCCATTCTTAATTTTTATGCTCGTCTTTTACGGGCTGTACCAGAGGAGAGAACGTAAAAGATATCTTATTGCCTCGATTTTCTGTTACACTCTTGTCTTACTAACACACCAATTCCTATCATTTGTAGGACCCTTTCTGCTCGGAGTCTATGCATTGGCTTTGGTTATAGCAAGTAAAGCATCTTTCTGGAAGAGCATAATAATCGTTTTTACACTGGGAGTAGCGAGTCTTTGTCTTGCAGGATTCTGGTACTTGCCGTACTTAACATCGTATCTTCGAATCACAATGGGAATGATCTCTGCGGGCACTACGGTTGAAATTCGTTACTTAGATTTACCGTCACTGTTGGGTACCTCACCATCAAGCAATTTCCTTCGCCTCGCTCTCTGGCTGGACATATTCGCACTGGTAGGGGCAGTTTTCGCTGTCAAGAAACGTGGCTTATTCTTATTCCCGTTGATCCTATCTATTCTCACAATTATTCTCTCATTGGAACCAGCAATAGGAGTGTTATCCTTTCTTTACCTAGAGAGGTTTATGGCTATTCGACTCCTTATTCTGATAGGTATCTTCCTCTCAATGCTTGCGGGAATAGGCTTTAGCGAACTCGTCATGCGCGCGAATGCCCTAGTTAACCGAAAAGGTCGCAGAACGGTATTCCGCAGGTTACTGGTAGTTTCATTTATCCTGCTAATTTTCGCTCCGACCTCCCTCTATATGAGAGGTGAAGAAGAACGATCTACATATCATTTAGGTACGTATAACCTGAGTGAGCGTATTTCTGAGCACATTGATGGAGAGTTCAGCAGAATACTTGTTCATGAAGGCGGTTTATCTGAAACACTGAGTCTTGTCACCAAGGTTCCTCAAGCAGGCAGCTACATCGGGAATCTCTTGATACCCGACTGGCTCGAGTTTGTCCATGAGGCCTTCTATGGCGAGATCGGAGGCAAGAAGACTGTGCAGTACCTCGCTGACTGGTTCGGCGTAAAATACGTGACTATCACAGACCAGCATGCCTCCTTATGGAAATACGATAGCGATTTATGGAGCCCGATTTGGAGTCAGGACGGCTTCCTTCTCCTTCGATATGCGAATGCCACCAGTATAATTTCAGCAAGTAATGTCCCTGTCGTTCTTATTGTAGGCAATGATATAGCCTACAATAATATTTTCTGCGGTCTATCCGCATGTGGATGCGACACTCATAGCCTCATCTTAGTAAGAGGAAGCGACTGCCTAGAGGATTATTCGTTGGAAGAACTGGATAGATTTGACGTGGTGGTATTATACGGCTACTCGTATAGGGATCGCGACAAGTCTTGGGCTTTACTAGCTGAATATGTAAAGAACGGTGGAGGACTGGTTATCGATACCGGATATTCACCAGACACAGGTGGATCGATGCCAGCACCATGTCCAGTTAAAGAAGTCAACAAGTCAGCCGTTAACCGCGATTGGCATTCAACATATATCGACTATCAAATAACTAACGGAATCGATTTCTCCTCATTTTCGCCAGCGATATACGAAGGTGGTCCATGGGGTGTTTCAGCTTCCGGTAACGATAGCGTTCATTCATGGGCTCAGCCCATTTTCTGGGATGAGGGGCGTCCTCTAGTCGTATGCGGCCAGCAGGACAAGGGGCGAGTCATCTGGTCTGGTTTGAACCTACCATATCATGTATTGACGTATGGAAACTATTGGGAGGCTCTCTTCCTCGCCAACATGATCAAATGGGCTTCCGGTGCCATTGAAAACTTGAGTTTCACTGATAATTACATGGTCAAACGTGAGAGCCCTGAGAGAATTGAGATAAGGGTAAATGAGAAAACAAGCGGCGTGTTGGTGAGGGAGTGTTACTTTGGCAATTGGCATGCATACATAGAAGTAGAGAGTGGACCAATGCAAAACTTGAAAATATACAAGGCTGGCCCTGATTTTATGTACGTACATGTGCCGAGCAATGTTGAGCCTCCAGCTAGAGTCTTCTTTGAGTATGGCTGGACATGGAGCGAGATAGCTGGCTACGCGATCAGTGTAATAACTTTCGCAGTCCTAGTAATGTATACTATCGGATTGCCCGTGCGTAAGCTAGTCAAATCCACAGCCAAAAGGCAAGTGAGGCAAGAAGCCTCTTAAGCGCCAACCTCAAACCGTTCTTGAGAAGAGCCGGCCGCAAGGTCTCAGTCTTATTCGATCATCGAATTGGCTCTGCAGAGAGGTCGCTTGCTTTCACACTCCTTCAGCCCTAAGCAGATTTCATGCGCGCAACCGAACAACCGCTAGAGTCACTTAACGCCGAACCACTCATGTAAAACACGCATCTCAGCTATACCCCACACTTATCTTGGAATCGTTTCCTCAATAACGGTTCAAGATAGGTTTTTGTAGCGGTCGCAGACCACTTATTTCACATGAGTCGGCGTTCTACTTTCTTGGACATCTTCTTCTGCAGCTTACTAGCATTCATCGCGTCAATCAGCCTTTGGAACTCAGAAGGATTTCCCGCTTCATGGGATTTCGGAGCTCATATAGTCTCGACAGCTAAGGTCATGTACTGGCTAGAACGCGGTGTCTACCCGTTACAGTTCCCGGAGTTCTTTTTTGGTGCCGGAGCAAATGACCTTCACTTCTATAGTCCGTTATTCTTTCTCATTTCAGCGTTTGTCGGCCTTGTATTTAGGCTAGATCCGCCGTCGGCTGTAAAGGTCACTCTGATCGTTTCATTCCAACTTATGGCTCTTACAACGTATCATCTGAGTCGAAAGATCTTCGGTAGCAGACAAGGAGCCATCGCTTCCTCAGTAGGTTTCACCTACTCAGGGTCTCGGATAATTGCAGTCCTTAGTAACGGCATCTATCCAGCGGCTCTAGCTCATGCGTTCCTGCCCGCCGTTTTCGGATACCAGTATCTGTCTGTGCGTGAGAACCGACCGTTGTTTTCGTTATATTCCGGGGTTGCTTTCGGACTGATGATTTTGTCACATATGCTTACAGCGTATGTGACGGCAATTTTCCTAGCTCTCTTCGGCATATTCCAACTCCTATTGAATCTTAGGCTCCCGAGAGTTGCGCTTCGCACAGTCGTTTTCCTAGCGGTTGCCGTCCTTTCCTCCTTAGCTATAGCCGGGTGGTTCTTGATCCCCTACGTCGAGTGTATTTATGGTACCTTCATGAACAACGGTGTCATACCTGGCTTCACAAAGGATCCTTACGTGTATGCAAGTCGGGCCGTCCCTATTGAGGTTTTTTTTATCCGATACCCGCCGGAGTATGCTGCGATAACAAGACGAATGCCAGCCTATATCGGAACAGTAATAACTACTCTGACATTGCTTGGCGTGGTGCTGCTATTTCGTCGTCCAAAGTTGACAGGAATCACCAATTTCAAAGACAGCAATCAGTTCGCTTTCCTCATGATTCTAATACTTCTGTTTTCAATATCTTTCTGTTCCTACACTAATTGGATATTCATTGTTCCCAACTTCGTAGCTCAGTATTTCTTCCTGGCACAGTTTCCAGGACGGGCTGCTTTTCTACCCTCTTTCACCTCGGCTATTCTTGCCGGATATTCTGTAGGCAGACTAACCCGTTCACGCTTTTTTGAGAATCTAGCCGATAGATTGAATCTGGATTTCAATCCCTCCGCCGTCTTGACTCTGGCAATCTGTTTGTTATTGATAGTTGACTCTTCGATCTACTTCACAGATCCTTCCCCATTCAAATATCAAGCGACCTACCCGCCCTACGGATCATCAGGTCTAGAGTTATCGTGGAGGTGGGTGAGCCAGCAGAAAGGATATTTTAGAGTGATCGATCCTATCGGTGGGCCTTATGCGAGAGTAATGATTTGGGACAATCTTATGATGCTCAGCTGGTATGGAGATCCGAACTTCGCGCCATTTAGTCCAAACACTTTGCGTACTCATGAATTCATTCTTGCCTCTGATGACAGCGTCGATGACATGCAGCTCAAAGGATATTTTGGAGTTAAATACGGGATTGGACATGTTCAAGACCCTCGCAAAGAGTTTACGTTCGCTGGAACGCAGTGGGTTCCAGTTGCGGCGTTCTATGAGATCACAGTTTTCGAGAATCCGTACTTCAGGCCTGTTGCAGAAGTCGTCGACGACTTCGACAGTCCATCTTCCCCTCAGGTTGGACAGGCGGAAATCGTTTGGTTCGATGCGAGTCGCATAGAACTGGTTACAACAAACAGCCAGAGTGGTTTTCTGGTTCTTAAGTGGTTTAACTCCCCTGATTGGCAGTGCCTTTTGGACGGCGCTCGAATCGCAGTATCGGAGAACCAGTGGGGGTTCATGTATGTCAAACTATCAACCGGCGACCATCGGGTGAAATTCACATATGGAGAAGAACATATGACTTTTATCCGCATGTACTTAATCATGCTAACAACTTTAGCAGCCATTGGCGTAATCTATAGATATAGAAAATCAACTCGTCTGGCCATATTTGATTACAGAAAGAGCAGTGCTAGAGTCTCTGTCTAGGCATCTTACCTAGGGGATTCCGCTCTTTACATAAGGGCGATGGTCCGATGAGGTGGGCGAGAATATTCTTCAAAAGAGCCAAGCTTAAAACTCACTAGAACGCCTACTAGTGCAACGACTGGAAGAGTCTTACTTGAGGTCGTTGCTGCGTCTCATTCCAAGGATAGGCTCGTACAGGCTTTTCTGGGCCATGGGCAGACCGAGACCTCTTCCGGTGAACGTAACTGTGAGTGTAACGAACAGGTGCAATTCTCGATGTTCAACATGCTTCATTTGGGAACTCTACCACAATCGCGCAGATTTACGAGAAAAGGAGTTAAACGCAGACGAGTTCCTTAAGATCTTCGACTCTCTCGGAGAATCGCCTTTCTGGGTTATCCTCAGTGGCGGAGAGCCCTTCTTGAGGGATGACCTGCCGCAAATATGTGAAGGAATAGTTGAGCGTAGCCATCCAGCGATCATAAATATTCCATCAAACGGGTTACTACCCGGTTTGATAGAAACAAAGACAAGGGACATTCTTAGTAGAATTGGTAACACGACGCTTATCATCAATCTCTCACTGGATGCCGTGGGCGCAAGACATGACGAAATAAGAGGGATTCAAGGCAACTTTGGGGCACTAATAGAGACCTACCGACGTCTTCAATCTCTCACAAGGAGCAATCCATGCTTTAGAGTAGGGATTCACACAGTTGTTTCGAAACTCAATATCGACGACGTACTTGGAACATACGACTTCGTTAGGGAGTTAGGACCAGACAGTTACATCGCTGAAGTCGCAGAAGAGCGCTCAGAACTGTTCAATATTGGAAGGGACATTACGCCTCAGCCCAACTCTTACGCTACTGTCATGATCGAATTAATGCGAAGAATTCGAAGAGATTATCTTCCTCGGGGTAGAGACACCTCTAAGGTGACGCAAGCCTTTCGATTGGTGTACTATCAAATTGCTATTGAGGTACTCCGTCAACACAAACAGATTATTCCCTGTTACGCAGGAATAGCAAGCTGCCAAATAACGCCCTTCGGCGATGTCTGGCCTTGCTGTACGCTGGGGGACACGAAAATTATGGGAAATCTACATGAAGTCGAATATGATTTCAACAGAATCTGGACGTCTGATATGGCAAAACGCGTTCGAAAATTCATCAGAAACCGCAATTGCGCTTGTCCTCTTGCGAGCGCACACTACACATCCATTTTGTGTAACTTCAGGGCACTGACGAGGGTAATCAGAAAGATAGGATGACAAACGGCAATGGAAAAAGCCAGAGTCTTAGTAGGAATAACAGCCCACAACGAGGAAAAAAACATCCGAAACCTTCTGTCAGCGTTGATGAAGGAAAAAAGTATTGAGGCTATAGTTGTGGTCTCGTCATCTACGGACAACACAAATGAAATCGTTAAGAGATGTGCTGCAGAAGAATCTAGATTGAAGTTAATTGTAGAAAATGAGAGAAGAGGTAAGTCCTCCGCCTGCAATACGATTATCGACGAAGCGCAGAAAGGAAATTTCGAAATTATTGTCTATACGGGAGGAGATGATCTACCGGCGGACGGATCGGTGAGAGTTCTGTTGGATGAATTTACGGAGAAAAATGTGGGAGTGGTTGGAGGAAGGCCTAGACCTGTAGATACGATTCAGAACTTTTTGGGATGGGCAACTCATCTACAATGGAACATGCACCATAACATATCAGAAAAATTTGAACCCAAGATTTCTGGCGAGCTCATGGCTTTCAGAGTAGGTGTGGTTAAAGAGATGCCCGTCGCGATAATAAACGATGACATCTATATCCAGTTGATAGCTAAGGCCAAAGGCTACGAAATTAGGTACTGCTCCCCCGCAATAGTTAAACTAAAGGGCTGCTCCTCAATCAAAGATCTCATAACGCAGAGGAGAAGGGTGTATTTAGGTCACCTTCAAGCGCTTTTCCTAACAGGAATAAAGGTGCCTACATTCAAATGGAGGGTATACTACAAGGTGCTTAAAGAATCGCTTCCATCATTTGGTTTAAAGGAATTCTGTTATCTAATAGGTGCAATAGCGCTTCAAGCTTGGGCCTATCTACTAGCCTTCCGGGATTTTTATCTGTTCAAGATTCCTTATAAGTGGATAATAGCGGAAACTACAAAGGAAAGTATCACTGGATAAGCGTTGGTATTCAGAGCTTTATTCCTTAGGGATCTTAAGTCGAAACCAGGGGTTTATGAATTCTTCAAGGTGAGAATTTCAAGTAGTGTGCGAAGACCTACTGGATTATGCTACCAAGACACCAGATATGATGAGCCCAGATTCTGGCCACAGGTTTAGCCAGATTTTCGAAAGCAAGAATTTGTTTTGGGAAAGGTAATCTTATTACTTCTCGTCTTTTTCGTCCAAACAGTTCTTTTATTGTGACGACAGTGTCAAACCAAGGACAGATATCAATGTAACCACTTTCGACGATTCTAAGGTCATGTCTCTTAAATAGTAATTCGATGCCTCTCTTAGTCATTAAACTGAGATTGCCTCTTTCAGGATGATGACATTGACTAGAATATGCGATATGGTAAAGGCGATGAATTATCATCCCAGGGTTATATCCATTGGGCACAAAACAAAGTACGTATTTCCTAGTTATGCGCTTCATCTCCTTGAGAATATTCGGATAACGTTGAATAAAACCGAAATTCCACACACATTGAAACTGCTTGTCTTCAAAAGATTTCAAGTCTTTGGAAACCGTGAAGTGTGTTCCAAATATCTTATTATCCCTAGGTGGATCAGTAGAGTGATCAAAAGGAGCATTAAGTATCGGCGTCAGCTCATATACGTTATTCAAACGGGTTAATAATCTATCTTGGCTGTATTCGCGATACTCATTGCCGATGCCTCTGTAATCATTTGACTTCAAAAGCTAACCGCCAAGTTTTTCATTTTACTAATTTTTCCCAAGTTCTTTGTCGCCATCTCAACAATGGTCTGAATATCGGATTATCAAGATTCTCCCATAACCAATAGTATAGTCTTTTTCCAAGAGTTAATTTGGTTGGTTTCAGATGCCCTATCTTAGGACATGCGTTCTTCAAACTTTGGAAAAAATCAATGTCTTGTTCTGGAATGGATATTTGTCCTTTCACAGGTTTCTTGAACCCCATGACTTCGCTCTCAATAAAGGCGTCGATTTCTGCTGGGTTTATACCTGAAACGTAAAATTCTCCTAATCTTACAGGCCTACCCTTGGTTGGGGATCCTTTTCCCTCCATCGCTATTCGGCAATCAACTATGGTATAAACCCTGTCACTATACAATTCTAGAAGGTTTGAAAGCACCTTGGGTAGGACGGCATGTAACTTGCCTCTATTCTTAAATCCTACCAAACCGAAAAGATTCTTTACAGCGCAACTTGTTTCGATGTTCGGCAAATCTGTCGCTTTAGGAACAGCTAGGTTTATTATGGCACCTTTAGGACTGTAAACAGGTAATTGCCTGTTTCCTATGTTAATCATTTTAATCGATGAAGACTTAACATTTACAAAAGGCACACCAAGTTGATCAAAACCAAAATATTTTGCTCTGATCTCTGCCGAAGTCGTTACTTGGTCACTTTCAACAATCACGACTTCCTTGCCCAATTTTAGTAGATAACTCACAACCTTTTCAACTAGATCTATCGATGTTGTAGCTGGGGGCTTGTACATTGAGCAAATATTTGGTTTAATTGACACGCTACCGTATTTTTCAATGAAACTCTTGAAGTCTTCTCTCCCAAAAGCTTCCTCGACAGTCTTTATTATGTTAATCAATCAACCTCACGCACCACTTGATTTGACATATGAAAATATTAATGTATTTGGAGATTCGCGGCTTGAACCAAGAAGAATTCTTGTTTTGAATCATCCGGACTCGTGGGGTTTCGCAGGAATGTGAACCGTATCTTAATGGTAAATGGCTACTTGATCAAGAGGGTAAACCAGAGCATTCTTGTCGTCAGAATGGGAGTCGACATCTGCTGGATGGCCGCAGGTCGTTGGTTAGCGCAATTCTTCATCCTACGGTCATTCGGCTCAACGAGTTAGGCTTACTGTCAGCTAAATGTTCTGAGCAAAACTAAGAAGGTTACGAAGTCTCTCCAAAGCTTCCTAGGAGACCACAGATCTCTTCTAAGCGTCTTCAACACATAGGATGGACTAAAATAGAATGAGGTGTACATCTCCCTTTGAACCTGACTGATATGGTCCTTCGACAGTTTTGGTGGAACGAATATTGGCAGGTCTATTTCGCCTTTGATATACCTGTCCCATATCCCATCCTTGAGCACACCTTCCTTAATCCCAACATCATAGACTTTCGTTCCCAGAAAAGGAGTCATCAGATGGACTTCTATATAATCCGGCTCTATGAGTTTGGCAAGAGTTTTAGTCTTTTCCACATCCATCCGCTCTTCGTTCGGGAAGCCCAGTATGAAGAAAGCGGTAGTTTTTATTCCAACCTCCTTACATTTTTTGAAAACTTGAACAGCTTTCAGGTCGCTGAAGGGTTTTCCGATCATGTGCCTGAGCCTTGCAGAGCCAGTTTCAACGCCAAATGAGATTTCCCTACATCCAGCCTCAGACATGGCCTCGAGCATGTCGTCCTCTACTAGGTCTACCCTAGTTTGGCAACCCCACTCAACATCGAGCCTTTTCAGCTCTTTGCATAAGCTAATCGCTTGAGTTTTGTTTATTCCGAATAGATCGTCTACAAACTGAAACCACCTTATGCCAAAGTCGTTAGCGCATTGCTCCATCTCGTCAGTAACATTCGTTGCTGACCTGAATCTCATCAGCCTGCCAACCACAGGCCTAGAGCAAAACCAGCAATTGTAAGGGCAACCTCTGCTACTCAAGATCGAGGTGAACCTCTTACCGTGGATAGGCATGAAGTACTTTTCTGTCTTCACGAGGTGTCTAGCAGGAAAAGGTATGCTGTCTAGGTCAGAAATTGGATATCCGTTAAAGACACCGCTGAGCTTCTCTCCAGCAATCACTTTCTCTGTCAAGCTGGGAAAGATGCCTTCTGCCTCACCCGCTACGCAGAAATCAAAGTAGGGATACTTCTTTATGAAGTCTCTGTCAAGCGTAATGTGGTTTCCTCCGACTGCTATCTGCGCTTCAGGGAATCTGACTCTGAACTCCTTAGCTAGGGTAACGGCATATTTGGCTTGAGGAGAAGTCGCACTGATTCCTATTAGAGCGGGATCGGTTTCATCTATCCTATGACTTATCTCCTTTACGCTTAGGTTTTCGGAAGGAGCGTCGATTACCGAGACCGATATGCTTCTTTGTTCTAAAGTTGAGGCTAGATAAAGTAGACCTAGTGGAGGGTAAGCGAAGATCTCGCCTGTTTTTTTCCTTTCTCCCACATGGACTTCCATGAAGCTTGTTGGGGCGTTTATCAGGACAGCGTTCTTCTTCATTTTCTTTGCCTACTCCACCACATTAACTAATGTGGCAAGTGTTGTCACAAACCCCGCGTCCGACGATTCGACGATTGAAAAGCGCTTCATGGTTCATCTTTCTTCCAATACCTTTCTTGTTTAAGATAGCTTTGTCTATTAACGAAGTTATCTTGGTTTTGCTAGTCATCAAGAAATCGAAAATCCAGAATCTTGGTTCCCTTGGTTTTTCAAGCTAGTTTTGGGGTTCGGCTAGTTAAGGATTTGGTTCTCCGAAACCGCATTATAGCACGCGCACGGTTTCATCTGACACATTGCAAAAACGATTTACGAATGTACATAGCATACTTCTTGGAGACGGAACCGATGAAATCAAGAATAGTATCTGTCGTCTCTCCGATTGTGGTCTTTCTACTTAACTTGATTTTAGCGTATCCCTTGTTCACAGGCGAATACACCGCCTACATCGGGTCGATAGAGTCGGCATTTATATCCGACGCGAGGTTTATCGCAGAAAACTATCCCAACCTAACATGGAATCCTCTATGGTACGCTGGGTTTCCATTTCATTTAGCCTACAGCCCCTTGCTACCATATTTAACGGCAATCGTCCACTGTGCGTATCCATCTATTTCAATCCCACAAGCGTATCGCATCATTACAGCCGTATCATACTGTCTGGGCCCTTCTACACTGTATGTATTTGTCAGGTACCTCACTAAGCGGGACGTTGCTGGATGGATAGCAGCAGTCACCTACTCGATTTCGCCATCGACTATGTACTTTGTAATCCCAAGCCTCGGCAATTTTGCCAACTCGTTTTCAAATGCTCCTTCGTCTTTTGTCGTTCTAACGGTCTTCGGAGAGGGGCCTCATATTACAGCCTTGGCAGCTTGTCCAGTCGCAGCGCTCACTTTCCTGCACGCATTAAGGAATTCAAGACCGCGAAACTACGTGTTCGCGGCGCTAGCGACTGCCTACGTAGCCCTTACCAATCTAATAGCTTTGCTTTCTCTTTTCCTTATCCTCCTGATTCTTTTCTATTCTGAACTGATTCTTGGCAACGCAAGGAAGAAAGTGAAGACCGCTCTTCTATGCTTGGTAGTCGCCTATGGACTTGTCGCTTTCCAGTATGACATGTCCTTTGTAACAATGGAAGCCGAATTCACTGCTACGCTACCACGCCAAAGTTTCCCTCTGGCGACGACCTTCATTCTCATTCTTATGGCTATTCCTTTCGCTTGGATATTTTCGAGTTATGCTGGAAAGAGGCGGAATCTGCAACCCCTGCTCATCTCTTCGCTTTGGTTCGCCGTGTTTGCAATCATAACTTGCCTATGGTATTTCTACCTCATTCCACTTGCTCCTCAAGGAAACCGGTATATCCCGGAAGTGGATATGGGTTTTGCAATGCTACTAGGCACGGTGTTAGCCCCAGTTCTTACCGTGCAAAAACAGAACGCCCGTCTATCCGTTCCAGTTCGACCTCAAGTATTGCTAAGAGTGACAGCAGTAGTCATTATCTTGGTTCTACTTGTATCCTCCTCGCTACCTTTTCTGCACTCATCTTGGGCTCTGACCAAGCCAAATGTGGACATGGCGAATACGCCGGAGTATGCGATTTCAAGATGGCTGTCAGAACATGTCAAGGACGAACGAGTATACGCCACGGGCACTGTAGCATTTTGGTTGAATGTTTTCAGTGATGTGCCTCAGTTACGTGGGGGAAGCGATGCTGCGGGAATAAATCCTTGGTGGGCTCACGTCACATATCAGATAAACACAGGATCGAACGGTTCCTTGGCGGTTCTGTGGTGCAAGGCGCTCAATATCAGGTTTATCGTTGTCAATTATCCGAATGCCAGCACACCTTACCCGGACTATGTCTTTCCGCAGAAATTTGAGGGCATATTACCGCTACGATTGTTCTACAAGGGGTTTGGAATCTTCGAGGTGCCTCTAGCTCGACCAGAGCTGGTACAAGCCGTTCGACAGGACGACTTTGAAAGTCTCCATCCAATATCGAGCGTTCTTGACTATCGGAGTCTCACGGCGTACGTGGACCTTGTTGAAGGCTCCAAGGGAGGGGCGGAGTGCAAATACGAGATTCTGAGAGCGAACGAGATAAGAATCGAGGTCTCGAATTCAAAAGAGGACACTGCCCTTCTTGTCAAGATGACTTACGACGAGGGGTGGAAGGCGGTCGTTAACAATAACGAAATCTCAATAACAGCAGTGGGCCCCCATTTCATGTTGTTACACCCCAATCTTTCTGGAAGTTATCTGGTTCGGTTGACCTACATGCGTAGCGCGTACGAATTGATAGGTCTAACGATTACCGTCTGCACTCTTTTGGTCATTGGTATAGTCATTGCGTTTAGACACTTCCGGAGGTCGTCCCCATTAAATCGCGGATCAACCGAATACGGGGACTTACATCCAACAAACCGCATGGATGAAGCCCTTTCTATTCGCCCTTGAGATTCTCAGCGACCGATCTGTCAGAATCTTTTTGATGGAAGTTCTTATACGCTGATCGCAAGGTTATAGAGGCATCTGTGGAGGCTGTCACGGCTGTCGAGTGTTAAGTCTCTCTCCCGTATGTTGACGTATTCTTTTCCTAGGCGAATTGTCTTCGGATTGAACTCGATCGATAACATAGCTGATGAAGTTAAAGTGGTCAACGGAAGAAATGTCTTGCTAGTCACAGATCCATTGATAAGGAAGACAGAGGCGTTCGCCAAGATTGAGGGGAAGCTTGAGGCTGCGGAGATAAGCTTCTCGCTTTATGATAGGGTTGAGCCTGAACCCCCGTTGGCATTAGCTGAAGAGGTTGCTGAACTGGTCAGACGGATGAAAGTTGATGCTGTTCTAGCTGTTGGGGGAGGGAGCACTATGGATTTGGGGAAGGTTGCTGCGTTGAGCTTAACGAATCCTGGCCGAGTGGAGAGCTACTTGGGGATGAACTTGGTCAAGTCTAGAAGCGCGCCTTTGATCTGCGCTCCAACCACAT